>Ga0209542_10011665_pt1 | contig 15548 bp, 18 predicted proteins | sample RifCSPhighO2_01_FD_184028 | JGI IMG/M metagenome (GOLD analysis project Ga0209542, IMG submission 184028) | Soil microbial communities from Rifle, Colorado - Rifle CSP2_plank highO2_0.1 (SPAdes) (version 2) | ecosystem: Environmental > Terrestrial > Deep subsurface > Rock core/Sediment ... | reverse complement strand
CCTCTTCTTCTAAATAAGATTCGACAACATCTCCCGCAACTAAAGCCAGGGTTGAGTCGCACATCGCCCCGAACTCGTTGGGGGCTTCAACTTCGCCGACGTTCGTGCGCCCGCTTTGGAGATTGTCTATCTTCCCTGTTCCTATTTTATTTTCTCTCCGCAAAATATCATATTTTGCGTTCTTTTTAATGGAGCCCTCTAAAACCTTTCCTCCAACCACCATACTTCCTTTTCCGCCCGAGGCGGATCCGCCTTTGGCGGAAAAAATTTTGAGAATCTTTGCCTTGCCCAAAATTGTTTTTTCCGTTTCAGCCGGCAATATCGCCGTCATTTTTTCTTTTACGAATTGCGCAATCTCATAGATTATTTGAAATCCTGTTATCGGCACGCCGGCCCGTTCCGCCAAATCCCTGGCGTCCTGGCTAACTCCGGTTTTAAAAGCCACTATCATCGGATTTTTTGCGGACGAGGCGAGCTTAACATCGTCCAGCGAAACATCTCCCGCCTCTATTCTTAAATATTTCACCTCAATTTTTTCACTTTTTAATTTTTCAATTTCATGGCGGATCGCTTCCCCGGAACCCTGCACATCGCTTTTTATCACGATTCCCAGCACGACTTTCGCGCCCGAAAAAAAGTCTGACTTCCCGGGTAAGTCGGATTTCGAGGATGGTGCAAAAACTTCTTTAAATTTCCGCGCCTCCTCAACAGCTTCTTTTTGCGAATAATATGCTTTAAATTCAGATCCTATTTGGGGCAATTTATCGAAGCCGACTATAACGACGGGCGTTGAAAGTCCGGCTTCGCCGACCGCCTTGCCGGTAAAATTTTCAAGTATGCGAATCTTTGTAATGGATTCCCCGGCAAGCACATATTCGCCTTTTTTCAACGTTCCCTCTCGCACCAATAAAGTGGATGTATTGCCGCGTTTTTTATCCAAATGAGATTCTATTACAACTCCTTCCGCAAACTTTGCCGGATCGCCCTTAAGTCCTTCTAATTCCGCCATAAGCAAAATCATCTCTAAAAGTTCACCGACTCCCCTGCCTTCTTTCGCCGCTATTTCGCACACGGGCACCGAACCGCCGAGTCCCTCAAGATAAACCTCTTCTTTTGCCAGCTCGCTTTTTACCCGATCAATATCCGCCCCGGTTTTATCGATTTTATTGATCGCAACCAAAAAAGGCATTTTATTTTCTTTAATGATTGCCAGAGCCTCTTTTGTCTGCGGCTTCACGCCGTCGTCCGCGGCCACAACAAGAATCGCAATATCCGCAATCTTAGCGCCCCTGGACCGCATTTTCGTAAAAGCCTCATGCCCAGGAGTATCCAAAAAGGTTATTTTATTCATCTGCCCTGAAACTGATTTGTGCAAAACCTCATAGGCGCCAATATGCTGGGTAATGCCGCCGGCTTCGCCTGCGGCTACATTTGTTTTCCGGATTTGATCAAGCAATGTGGTTTTTCCATGGTCAATATGCCCCATTACAACAATAATCGGCGGTCTTGCCTGTCTGCCGGTAGGCACGGCGGTTAAATTTTTGTTTTCTTGTTCCATTTTTCATATTTTTAAACAGCTCCTTCTATCGCTTTTTTCTCTTCATCTGTAAGCTGATACTGTGATTTGCCTTGTCTGATCAGCTTTGCGTAAACCCGGTTCATCTCGCGTCCATAGAGTGAAGAGAGCACAATCCCGTCGTTTTGATCGTTTAGGAGCGCTAAAGCGAAGCTTTGGTCGCTACCCGCATCGGAAAATGGATTGTATCTTATAAGACCCACTCTCCGGATATCTCTGGGCAATTCTTTTTCCAGACTGCCCACCCTGCCGATAACCTCCTTCAATGCCTCCCCAAAAGCGGCCTCGTTTTGCCTTAATTCAAGTAAAACTTTTTCCATGTCCATATCGCCCGATCTGAAGATCTTGCCGATATTTTTTTTCAGATAAAAAATCCAAAAAACAAGCAGGGCATCAAAAAACAAAAGCCCGAGGACTCCATAAAGCATGTATTGTTCAAAAAATAGCTTCATTTCGGATGACGTTAGAATACCATTAGATTACAAAAAAAGCCAGCTGACACTGGCTTTTATCATCCAAAGTATGTATAATTTTTTGAGTCCTACTATTTAAAATAAATCCGCCCATAGCTCAGCCGGTAGAGCAGCTCCCTCTTAAGGAGATGGTCCCAGGTTCGACTCCTGGTGGGCGGACTGAAAATTTAATATTTTCACGGAAGCGTGGCTGAGTGGTTGAAGGCGCCGCTCTCGAAAAGCGGTATACTCGAAAGGGTATCGGAGGTTCGAATCCTCCCGCTTCCGAATCTAAGGATGGGAAAGTTGTCAGATTGGCAAGATCTCCGAAAAGACGCTTTACCAAAGCGTTTTTTTGTTTTCCAATTCTCAACTTTTGGATTCGTAAAACAATGGCCTCCAGTGGTATTCGAACCGGTTAGAAGAATTTTTCTCTTAAATTTTTATTATCCACTTCTAAAAATTTGACGGGCTTTTTTAGATGAATATACTAAAAATATGGTAAAGAAGACTACAAACGAAGAATTAGCCCGGATGATTAAAGTTGGCTTTGATGATGTTACAGGCCGGATGGCAACAAAAGCAGATCTGCAGAACGTTAAAGCTGATTTAGAAAACAAGATAGATACGGCTAAGTTAGAACTAGAAAATAAGATAAACAGGTTAGAAAACGGTCAAAGCGAGATTAAGGGCGCTTTAATTCCAAAGCTTGATTTTGAGGATCTTTCCGCAAGAGTAAAATACACAGAAACAAAATTGGGAATTGTAAGCGGTAAATGATAGCCAACCGCGGAAACTTTCCCATCCTTTTCATGCCACTTCTTTCTGAAAATCTAGAGAGCAAACATTTAATAGCTGGCTAATTTGTTAAGGATGCCTACGGCTCTGGAATCAGATCACTCCAGTTTATGGTTCGTAAGCTCTCCCTCCACTCCTAAATTCAAGAAATTTGATATAATATAAAGAATAAATGGAAAGCAATTATTTAGCATTAGCCGAAGCATTACCATACCAACCAACCTTCGCTATAGCGGGCTTGGTGCTGATGCTTCTTCTGTCTCTTGTGGTCATTGTAGTCATTGTAAGCGTAGTAAGATTTTATTACATTAAGCTAAAACTACCAGAACAAACAGCCGGACTTTCATTTTGGCGCTCTATGCTTTTATGGTCCATCTGCTTTTCTTGCCTAATATTTACTCTTTTGGCTTTCGTAATATATTTCTTTCCATCTAAATTTTGAAGATGCGAAGCCCCGCCTACCGGCAGGCAAGCTCCCGCTTCCGAAAATCTGATATAATATTTTTATGATGGAACTTGCTTCATTTGGAGTCGATATACGCGCCATTATAGATATTTTGGTCGTGGCGCTATTTGTTTACGCGGTTATTTTGCTGTTCGAAAAAGCCCATTCACTGTTTCTTTTCAACGGTATAGCAATTCTTTTTCTTATCTATGTCGCCGCGCGGTATCTAAATTTATATCTCACAACAACTCTCTTTAACGCTTTTTTCGGATTTATTGTAATAATTCTTGTCGTTGTTTTCCAAAGGGAGCTCCGCAGATTTTTTGAATGGCTTTCCGCATGGAACAGATTTCCATATGCAAAACGTGAAATGATCTCCGAAATCGTCTCCAACGAGATCATCCATACGGTTACCGATCTCGCCGAAAAAAAAACAGGGGCATTGATCGTTTTGCCAGGAGATGACCCGGTGGAAAGTTTTATTGAAAATGGAATTCCGCTCGGCGGAAAAATTTCAAGAGAACTGTTGCTCAGTATTTTTGACGCTTCCTCGCCCGGTCACGACGGCGCAGTGATAATTACCGGCGACAGAGTCAGGATGTTCGGAGTGCATCTGCCTCTGGCACGAAAAGCCGAGGCCGTAAAAAATTACGGTACGCGACACCGCGCCGCCTTGGGCCTCGCTGAACGTTCCGATGCGCTGATTATTATAGTGTCCGAGGAAAAAGGCATTATCTCACTCGCTGAAAAAGGAGAAATAATGATTATAAGCGAAGAAAACGACTTAGCGTTCAGAATCCATGACTTCTTGAGATCGCACCTTCTCGAAGAATCTGACTCCAAAACAAAATGGCTTCCGCAAGGAAACATTAAGGAAAAACTTGCGGCGCTAGCCGTTGCCGTATTGTTGTGGTTCGTGCTCGCGCCATAGCCGGCGATTTGTAACCGCTTCCGTTTCTGCTACGTTTAAATAAGAAGACGCGGTATTTTTAAAATGTCTCGGGCAAAAAAAGGGGTTTTGATTGTAGGCACGGGCACCATCGGCGAGCCCTTGATACATCTTTTTGCCAAAAGCAAAAAGGAGATCGATATAGGCCGGGTGTTTTTTCATAAACGCACCCCGCTGATCGAAGAGGTCGGCAAAGTAAAAGATATGCAAAATGCCGGAGCGTACCTCGTGGCAGATAATAACGAAACAACTTTTTCAAAATTCAAGGAAATAGGCCTGGAACCCGTGATGACAATCGACGAATGCATGAGAACCGCAGATGTCGTTATTGACTGCACTCCTGAAGGCAATAAACTCAAAGCCAAATATTACGAATCGGCAAGTAATCCCAAAGGATTCATAGCTCAGGGAAGCGAGGCCGGGTTTGGAATTCCGTATGCATGGACGATAAACGACAGCGCACTAGAAACCGACACCCGTTTTATTCAGGTTGTAAGTTGTAATACCCACCAGATCCTTTGCATTTTAAATAGTCTGGTATTGCGGCGTACCGCGATAGATAATCTTTCGTTCGCCAATTTTACTATCATCAGACGCGCAAGCGACATGAGCGAAGACAAGGGTATCTTGGGTATGGAAGCGGAAAAAACTTCTCACGCGCCATACGGATCGCACCAGGCGTTTGATGCCGTAAGAGTTTTAAAAACCCTCGGCAAAAACGATTTTGATTTACCGGTATTCGCACAAGCCCTGAAAGCACCGACCCAATACATGCATACCATCGCTTTTAACATTGAACAAAAAAACGCGCTAAATTGGCGAGACGCCTGGACTCTTTTAAAATCCAACAAACTTGTAGCATTTACGAAATTTAAAAGCACAAACAGGGTCTTTGCCAGAGCACGTGATTCGTCAAGAACGATTTTGGGGCGCATCCTCAACCAAACTGTTTTTTTTGAACCTTCACTCTATGTATCCGGTGACGGCAGCAGAATATCCGGAGTCTGTTTTACTCCCCAGGACGGCAACGCACTTCTTTCTTCGGTAGCCGCAACGCTTTGGCTGCTCGATCCGAAAACCTACCGCGAAAAAATGAATGTATTCGACAAGTTCTTGTTTGAAGAAATATAAAGCAAAAAAACCGCATTGGCTACGTAGCAACAAAAAATCTCCCGCCAGGGAGATTTTTCATTATGGTAATCGCGACTCCCGACTAAAAGTCGTGGATCCACGATCCGTTGCGGATCGGGACTTTTTACCATTCCGGCTATAACCGGGATTGGTAGCTAGATAAAACTGCGCTGCCTGCCAAAATACTGCGAATACTTCTTAGAAGCTTTACCGCAAGGGCAAATCCTGTAACGCCCGCGGCGGATATAAACAGAAGCAAAGCTGGTTCCGCGTGGTTCAGCGCCGAAGCGATAAATCTGGGCAGGCTCATAAGATCCGATGACGCGGCATATTCAAAATTCCTCCATATTTGGGCCACGAAAAACCTCTGAGCGATAAGCTTCAGGGCGGCCGTTATAAACAAGGCGCTTCCCGCAAGCATCGGCACCCCTCTGCGGATGAACCAAATGCCGTAAACCCGCGTCATTATTCGATTTTTTAACTGTTGTTCAGTGCTCATGATGGTTATTATTATTAAATTTCACTGACTATATCCTTTAAAACCTTACGGGCTCTAAAAAGTTTCATCTTCAATGCACCTATCGAAAGTCCGTGTTTTTTAGCGATTTCATCATACGGCCGGTCCTCTAAATAATGCGCCTTAAGCAGTGCCGAGGCTTCCGTCGGAAGCGTTTCCATGGCATCTTTTATCACCCCTACTCTGTCGTCTTTATCTATGGAATTTTCCGTAGCCAATTTCAGTTTTGACTCTATGTCGTCGTCATCTCCGGAAAGTATCTCGTCCAGATATCCCACGTCTCCGAAGGTCTTTTTTACTTTGCGGTAATGCGTCAGCGAGGTATTTACCAATATCCGCCATGCCCAGCTTTTGAATTCCACGCCGGGCTGTTTTTTGAATTTTTTCGCGTTCGCATATATTTTAGTAAATGTTTCTTGAACAATGTCCTCCGATTCCTCTTTTGAATGCACGATGCCCAAGGCCTTCCTGAAAAACGGCGTCTGATATTTATCGACGATCAACGAAAAAAGCGCCGGGTTGTTCACCGATTTTTTTAAGATTACTTCGTCGGGCATATCCTTCGGATCGTCGCTGCCCAACGTGAGAAATTCCTGAATCTTCCTCCTCATGCGTTCATCATCACATTATCTTTCAATTTTGTGTAGATTGACCTGCAGATAAAAGTATGGTCTGGCAAGCAGGCGAAATAGCATAAATCCGGAATTAATGATAAGTTATGCTAATGGAAAATGTGCCCAAAATAGAGCGGTTTTTGCCTGAAAAACCTGGCTTAAGATATATCGAAAAAACGCTCTCTTTACTTAAGGATAATGTCGGCCCTGACGGAGAAAAGATCGACTGGAAAGACCTGAATAAAAAAGTGGAACATTGGGATTCCGGCCTGGAGCTGTCTTCCCAGATCAGGGACATTGTCAGGGAATATATTTTATCGAATTTCCCCAAGATCAAAGAAGAGATACCCTCCATCGCCGATCTTCCGGACGCTAAAATGCTCAATGCGCTCTCGAACGGATGGTTCGAAGAATTGGGCGAAGAGATCGGCGGAACAAGGCGCGAGGTGCTCCTTGCTGTTTTGGCGCATATTACAAAAAAGATAGAAACCGGAATTTATAAAAAAGTCCTAAAAAGCGCCGGCGAAAAAGATTTCCAAAAATTAGGAATACCGGAAAATATGCGGGAGCTTCTGCTCGATACAATTGAGGCTTCCGCTAAATCCGATCCGCTTTTTATTCGTTTTCTAGCTTACTCATATCTCTCCCCTACTCCGCCGAAAGATGATAACCCGGTAGCTCCCAGAGGCATGGATGGCCGGCCGCATACTTTCTCCGATCTTTTTCCGCACGAAACAGGATACATTTCAAAAAAGTTGGCCACGATAACAAAAAATAACGAACCGTGGAAAAATGAATCCGGGGCCGATGAATTCTCTGAATATTTAAAAAATTTGTCGGATTTCTTTAATGAAAAAAATCCGGATAAAGCAAAAGACTTGCATGAAAAACTTACTAATGCATACGAAAAACTATGCACTACCGATTTCCCAATCATAATCGTTCCGCCATTGGAAGGATTCTATAATCCGCCTTATCTCGATCCCGAATTAAAAGTCGCAATCAGAACCCCGGAATCAAGATCAAAAGATGAGAAGTTCCGGCCGTTTCAAGCGGCTTTGGCGGAAAAAATAGATTTGCTTGGAGTAAGTCAATTTTCAAACGCAATGAACAATAAGCTCATTCGGAACTATATAGCCATCGGGGATTTCGGAGCCGCGCTCACTTTTAATGCAATAGCCCAGGAAGACCCGATTATCGCAATATATTTAAACACCCAAATACGCGCAGACAAGGACTCTAAAGATTTATTTAGATATATAAATAATGCGGAACAATCCTTCACGATAAATACTGACGACGAAATAATTGAAATGTTCCGCAACGACACCGTCCTTCACGAACTATCTCATTCCGTATACAACTTCAAAACACCCGAAGCCAAACGGCTAGGTCCCGACCAAGAATCTGTAATCGCTGAAGTATCAGCCGACTCAATCCACCGCGGAGTTGCAAAGGAAATGATATTGAATAAAACAATTTCTCTAACAGAAGAGAAATATATCGATTTAGCCGTAGCTTCGCAACTTTCCGTCATAGAAAATAGCGACCCCGGAGACGAATATTATAAAGCTTCCGTTTTTGTCTTAAACGGCATGTTTGAAAAAGGCATTGCAAAATTTGACGGCTCTAAAATCAATATCAGAAATAACGACGCGGTTTTTGAGTATTTCAAAAAAAACGCCCGCGAAATCATTTCACTCTACGAAGACGCCTCAATGAATCCGGAAAAGGCAAAAAAGTGGCTTGTTGCAAATTGCACGGCCGGGAAAAAATTGCAAACCTTGATCGATTTCATAAAAAGAAAATAGCGGGTCTCTCCTGATCCGCTTTTTTACTCTTGCATTTATTTTTTTGGAGGAGTAAAATTTAAACATGGCGAACGGAGACATCAAAAAAAAATATAAATTTTTATTTGTCGGCTGGGAAAGTTTGAGCGGGGACCTTGCCTGGCAAATAAAAAAAGAAGGCCACGAAGTCAAAGTATTCATTAAAGACGTGAGCGATGAATACAACGGATTCCTGGAAAAAGTAGATAACTGGAAATCTTGGCTAGATTGGGCCGATATAATAATATTTGACGATATTTGGTTCGGCGAAGAAGCCGATAAATTACGCAAAGCCGGCAAGTTCGTTATCGGCGGAAGCGGCTATACTGATAAATTGGAAGATGATCGTGAATTCGGCCAAATGGAAATGAAAGCGGCCGGCATTTCCGTATTACCAAGCTGGAATTTCAGCGATTACGACGAGGCCCTTAAGTTTATAAAGGATAATCCGGGCAGATACGTATATAAACCGTCCGGCAACGTGCTGTCGGATTACAAAGGACTTCTGTTCACCGGCAACGATGATGACGGGAAAGACCTGTATGAAATGATCAATTCCAACAAGCAGATAATGAGCAAGAAGATAAAGCAATTTCAGCTTCAAAAATTCATATCCGGAGTAGAAGTCGGCGCGTCGGCATTTTTCAACGGCAATGATTTCATCTATCCCATACTCATCGCGTTTGAGCACAAGAGGCTTTTCCCGGGAGATATCGGCCCGTTTACCGGAGAAATGGGAACATCGATGTTTTGGTCCGAACCAAATCATCTTTTCAAAGCAACGCTGGAAAAGATGAAAGACAAACTAGTTGCAAGCGGTTATGTCGGATACATAGATATCAATTGCATCGTAAACGGCAAAGGCATCTACCCGTTGGAATTCACATGCCGATTCGGCTATCCGACAATTTCTATACAAATGGAAGGCATATTGAGCGAAATGGGTGAATTTATGCATGCTCTTGCGCACCATGAACCATATAAATTAAAAACCAAAAACGGTTTTCAAATCGGCGTAGTTTGCGCCCTACCTCCGTTTCCTTACGCGGATAAATATGAAACCGCTCTTTATCAAGACTTATCAATATTATTTAAGAAACAAGATTTAGAAGGAATACATCTGGGCGATATTAAAATGGAGGAAGGGGTCTGGCGCGTTGCCGGCAATTCAGGCTATGTACTTGTAGTAACCGGCTCCGGCACCACAATGAACGACGCGAGAAAACAAGCATACAACAGAATAGATGCTATTATTCTCCAAAACATGTTCTACCGCACCGATATCGGCTCATCCTGGGGAGAAGACTCCGACAAGCTCCAAACCTGGGGATATTTGTATTAATGAGCTTTTTTGAACAAATAAAAAAGCCGGTAAAATTTACCGGCCTGCGCGTAAATCCTGCGCCAAGTCTTTTGGCATGTGGAGCTCGCTATCCCAGTTATCAACCAGGTAACCACGCACATTTTCCCAGCGAATAACAGTGACAGGGGAATCTAGATTCATATTCGGATAGAACTTTTTCATACCGCTCGCAAGTTCGGCTTTATTTTCAAACCCATCCGCCCTGTATTCTTCTATCGTCACGTCTATTAAAGTACAATGTTTCACCTCTACGATATCCGCCATTACCGCCCACGACACCAAATGACAACAGAGCATGACCGGTCCTGGATGATAATCACGATGTCCTTCCCGTATCGTTATCTTTTTGATCTTCTCTAAAATAGCTGTTCTCATCTTTTGGCCCGGAGCTATAAGTAAAGCCTGCAGAGGCCATTTCAATTGTTTTGCAACAACTTTCGGACTAATTAAATTTACCATTTTTTCACCTCCTTTCTTCTATTTTCTTTTTCCTCCGTTATTCTTCGCATAGGTTTACATCCTTTGCAAGTTCGGTATCCGGCTATCAATGCGTCCTTCCAAAAATGAAAGAAAATAAAATTCTTTTTATTCGCGCCGCTCCTGTGTGAAAGCCTGCCGAAGACTTTTGTAGTTTTTACCCCAACATAAAGCCCGGGGTATCGGCTCTCAACGATTTTACCGCGCTTCCAAATTTTATAGAGCTTCATTCTTTATCTCTTTCTTAATCAAGAGTAATTTATTAATTTCTTTATCGCAATACCAGAGTTGTCCGGAAAACCAAAGTATCCAGCGGAGCCACCAGACCACATTGGGTTCTATGAAAACCACTTTTCGGGCGTTTCCGCGCTTCATCTCTCCGTCCTTAAAGACCACCTGTACGAATTTAACTTCGCCTAGCGCTCCAGAAGGCAAACGCACAATGTCTCCTACGCTCACGCAATAATGATAAGGCCGCTGATCCTCCAGCTTAAACTTTGCCATAACTCAAAAACATCTGATTAAATTTTACCAGATGTTTTTGAAATATCAAAATTATTTTTTGGACCTACAGGGAATCGAACCCTGACCTGATCCATGCCATGGATCCGTTCTGCCACTGAACTATAGGCCCATTTTAATATCGCCATCGAGAATTATCCTCTCAAGAATATCTCTATTTTTAAGTTTTTTCAAATGCAATTCCATTTTATGTGCCCCGTCCGTTGTAGAATATGCTTTTTTAAAAACGATTTTTAATGGCCTTATATATTTTAAAGACATTGTCTTGCCGGAATTATGTTCAGCAATGCGCCTCTCTAAATCATTAGTGCTTCCAATATAATATCTGCCGTTCTTTTCACTTTGTAAAATATATACAAAATTCATTTTTATATAGTAACCCTGACCTTCCCGATGACCATCGGGACGTTCTGCCACTGAACTATAGGCCCATTTTATTTAAGACTCCTTGCTTTCAATTTCGCCGGGCTTTGAAGATTTTTTACTGAAGTGAAAAATATATAAAATTTCCAAAATGCCGGCCGTGTTGACTACGAGCAAAGCGATGAACCAATAGAGGTCGCCCTTGCGCGCCGCGTGCCACAAGGCCCGTCCTTTCCAATAGACAGTCCAGACAACAAGCGCCAAAACCAAAAGTCCGATGAACGGCCAAAAAATAAAGCCCCAAAACGGCATGTTCCACTGCGTATTAAAGTTGTTATAATAAGCTCCGAAACGCATGAAAATAATTTAACAGATTTTAATGTATTAAACCAGCCCCGTTGACCCAAGCCCACCCCTTGTTTTATTTCCCATCTCAGCCACTTCTTCCCAATCAGCCTTATCATATTTTTTTAAAATTCCCTGTACAATCCGCTCTCCGCGCGGAATAGTTACGGCCTCATTAGTAAAATTATAAAGCGGAATAATATATTCGTCGCCGTCTCCGCAATAATCATTGTCTACAATACCCACGCTATGTGCAAGCATTAAACCTCTTTTGTGCAGAGAGCTTCTGGCGGCAAGCATTACCATATATCCTTCGGGCGGTTCTATGACCACATTTAGGGGTACTCTAATGATTTCTTTAGGAGCAATTGTAACGCTGATACGGCTTGCCAAATCAAACGCCGCGGCCCCCTTAGTCTTATATTCCGGCAACGGCAATGATTTATCTATGCGCTTAATGCGGACTTTCATATATGAAATTTACCATGAAATCGCGAAAATAAAAAAACGTCCCGATTGTTAGTCGTGGACGTTTTTGCGTTAGATCAATTTAAGACCTTTATTTAAATCAATTTTTGGATCCCTTGGGTCTTCCCTACCCATTGAAAGCCTCAACGTGCCAGGAGTTATTCCGGCCTTTAATTTCTCTTCGTCATTCATCACTCCGTGCGTAGTCACCCACGGGCACAAAATTAGAGACCTCGATTCTCCGATATTCGGGGCATGCCAGAATAATTCCAAATTTTCCAGAACAATCCTTGCCGCCTCCAGCCCTCCCTTTACCTCAAATGAGAGCAGTCCTCCAAATCCTTTTGGCATCAATTTTTTATTGATGCCAGCACGTTTTCCGAATGTCGGATAAAACACCTGATTTACTTTTGGATGGTTGGAAAGAAATTTCGCGATGTAGTTTGCGTTTTTACAATGCTCTTTCATGCGGCCCGTCAAAGATTCAATATTCGCAAGCGTTATAGCGGCAACATCCGCAGACATACAGTGTCCGCGCTCTCGGAAGTGGCTGTCATGCAAAGGCTCTATCAGGGAAGTTTTCCCTAAAATTACTCCGCCGATAATTTCTCCGTTGCCCATGTATTTTGATATTGAATGAATGACAAAGTCCGCGCCTTGCTGGATAGGTAAATTCAGTGCCGGTGTAGCAAGAGTGCTATCTACGATCAAAGGAATCCCATGAGAATGTGCAAGCCTTGCTAGTGCTCGGATATCAAAAACATCAAGCGTCGGGTTGGACGGGCTTTCCACATACAAAAATTTTGTTTTTTTTGTAATCGACTTTTCCCATGCCGAAAGATCGTGCGGATTTTCTACAAAAAAAGTTTTAATCCCGAAAAGCGGCAAAATATGGGCAAAAAGGTCAAAAGTCCCGCCGTACACCCGATTTGAAGATACAATTTCTCCTCCATGCGCAAGGTATCCCGACAAAAGATCAATTGCGCCCATACCACAATCAGTGCAAAGGCCAGCCTCGGCTCCTTCCATTGAAGCCAGCCGCCGCTCAAGCGCGCTGACAGTTTTGTTGCCGATCCTTGAATAAACAAACCCTCTTTCTTCGCCCGCAAAAAGACGCCGGGAACGCTCCATCGAACCCATGCGGTAAGCCGCGACTCTTGAAACTCCTTCTCTTAATTCCGTATCATCCAAAGAACCTCCGCCGTGTATCTCCAAAGTTTTCGGATGCAATTTCCAGCTGGGTTTCTTTTGTTGATCCATTTTCAAACCTCCAATTTCTCCCCCCACCCTAGCTCTAAACAGGTTTTTTGTAAAGAAAAAAGCCGGTTACCCGGCTTTTTTGGCGTTCAGTTTTATTTTTGAAATTTGCTTAAGATATGCCAGCCTACAGTAATCATGCACATTTACTTCCTTAACGGATTTTGATTTATGGTCATAGACTTCCATTCTTAATCTGTTCACTCCCCATGTTTCTTTTTTGCATATATGGCAATTGTAACGCGTAACCGGAATGGAATATTCTCCATTTCTTGCGTCGTATTCCAACAAAGCCACCGCAAATTTTTGATCTTCCCTCGCTTGGTTCCATAAGTAGTCCACCTTTGCCATGCGCTTTCGGCCGTCGGTCATTTTTAACGTAATGCGCTCCGAATCAATTTTCACGCCGTATGTGTATAAAACAAGATCTTCCGCGTTCCCACCGAAAGCCTGGGACAGCAAATCATTGAACCGCTTAAAAAATACCCTGTCCATCTTGCTCTTGCCTTTAAACAAATCCAGAACAAAAGTCGCCCCGCATCCGTGAATTTCTTTTAAATTAATTTTCATGCATCCTCCAAAATTCTACATTCATCCTAACTCCGATTGGATTTTTTGTAAAGAAAAAAGCGGCCCATTTTTAGGTCCGCTTTGTTTGGTGGCTTCTAATATAATCTTTAATTCTTTCTAATCCGTACCATCCCTTGGCATGCTCATCAAAAAGAATAGGTTGCCCCATGCCTTCTATCGGAACAAGTTGAAAAAGAATTTTTGCTTCTATTAATTTCGAGTACGCTTCCAGTTTTTCGCCTTCATAATGTTCACAATCACGCTCATAAGCCAAGAAAATCGGCTCATCGAAGCCCTTCTTCGTTTTTCTTTGCATTTTTTGCCAATCAAACTCTTCCTCCAATCTAGCATCGTCCGTCTAGAATTTTTGCAAGAAAAGTGCTATAAATAACCAGTCTCCCCTCATAGCTCAATGGACCGAGCAGATCCGTCCTAAGGATAAGATGGGGGTTCGATTCCCTCTGAGGGGACAAATGTGTTATATTAATTAAAATGGAATACCAGGATAAAATAATCGAAGCCATCGGAAAAGCCCTGCCGGGAGTGGTGAGCATTGCTGCGTCCAAAGAAGTTAAACTTGTGGCGGAAGACCTGCAAAAAATGGGCATGGCGCCGGAGCAATTCGCGCAAAAACTGGAGGACGAAGCAGAAAACGGCAAAGTTTCCGTATCCGGGGGCTCCGGTTTTATAGTTGACCCGACCGGAATAGTGCTCACGAATAAACACGTCGTGCAGGACAAAAAAGCATCTTATAAAGTAATATTGAACTCAACCGGCGAAAGCTACGATATAGAAGTCATAGGAAAAGATCCCTTGGCGGATATCGCCATATTGAAAATCATCAATCCGCCGGCAAATCTGCCGACTATCAAATTAGGTACGGCAAAAAATATTATGTTGGGCACGGCGGTCATTGCGATAGGAAATGCGTTGGGCGAATTTTCCAATTCAGTTTCCACGGGCATTGTTTCCGGTTTATCCAGATTTCTTTCGGCAATCACTGATTTTGAAGGCCATCAAGAAAGATTAAGAGGGCTTATTCAAACCGATGCCGCTATTAATCCGGGAAATTCCGGCGGGCCTTTGATAAATATTGATGGAGAAGCGATCGGAATAAATTCGGCAATCGTTTTTGGCGCGCAAAATATCGGCTTTGCTATTCCCATTGACCGGGCGAAAAAAGATCTTGAGGAAGTAAAAAAACACGGGCACATCCGTTCACCATTTTTAGGCGTGAAATACGTAATATTGAATAAAACGGTAGCCGGCCATTTCAAAATACCGGTAATCCGCGGTGCGCTTGTCATGCGCGAAGGACTTCCTGAAGATAAAGCTGTTTTGCCCGGAAGCGCGGCGTACGAAGCAGGCATCAAAGAGCACGATATCATTGTAGCGGCAAACGGCAAAGACATCACGGAAAAGGAAACTCTGGAAGACGTGCTTTCCAACTGCAACGTCGGGGATAAACTGAACATTCAAATTCTTCGAAAAAACCAAAAAATGAGCTTCGATATCCTTTTGGAAGACCGCGCGAAGTTTAGTTAAAAAGAAAAAGGCTTTTTAGGCCTTATTTTTTCTTCAGTCCTGTTTTTTTAAAATACTCCTTAGCCATTTCGATTTTGCAGTCGTCAATCATGGAAACCAAAATTTGCTCATCGAGGAATTTTTTAAATTCTTCTTCTGACAGAGAAAATCTGTTTTCTCTAACCAGCTTAACATGCACTTTATTCAACGCCGCGATTTCTCTGCCGAAGGTTTGCTGATTGATGATCCATTCATAAAGCCGCAAAGCGTCTTGAATTAAATTAGCAAATCGCGCTGGGCCTTTGGTTTTTACCCCTGTTATTGCCGCAAGTTCTTCCATTGCCTCTA
>Ga0209542_10011664_pt1 | contig 15548 bp, 12 predicted proteins | sample RifCSPhighO2_01_FD_184028 | JGI IMG/M metagenome (GOLD analysis project Ga0209542, IMG submission 184028) | Soil microbial communities from Rifle, Colorado - Rifle CSP2_plank highO2_0.1 (SPAdes) (version 2) | ecosystem: Environmental > Terrestrial > Deep subsurface > Rock core/Sediment ... | reverse complement strand
ATAATTCTTTAACTTTTCTTTCTAACGCTCTTCCAGTAATTCTTTAACTCTTCTTTTTTCAAATGAAAGAGAGTAAACTTGAATTGCGCTTTGCAGATAACCTGGTGCGCCGTACTTTGACTCATAAACTCTTTTAAAGTACCTTTCAAGCAAAGGCTTTACATTTTCTTCCATTAATTTTATTGAAGATTTATTTTCTCCTTCTTTAGGCCTTATTTTGCTTACAAGAAGTTCATACTCTAAACCATATCCAATATCCATTAAGTTTCTAGCTTGTCTAATGAATTCTCTTAAAAGAAATTCTTGAGCGCGAAAGCCTAATGATTCAATTATTTCATTTTCCGGAACATGAAGAATTCCGTCTCTTTGAATTTTGCTTACAATAATTTTTTTTCTATCTTTATCTACGTGAAACCCTAAAGTGAAAACTGGCTTTCCCCCTAAATAAAGAACAAAATTTTTTCTTGAGTCAAGCGTTCCATCAAAATGATTCCAGCCATTATGTACTTTTAATTCAAAATTTCTCCCTCTTTCTGGATGAAAAGAATAATAATTTCGCAATTCTCTTGGAGGCATTTCCCTGAAGGCATTGAATTGAGGATGAAACAAATAAAAGTCAGCTACTTCTGGGTTGAATCTGTCTTTAACCATTTCAACAAAAAGATCAACATTTGTTAGGGAAAAAACTTTGCTTGAAATGCAGTGATTTACAAGAATTTTAACTGCGTTATTTGAATAACCTTCTTCCTGCAGTCTTCTCACTAACTCATTAATTTGTTTTCTTTTTTCCCTAACCATTTTTTTTATGACTCTTTTTTCCCTTCCTTTCATACTAAAAAGAAAAGCAAAAGATTTTAATAAATCTATTTGATTATTAATACAGTCAAATTTGCCTTTTTTTAGCGAAGATGATTTTATGGTTGACAAGAAAGAGTTAAAGAAAAAGTTTGAAGCTGAGTGGAAGAAGCATTACAATTTGGATTTCTTTAAAGAGCATGGCTTTCAAAGAAAGAAATGCAAAGAAACAGGAATAATGTTCTGGACTTTAGACAGTGAAAGAGAGGTTTGCGCTGATTCAACTGCTGTCGGCTATCAGTTTCTTGGAAAAAAAACAAAAAACCTTGACTACATTGAGGCATGGAAGCAGGTTGAAAAGTTTTTTGAAAAAAAAGGGCATACAAGCATTCCAAGATATCCAACTGTGTGCAGGTGGAGGGATGATTTATACTTCACTAATGCTTCAATTATTGACTTCCAGCCCTACGTTGTTACCGGAGAAATAAGGCCTCCTGCAAATCCGCTTGTAGTGCCGCAGGCATGCATCAGATTCGGAGATGTTTCAAATGTAGGGGTTACTGGAAGGCATAACACTTCATTCATCATGGTTGGACAGCATGCATTTAATACTCCTGAAACTGGATTATTTTACTGGAAAGATAAAGCAATTGAACTGGATTTTGAATTAGTTACAAAAGTTTTAGGTGCAAATGAAAAAGATATTACGTTTCAGGAAGATGTATGGGCGGGAGGAGGAACTTTCGGGCCAAGCATTGAATATCACGTTAATGGATTAGAGCTTGGAAACTGTGTTTTCATGCAGTTCAAAGAATTAGGAAACGGGAAATCAGAGGAACTGAAAACAAAAGTAATTGACATGGGTGCAGGCTTGGAGAGATTTGCTTGGTTTACTCAAGGCAAGGCAACTGTTTATGATTCTGTTTACGGACCTGTTCTTGATGAATTAAAGAAAGACTTGAATGTAAAAGTAGAGGAAAAAATTTATTTAGAGTATGCAAGGAATTCAGGAATGCTTGATGTAGAAGAGCATGACTTTAAAAAAGAGAAAGAAAAATTATTGAAAAAGCTTGGAGCAAATGAAGATTTCCTTGAATCATTGAAGCCGCTGCAGGCTTTGTATGCTGTTGCTGATCACTTGAAGACAATTCTTTACACTACAACTGATGGAATGCTTCCAAGCAATTCAGGCGGAGGATATAATTTAAGAATGCTTTTAAGAAGAGTTTTCGGATTCAAAGAAGAATTTAATCTCAATTTTGATTATCATAAAATTCTTGAAGGCCATGCAAAGTATTTGAAGGCATTGGATCCAACTTTAATTGAAATGACTTCAGTTACGGCTGATTTAATCCATGAAGAAGAAAAGAAGTTCACTCAAAGCAAGGTTCAGGGAAGAAAAAAAATCGAAGCAGTTGTAAGCAGGCTGAAAAAGGAAAATAAGCCATTGAATGTAAAAGAAATTGTAAAACTTTATGAAAGCGACGGAATTCCTTTGGAAATTGCCGAGGATTATGCAAAAAAGAACGGAATTAAAGTTGAAGGAATTGAAAACTTTTATGGCCAGCTGGCTAAGAACAATGAAATCCAGAAAGAAAAAGAAAAAAAATCATTGGATGCAAGCAAATTCAAGAAAACAAAATTATTGTTTTATGAAGACCAGGATTTAAATGAATTCACTGCTGAAGTGCAGGGATTAATTGGAAACTATGTTGTTTTAGATAAAACTGCTTTCTATCCTGTTTCTGGCGGACAGAACCATGACACAGGAATTTTGAATGAAGAAGAAGTTACTGAGGTCCTGAAGGAAGAAGGAGTTGTTCTTCACAAAGTAAAGAACCCAGGAAAATTCAAGATTGGAGCAAAGGTTTTCGGTAAAATTGATTTGGAGAGAAGAGGAATTTTAATGAGGCAGCATTCAGGCGCGCATATTTTGAATGCTGCTGCAAGGCATTTGCTTGGAAAGCATATTTGGCAGGGCGGAACATTTAAGGACATTGATAAAGCTCACATGGATTTAACTCATTACAGGAAACTAAGTGAAGAAGAGTTAAAAAAAATTGAATTAGAGGCAAACAAATTAATTCAGTTAAATGTTCCTGTTTCAAGCAAGTTTTATGCAAGAGATGAAGCAGAAAAATTATTTGGATTCAGAATTTATCAAGGGGGATATGTTCCTGGAAAAGAAATAAGAATAATTAACATGGAAGGAATTGAAGTTGAAGCCTGCGGAGGAACTCATGTAAAGAGAAGCGGCGACATTGGAGTGTTCAAAATAATTAAAAGGGAAGGAGTTAAGGATGGAATTGAAAGAATCACTTACACTACAGGAATTCCCGCAATGAAATTAATTCAGGAAAAAGAAAATCAAATAAAGAAAGCTACTGAAATAATGAATGTTCCTGAACAGGAACTTGTATCAAGCACAAACAGGATTTTCAGTGAATGGAAGGATTTAAGAAAAAAATTAAGCAAGGCGAATGAAGAAAAAGTGAAGGAAAAAATAAAGGAAATTCTTAAAGGAAAACAGGAACAGGTAAAGGAATTTTTTGAGGAAGCCGATGCTGATTTTTTAATGAAGCTCGGAAACGAAATTGTTTCAAATAATGATAAAAGCCATGCAATTTTTGCTTCAGGAAAAGGAGATATTTTAATAATTAAAGGAATTAAAAGCAAGGTAAATGCAGTTGATTTGTTTAATGAATTTAAAAAGCAGGTTGATGCTCAAGGAGGAGGATCTGAAAAGCTTGCAAGAGGAAGAACTCAGAGTATTGATAAATTAAAAAATTATTTCAATTAAATCAATTAAATTACTTGAAGTGAAAAAATGTCTAATCAATTGCCAAAGCATCATAAGGAAAATTATCTGAAAATGATTGGAATAATTGAGGGAACAATTAATGATTTAATTAAAAGATCTGCAAATAGAACTACAAAGGATATGCTTGAAACTGTTTTAGATGGATTAGAGGTTCCTGTTTTGTTTTATAAAAGGGATAAAAATTATTTGTATGCTTCTGGTGGAGGAGTTGTTTTGGGAAGGCATGTTACCCCTGCTTATATTCTTGAAACCCCCAGAGGGAAAATCATTCAATATGGAAAGTCTTACATTGAAATGCCTTTTGATTTGCTTTTTACTTCTCATGGAAAATTAAAGCCCAGAGGAATCTTTACATGGATGCATGAAAAAGCCCACAGAGTTAAAACAGGAGTGACTGATTGGGATGAAGTGATTGCTGATGTGCTTGCTTCAGTTATTTTAATTAATGCCGGCTATAAAGTTGAAAGAGTTGAAAGGTCTACTTTAGGAAGCGGAAGGCATCAGGTTGTTGGTGAATTCAGGGAAATTTACTTGAATTACATGAATAAAATATTGTCTTCAGGGTCAATTGATTTCACTCCTGATAAAGCTTTAATTAGTGGAAGACATTTTGACAGGAAAAAAGAAGCAGGCTGGTTCGGAAAAGCAAAGGATTTGCTTGGTTTTTGAATTCAGAAGATTTAAATTATTTTTTGCTTAAAAATTTTTTAAAGAAAAATAAAACAAATAATTATGCATAACTGGTTTTTATGGCTTTAAATTTAAAGGAAATCTCCAAAAAATGGCAATCCAGATGGGAAAAGGATAAAGTATTTGAAACAAAGGAAGATTCAAAGAAAAAAAAATACTATGTTCTTGAAATGTTTCCTTATCCTTCAGGCAACCTTCACATGGGGCATGTAAGGAATTACTCTATTGGAGATGCTTTTGCTAGATTCAAGAGAATGAATGGATTTAATGTTCTTTATCCAATGGGCTTTGATGCTTTGGGTTTGCCTGCAGAGCAGGCCGCAATCAAAACCGGCTCTGACCCAAAGCAATGGACTCTTGAAAGAATTGATAAAATGATTAATCAAGAGAAAGAGCTTGGCTTAAGCTATGACTGGAGCAGGTTAATCAAAACATGTCTTCCGGAATACTATAAATGGAATCAATGGATTTTTTTAAAATTCATGGAAAAAGGACTTGCTTACAAAAAGAAAGCTCCAGTGAACTGGTGCAATGAATGCAGCAGCGTACTTGCAAACGAACAAGTAATTAACGGAAAGTGCTGGAGGCACGGAAATTGCGAGGTAGTGGAGAAGGAATTAGAGCAGTGGTTCTTTAAAATAACTGCTTATGCAGATGAATTGCTTGCTTCTCTGGAGGATCTTCCTTCCTGGCCTGAAAAAGTTAAAGTAATGCAGAAGAACTGGATTGGAAAAAGCCACGGAATTGAAATCTTTTTCAAAGAAAAAAAAAGAGGAGAAACAATTTCTGCTTACACTACAAGGGCTGACACAATTTTTTCAGCTACCTTTTTGGTTATTGCACCAGAACATGCGCTTGCAATGAAATTAATTAAGGGAACTGAATATGAAGAGGAAGGAAAAAAATTTATTGAAGAAATAAAAAAGCAGTCAATGATTGACAGGACTTCAGATGAAAAAGGAAAAGAAGGCTTCTTTACTGGAAGATATGTAATTAATCCTGCAAACAATGAAGAGATTCAAGTTTGGCTTGCAAATTTTGCTTTGGGTGATTATGGAACAGGGGTTGTAATGGCCAATGCGCATGACCAAAGAGATTTTGAGTTTGCAAAAAAATATTCAATTCCTTTGAAAGCCGTTATTCAGCCTCCTGAAATTAAAGAAAAATTGAATGCAGATAAAATGACTGAAGCATATACTGGCGATGGAATACTTTTTGATTCAAAAGAGTTTTCCGGAATGCATAACAGGGAGGCTCTTCCAAAAATAATTGATTGGCTTGAATTAAAAGGAAAAGGAAAAAAAACTGTTAATTATAAATTAAGAGACTGGCTTATTTCAAGGCAGAGATTTTGGGGCACGCCAATTCCGGTTATTTACTGCAAATCATGCGGAATTGTTCCGGTTCCTGAACAAGACCTGCCAGTTGTGCTTCCTGAAAAACCAAAAATTACTGGTGAAGGAAACCCTTTAAGCGGCATAAAGAAATTTGTTGAAGTTTCGTGCCCTAAATGCAGTGAACCTGCAAGAAGAGAAACAGATACAATGGATACTTTTGTGGATTCTTCATGGTATTTTTTAAGATACTGTTCTCCTAATGAAAAAGCCGCTCCATTCGATAAAGAAAAAGTGAAGCATTGGATGGCGGTGGATCAATACATTGGGGGAATAGAGCACGCAATTCTTCACCTGCTTTATGCAAGATTTTTCACTAAGGCTTTAAGGGATTTAAAATTAATTGAAGTGAACGAGCCTTTCATCAGACTGTTGACTCAGGGAATGGTTATTAAAGACGGAGCTAAGATGAGCAAAAGCCTTGGAAATGTTGTGGAGCCAAAAGAAATTATTGAAGAGTTTGGAGCAGACACTGCAAGACTTTTCATTCTTTTCACGGCGCTTCCTGAAAAAGAACTTGAGTGGAGCAGTTCAGGGGTGAGTGCAAGCCATAAATTTCTTCAAAGAGTCTGGACTTTAATTGAAGAAAATAAAGAACGAATTAATTTCGGGTCAATTAACAGCACTGCATTGAGTGAAGCAGATAAATTTGTTTTAAGCAAAACAAGTAAAGCTGTTCAAAAAATTTCAAATGAAATCGAATTATTTAAGCTTAGCTTTGCCATCAGCACTTTAATGGATTTAGTGAATGTGCTTTACAAATTCAAGGAAAGAATTAACAGCAATGTTTTTGGTTATTCAATTAAATGCCTTGTGCTGATGCTTAATCCTTTTGCGCCTCATTTAAGCGAAGAAATGTGGAAGGAATTAAAGCTAAATGAAAAAGTGAAATATTCCTCGCTTGCTGAATGGCCTGAACCTGACAATAAATTATTTTTTGAAGAAATTGAGGAAAAAGAGGAATTTATTTCAAATGTTCTAGCAGATGTCAAAGAAATTCAAAGAATAGCAAAAATTGATTCTTTAAAAAAAGTGATTCTTTATGTTTCTCCTGAATGGAAATGGAAAGCCTTAACAAAAATAATTGAATCCGGAAAAGACAAACCTGATTTTGGAAAAATAATGCGGGAATTAAATTCAGATTCTGAATTGAAAAAGCATTCAAAAGACATGCCTGTATTTGCTAAAAATGTGTTGAAGAAAATAAATGAATTCACATCAATAAAGAAATTGAATGAAATTAATGCATTAAATTCAGGAAAAGATTTCATGAAAAAAGAATTAAATGCTGAAATAATAATCGAGAATGCAGAGAAAACGTTGAATGACCCTGCAAATAAAGCCAAAAATGCTTTTCCTTTAAAGCCCGCAATCTACATTGAATAATTAATCCAGTATTTCAGTTAAATTATAATTAACTTCAATTACTTCATCCATGTTATTGAAAGAAGAAATTAAGTTGTCTAATTTTCTTGAATCATTTATTGTAATAGTTAAATGGCAGTGCACAAAAGGCTTTTCATCATAAGATGAAATAGCATTGATGTTAAGCCCCTGTTTTGTGATTAGTTTTGCCAGTTCATGAAGCACTCCAATTTTGTTTGCAAGCTTGCAGTGAATGTTAACTGCATACCTTTCCTCTGACTTGTTTTCATTTTTTTTTAATGACTGGCTTATTAATGAAATTACTTTCTGAGATTTAGCGTAATTCAGCCAAGAGCTTTTCACCTGAGGCTTGCTTGAAAATTTTAATTCAATTTTGTCTTCAGGCTTTAATTCAACCCAAAGAGGAACAGCTTTTCCGTTCACCTTAGCCTTAAATAAGTTTGAGGCTTTCTTTTTTCTGAACAAAAAAGCGAAATCAATTGGAGTGCCGTTAACAGGAATGTCAAAGGATTTTCCGTCTTTTCCATGAACAGCAATTGAACCTGAAAGAAAGTCTTTTTTTAATGCCTTCAAAAAATCAGCTGAAGATTCATTTGAAGAAATTAATTTTTTAATTAAATTAACTTTTTTGTCAACTAATTTAACGTTTTTGTTTAAAATTAATGGAATAATTCCGTTTTTTCTTATTTCCTCCATTTGATGTGTTTTAATGTAAACCTTTACAGGGTCCCCTTTTGGCCCGATAACAGTAGTGTGAATTGCCTGATAAAGGTCCTCTAAAGGGCTTGCAATAAAATCCTTCAGCTTCAAGGGCTTTGGCTTAAAATTATTATGAACTACTCCAAGTGCTCTGTAGCAGTCATCAACGGAATTAACTATAACTGAAAGATATAGGAAGTCTTCAATTTCGTCAATGGATTTTGCACCGTTCTGGATTTTTCTGAATGTTACATAAATGGGTTTAACGGTAATCAGCAGAGTTGCTTCAATATTCATTTTCTGCAATTCTTTTTTAAGTGTCTTAATAATTTCATTTAATTCAGGGTTTTTTTCCTTTTCCTTCATTGAAAGAGTTCTTTTAAGTTTTTTATATTCATTTGGGTAAATGTACTGTAAAGCAATGGATTCAAGCTCATTTTTTATTTCATACATTCCGAGCCTGTGCGCAATTTTTGAGTAAATATCCATTGACATTAATGAATAATTTTTTCTTTTATTCTTTGGAATGAAGTGAACGGTTCTCATGTTATGCAGATTGTCTGCAAGCTTTATTATCAGCACCCTGACATCTTTCACTGTTGCAAGAAAAATTTTTTGAAGATTGCCGCTTATTTCAAGTTCTCTTGATTTGTGGGCAATTTCTGCAACCTTTGTAACGCCTTCAACCAATCTGGAAATTCTTTCGCCGAATTGTTCATTTAATTCAGATAAAGAAACAGAAGTATCCTCCAATAAATCGTGAAGTAAAGCCGCGCAAATCACTTCCTCATCAAAGCCTTTTTCTGCAAGGTACTGCGAAATAGCTGCAGGGTGAATGAAATAAGGTTCGCCTGAATATCTTTTCTGGCCCTCATGTGCATTAATTGAATAAAAAAAAGCTTTCTTTACAAGATCTTTATTGAATTTTGGATTGAAACTCTCCATGGTGCTGAGCAGATAATCAAGTTCTTTTTGAAATGGATTAAAATTTGAAACTGAAGGCATAAGAAAATATGCAGATAAAAGTAATTAAAAAGGTTTTATTGAATGCAGTCACATTTCTTCCAGCACTTTTATTGCAAGAAGCTTTAATCCGTTCTTTAAAACTATTGAAACTGATTCAACTAAAGCAAGCCTTGAAATCTGAAGCTTTTCGTTTTCAGAAATTACAGGAAAATCATGGTAATAAGAATTAAATTTATGGGCTAAGGCAATCAAGTAATGGCATATCCTGTGAGTGGATTTAATTCTAAGGGAATCTGCAACTGTTTGAGGAAATTCACTCATTAAGGAAATTAACTCTGCTTCAGGCTTTTCTTTAAGCATTGAATAATCAATAATGGTTTTTGATTTTCCTGCTTTCCTTAAAATGCTTTTGGCTCTGGCGTAAGTGTAAAGAAGATACGGCCCTGTTTCCCCATCAAATGAAATTGATTCTTTTGGATTAAAATGAATGTCTTTATGGGTTTCAATTTTAAGCATATAAAACTTTATGGCAGCCAATGCAATCTTTGCCTTTCTTTCAATTAAATCTTCTTCCTTTATTTCAGGATTTCTTTTCTTTATTTCTTCTTCAGCCATTTCCTTTAATTCAATTAAAATGTCATCTGCATTAACAACAGTTCCTTCTCTTGACTTCATTTTTCCTTCAGGGAGATAAACCATTCCATATGATAAGTGAAATAAATTATTGGCCCAAGGAAAACCTAAAAGTTTTAGCACTGCAAATAATTGCTGCATGTAAAGATTTTGCTCAGATCCAATAATGTAAATTAATTCATCAAAATTTTGTTCTTCAAATCTTTTCTTTGCAAGGTACATGTCCTGAGTAATATAAATAGCGGTTCCATCGCTTCTTAAAAGAAATTTATCAGGCAAATTAAATTTTTTCAAGGGAGCGACAACCGCTCCATCTCTTTCTTCAAAAACTTTTTCAGCCAGGCCTGAGTCAACCAATCCTTTTCCTTTTTCATAAATTTCTGATTCAAATTCAAATGAATCAAATTCAACTTCATAATTTCTGTAAGTTTCCTCAAATCCCTTGTAAACCCACAAATTCATTTTCTTCCATAACTCAATTGTTTCATTGTCTCCTTGCTCCCATTTAACCAGCATATTCTGTGCTTCGGCTTCCAGTGCCTGATTCTCGGAAACTTTTTGATTAAATAAAGTGTAATATTTTCCAACAAAATGATCAGGCTTAATTTTTTCCTCTTCAGGAGAGGAATTCATCCCCCATTTCCTGTAAGCAAGCATTGATTTCATTATATGAATTCCTCTATCATTAATTATTGTAGTTTTAAATACATCAAAGGAATTCGCTTCATAAATTTTTGAAAAAGATTCTCCAAGCGAATTGTTTCTTACATGCCCTAAATGCAGCGGCTTATTTGTGTTAGGCGAAGAAAACTCAATAATTACTTTTTTTTCTTTTCCTTCAGCGCTGTTTCCATAAACCTCTTTTTTAATTAAAATTTCTTCAATTACTTCCCTGCTTAAGGCCTTCCTGTTAACGAAAAAATTAACGTAAGGTCCAATGACTTCAATTTTTTCAAAAAATTTTTCCGGAACACTTATTTGGTCTCTGACAAGCAAAGCAATATCTTTTGCGTCCCGATTAATAAATTTGCTTAACCTAAAGCACGGAAAACTGAAGTCTCCCTGCCCCTCCCCTTTAGGCTTCTCAATCCATGATTCTAATTCAGAGTCTTCAATTTCTTCAGGAATTACATCTCTAAGAATGTAAATTAATTCTTTTTTGTAATCAGTCATTCTTTCACTTCAATTTTAATTTCTCTCCGTATTATTAAAGCGAGCCGGGTGGGATTTGAACCCACGACCCCCTGCTTAGAAGGCAGGTGCTCTGTCCAGACTAAGCTACCGGCCCAGAAGAATCTGCAATAAAATAAGGACCTAGTAACATTTAAAAAAGATATTCAGCTAAGTTAGGAATATGAATAGAACTTATTCTGGGGCAGTCAAAGAATTAAGTGAATTGAATTCATTTAATCCTGAATTAAGTGACGTTATTGAATTAACTTCAAGGCAGATAAAGCTTGGAACAAGTTTTATGGAAATAAAATCAAACCTGAATTTTCTTGGCTTCACTCACAGAAAAGCAGATGAAATAATTTCCTTGGCGCAGAACAAAAACAGAAACAAAAGCAATGAAGGTTATTTTAAGCTGAAAAAAAGAAAAATTCCATTGCTTAAACTCTTTTCACTGATTGCAGTTTTCGGGCTGATTTATATTCATTTTTTTGTAATGCCGCTGCCAAAGATAATAAGCAATCCAAGCGCATTAATTTTGCTTAAATGAATCAACATACTCAAACAATACTTCTGATTTGGTTTTCTTTGCAATTTTTTTCTCAATTCTTTCAAGCAAATCTTTAGGGCCAACTATAAGCAAAGAATTATTGAATGCATCCATTAAATCAAAAAACAAATTACCTGCCTCAATTTTAGTGCTGGTGAAAAAAATATCGAAAAGCATGTTATAGTCTTTAAATAACTGGGATAATTTATTTGAATTGATTTTTGCTTCCAAAGAAATCTTTTTTTTGCTTCCAGTTAACCCCTTAACTTCCTTTAAGTGATGGGCTTTAGCAAACCCATCCAATTCATTTTTAATGTCCCCTTCACTTGTTTCAAGATTAGTGTAAATCGGATCTAAAGGTTCTAATCTGTCAAGCAAAACCTTAACATTATCAATTTTTAATTCAATTAAAAGCTTTTGAAGATAAGAAAACAAAAAATCATAAATTTCAGGGGAATTGTCTTTATCTAACCCAAAAGTTACCCGCAAGTAATGTTTATCGGATTTTGAATGCATTATAGTAATCAGACTAAGTTAAATAAAAACTTTGAGGTGCAGAAAAAAAGAAAACAAAATGTAAAAATAAAAAGTAAAATTGACCGGATTTTAATCCAGCCAATTATTGTAAATTAGTGCTCCGATTATTGCTCCAACTATCGGGCCAACAAAGTAAATCCATAATTGCTGCAGAGCTGCTCCGCCCACAAATAATGCTGGGCCAAGGGATCTTGCAGGATTTAAGGATCCTCCTGAAAAAGGAATGGCGAAAATGTAAGCCGCCAAAAAGAAGAAGCCGACAGCCAGAGGAGCGTGCTGTGATCCCCCCTTCCCTGCATTTTTATGAACTGCAAGAAAGATAATCATTAAAACAGCTGTTGCAACTGTTTCAACTCCAAGAGCTGCATTCTGGCCAAAGGATCCAATAAATGTTGCCCCCAAGTCCCCTCCTAAAACCATCTGCCACAACACAAAGCTGGCTGCAATTCCTCCAACCATTTGAGCTGCCATGAAAGGCATTAATTTTTCCTGAGGAAATTTTTTAGCAAAATACAATCCAAGAGTTAAAGCCGGATTGAAATGCCCTCCAGTCTGAGAACCAAATGCATACATTAAAGTTGCAAGCACAAGACCCGCAGTTAAAGCAGTTCCAATCACATTAACCGCCAAAGAATCCCCTGTAAATGCCAGCAAACCAACCGAAGCAGCTGTAATTGCAAAAACAAGAGTAAAAGTTCCTACTAATTCCAGAATATAATCTTTCAAATTTTTCCCCTCCACCAGGTTAAATAATTCAATATTAAGGAATAAATAATCTTATTTAATATTTTAACGCTGACAAAAACTAAAAACCAAATAATTTACGTCAAAAAACGAAAATTAATGCTTAATTTTGGGTCTCTTTAACAAACCTTTAAATAAAAATTGCATTAAATTTTAATTAGGACAGTGTATCAATATGGATTTACTTGAAAAGATGTCTAGAAACACTAAACAAAAAAAAGCGGTTCTGAAATTTTTAAACAGCGATGAAATTCATCCAACTGCTCAGGAAATTTTTAAAAAAATTAAAATAGAAATTCCTAATGTAAGCAGGGGAACAGTTTACAGGAATCTTGAATCGCTTAAAAAAGAAAAAAAAATCAGGGAACTATGCATTAACGGAATTAAAAAATTTGAATCAATCATGGATAAAAAAAACCACGGGCATTTTGTAAGCAAAGAAAATATAATTGTTGATCTTCACCCTGAAATTAATTTCAGGGTAATGGAATTCATGGAAAAAAATTTTCCTGAAATAAAAATTGATTCAATAACATTGAGTGTTTCTAATTCATTTAATGAATTGAAAAAACTTTAGGAGGAAATTGAATGAAGATAAATGAAAAAATTGAAGACTTTAAAGCACAGGCTTTTCACGATGGAGAAGTGAAAGATGTAAAGCTTTCAGATTATAAAGGAAAATGGGTTGTCCTTTTATTTTACCCAGCGGACTTTACTTTTATTTGCCCTACAGAATTAGGCGCAGTGGCTGATGATTATGCAAAGCTGCAAAAAATGAATGTAGAAGTTTTAAGCATCAGCACTGACACTGTTTTTGTTCATAAAGCATGGCATGACAATTCTCCTACAATAAAGAAAATTAAATTTCCAATGCTTGCAGATCCAACAAGAAAAATCTGCTCTCAGTTCGGAACTTTAATTGAAACCGAAGGCCTTTCATTGAGAGGAACTTTCATTGTTGACCCGGAAGGAATCCTTAAAGCCTATGAACTGCATGACAACAGCATTGGAAGAAGCAGCAAGGAATTAATCAGAAAAATCCAGGCAGCGCAGTATGTAAAAGAACATAAAGGATTAGTGTGCCCAATGGACTGGGAGCCAGGAAAAGAAACCTTAAAGCCCGGAATGGATTTAGTTGGAAAAATTTAATTTTTCCTTTCTCTTTATTTATTTTAATTTTTTTTTATTTTTTCAAAATTAAAAGAAAACAAAACTGATGGCATTTTCTTATTGCATTTAAGACTTCACCGGAATTTCTATGACAGTTCCCCTGCTTACTTTCAATATTCTTTGCGCGATTTTTTTAATAAAATATCGGTCGTGGGATACAGCTAAAATAGCGCCGTCATAATTTAAGAATGCATTTTCAATGATTTCCATTGCATCAATGTCTAGATGGTTTGTTGGCTCGTCAAGAAGAAGCAGGTTTGGCTTGCCAATTAAAATTTTCAGTAAATTTAGCCTGGATTTCTCTCCCATCGATAATTTGCATATCTGCTTAAACACTTCCTGATCGGAAACAAATCCAACCATTGACAGGTGCGCCCGCGTTTCAGACATGTCTTTCAGGAGAGCATGGATTTCGTCATATAATGTTGCATCGCTTGCCAGGCCGCTGAGTTCCTGATCGGCATAGCCAAGCCTGGCCTGTTCATCTAAAATGACGCTGCCTGAAAGCACAGGAATTCGGCCTTCAATTGTCTTGAAAAGAGTGCTTTTCCCGATTCCGTTTTCTCCAATTAAAATAATGCGCTGCTGTGAACCTACATTTAAATTGATTTCAGAAATGAGTGCTTGATTGTATCCAACTGAAAGGTCTTTCAGCTCTAATACTGTATTTGAGCGAATAGGCGATGCATTAAAATGTGTTTTAAAGCTTGATTTATCCATATCGGGCTTTTCAATGACTGCACGTTTTTCAAGCAGCTTTTCGCGGTATTTTCCTTGCGCGACTTTCAATGGACTTTTGCCTATGCGGGCAATCTTATCCTTTTGAATTGCAAGATATTCATTTTCATTTTCATACGCAGTTTTTTGTGCTTCAAATAAAGCGTTTCGAGTTTTCACGTAATCAGAGTAATTGCCGTTGTACTTAACCCATTTTCCTTTCTCTATTTTTAGAATTGAATTGCATACACTATCCAAAATATATCTGTCATGCGTAACCATCAGCACACTGCCCTTAAAGCTGGATAAATATTTTTCCAGGATATCAAGCCGCTTAAAATCCAAGTGATTTGTTGGTTCATCTAAAAGCAAAAAATCAGCTTCAGACAATAAAATCTGGGCAAGAGATACAATTGCACGCTGTCCTGTTGAAAGCAGTCCAACTTTTTGGTCAAGCCAGTGATCTTCAATTTCAAGAGTAGATAAAACTGATTTAATTTTGTTTTCAGAAATCTGGCTGCTGCCTTTATTTTTTTCAATCTTTGACTGCAATTCAATATAGCGCTCAGTTAGTCTAGTTATTAAGGAAATATTTTCGTGAACGGAAGGATCCGCCATTTGTTTTTCAATTGCATTCAGGTCTTCCTGAAAATTACTGTGAAAATAAACAGCTGCATTTTCTGAAATTGTTTGCCTCACAGTTTTATCTTTATTCAAAATAATTTGCTGTGAAAAATAAGCTGCTTTCCCGTCATATTTTATTTCACCTGTGTAATCTACCTGGCCCAAAATTGCTTTAAGAAACGTTGTTTTTCCCACTCCGTTTCTGCCAATCAAGCCTATTTTTGAGCCGTCAGCAAATCCAGCACTTTCATCAAGCAGGATTTCTCTTTTGCCAATCGAAATAGTGATATTTTTAATTAAAAGCGCCATATAAATCAAGCCATGCAATTCATTTAAAAGCCATTAATCAAATCAAATTAACTTAATTAACAGTTCACATCAGAACCCGCGGTTCCAATGCCTCCCTTACTTTTGATTTAAAAATTTTTTTTGATTTAAAAAATTTTCTTACAGTAATCCATTTTTTAAAAAATTTGCAAAGCCCGCCTTGATTTAATGAATTTCTTTCAACCCATGTTTCGCCAAGATCAGTAAACTACTTTCTATATTTCTCCTCAGCTATGAAAAATCTGCCAAGAAAAAATTTTTATATTAGAATTCACATTAATTGTTTTGATGAAAAACAACAATAAACTGCAAAGAAATCATGTTA
>Ga0209542_10011662_pt1 | contig 15549 bp, 10 predicted proteins | sample RifCSPhighO2_01_FD_184028 | JGI IMG/M metagenome (GOLD analysis project Ga0209542, IMG submission 184028) | Soil microbial communities from Rifle, Colorado - Rifle CSP2_plank highO2_0.1 (SPAdes) (version 2) | ecosystem: Environmental > Terrestrial > Deep subsurface > Rock core/Sediment ... | reverse complement strand
ATTTTGTAAATTAATGAATATAGACCCTTATTCAAAAATATTTGTTGTAGCTAAATTATCTTTTTGATTATATTTCTTAAAAATCCTAATTTTATATTACTCCTTACTTCTATAGTTTTTAAAATTTCAATATCCTCTCTTTCTAAACTTCTTAAAATTATCAAGAAAGTAGAGTAAATAACAAAAAACATTATTATTAATAATATAAAATTTAGATTAATTTTTGTTATAAAAAAAAAACTTAATAATCCGGCTATTATTGCTTTTAAATAATTCCATTTTATGGAAATTATTTTGGTTAAATAATAAACTTCTATAAATGCCAAAATCCCGAATATAGATAAACTGATGCTAGTAGCAATTGCCCCCCCGATTATCCCATATTTTGGAATTAGAATATAATTTAAAACTATATTAACAATTGCAGCAGTTAATGTATTAATTAAATTCATTTTAGTTTTTTTTATCACGTTTAATGTGCTATTGCATACATTAAATGTTTGATAAATAACATACCCAAAAGATAAAACTATCAATGTAAAACTTCCAATAAGATATTCTTTTCCAAAAAAAAAAAGTAAGATCTGCTTTGAGAATAATAATAAAATAAAAAATATTGGAAGGTTAATAAAAAAAATCCATTTTGAACTTACTTTTAATGTTTGTTCAAAATCTTTACTTTTTTTTTTTGCTAATAATTCAGTCATTACAGGAAAAAATATTGCGATTATTCCTCCGGGAATTATAGATAATAATGTAGCTGTTGGCAAAGCAACGTTATAAATTCCAACCTCATTCGCAGTCCTGAAGTAGCCCATCATCAAAATGCTTGTCCAGTCAATAAACTGTGCTAAAATTGTGCTAAACAATAACGGCAAAGAATAATTTATTAGTTCATTTGTTATAAAATTTGTTTTGATTTTTGATAAAACAGGAAATATCTTATTCAAGAAATAAAATGAGAGGATTGTTGTCAGAATTATCGATAAAACATAAGCAACAGCTGCTCCGAATAAACCATAGCCAAGATAAATTAGAAGAGCTGTTAATAATAACCTCATCAAATTCTCAAAAAAATTTCTTGCAAAAACATCATAGCTTATTTTTTTTGCTCCAATAATAGCGGACGCAAAAATTTCTTTTAGAATAAAAAAAATAATTCCAATTGAAAATATTTTTAAAATTGAACTTAGCTTAAGGTTATGGAAAAAATGCGATGATATGTTATTGCTGAAGAAAAATAAGATTAAGCTTAAGATTACAGCTATTGGTAAAGATATCTTTAAAGAAGAGAAAATAACGCCTTTAATCCTTTCATTGTCTTCTTTGGCTTTGTAAAAAGCAAAATATCTTGTGACTCCTGTTCCTAAGCCTGCTAACGAGATTGTTGTTAGAATGCCAAAAACAGCTAATCCTAAGGATAATAAACCATATTCTTCTGTTCCTATTCTAGCAACAACTATTCTGTAAAGATAAGTAAGAAACTTGGAAACAAACATTCCTACAAATATTAAAAATGCCCCTTTTGCTATTGTTTTTAAATGTTGCATAAGAAATTAGATTTATTATTTTGTTTTTAAATATTGTCAATAACTCTTTTTAGTTTAGGCATTAAAACATCCCAGGAATAATTTTCTTTAATTCTTTTAATTGCTTCTTTACCCATATCATTAATTATTTTTTTGTTATTAATTAATTTTAATAAATCTTCACTAAATCTTTTCTTATCTTTGATATTAGTTATAATCCCGCATTTATCAGTTAAGATTTCGGTAAAAGCATAATTATCAGAGGTAATTAAAGGAATTCCTAAGCTTAGTGCTTCTAAAATAACGAAACCAAGTTCATCAAATAAGGATGGAGCAGCAAGTAAATGGGATTTAGATAATATTTTAAGTGTTTCTTCACGTGACAGAAGTCCAGTTGTTTTTATTTTTTTAAAAAATTTATTTTTTTTATATTTATTTAATTTTAAGTTATGGTAAAACGGAATATTACCAATAATCACTAATTCATAATCTAAATTATATTTTTCTAATTCAAATAAAGCGTCAAGCAAATATTTCAAACCTTTTCTTTTCGTCCATATATGATTTCTCGCTATAAAGCAAATTGTGAATTTATCATATTTTTTTTCTTTATTCTCTTTAACATTAATCCCAGGTGGAATATAAACAACATCTAACTCCCCTAATCTATTTTCAATTTTTTTGTTAATAGCGATAATTTTATTATTTTTTTTTAAAGAAATTCTATTCAATAAACTGAATTCAATCTCTCTAAAAAAAAAATAAGGCAATAAATACCAAGGCGAATATTTTTTAGCTAATCTAAAGCATTCAATAATTGGTTTTGGATAATCCCATGCAACCTCTATTTTCTTACATTTGATATTTGTAAATGGAATCAAATCAGAAGTAAAAAATAAATCTGGATTAATATCATCAATTTTTTTTTCTAATTTTTTATTAATTAGATAATAATTAAGATATATAATAGGCGGTATTTTTCCAAAAAAAGTTGTTTTAACAGGTTTAATAGCAACAGAATCTTTGAATACTTTTTTCAATTCTAAAATATAGGTTCCGATTCCAGATTGTTCTGTGTAAGGATATAAACAAATTTTCATATTCCAAGAGATTATTGATAATTATATAAATTTTACATAAATCCTTCTGGCTTTAATGCCTCTGGATTTAGATGCTCTCTTCCAATGTAATCACTTTTCATCTTTTCGCTTATTGTAAAATTTCCATAATTAATCTTCCATATCCTTAATGGGCCTATTTCCCTTCCATTATAAACAAGCAAAGGCATATTATTTGAATCGTCATAAGCAAGCTCAAAAGCAGACGTATCATAGTCGGGATTCTTTTGGTTAAATAAATATAGATTAGCAAATATTGTTCTTGAAACTCTTTCAGAAACATATATTCCAGAGCCCAGATTATTTTGCTGGTTATTGCTTATAGAAAGCATTATCCTGAATACTCCTTTTAACCCTGGCTTTTCAAACTTAATAAAATTATCATTAAAGAAAGCATTCTCTATAGGAATATCTGTTCTTTTTCCATTATAAATAACAGCTGCTAAGGGTTGGTTTATTTTAATCATATCTATGGTTTGGTTTCCTTGCGTAACTTTAACGTTTTGCACTGGAAGTAATACTGCTCCAATGCCTGCTTGTCTTGCGGGAAATACCTGATCATTGTAAATAAAGTCTTCATCAAAAACCCATCCTCCCCTGTAGAAATAAATTGTTTCATTTCTTGTTTCTTGTGTCTGAGTAGGATCTAAGCCAAAATTAACCATCCAAGAATATCTATCATAATCTACATCAGAGCCAATTGAAGAATAGGCACTATATTTTCCAATATCATCTTCTACAATCAATAAATAATTAGCATCATGAGCTTTTAAAAATTGCAATGCTTCTGTCTTGTTTTGTCCAGTTAAAACCATTCTTCCCATTAAATAATTCCACCAACCTATTTCATTTCCAGGATCGGTTATTGTAGTCCTTTGACCAGCTGTCTGGACCCAATAGCCATAGTCCCACCAATGGGCAAATACAGCATCTTTTTCAGTATTTTCCCTTATCCATTTTCCTGCCATCTGCCATTGAGGAGTATTTCCTGTTCCAGAGTATTTTGCCTGTCCTTTGCTATCATTATAAAACTTATAAATAATCCCCTGCGCAAATCCAAATGGAGAAATTAAAATAAAGAATAATAATACATATGCTAATATCTTATATATCTTATCTTTTAATATTCTAGGAATAAGATAAAATAATTCCATAATAAAATAACCTGCTAAAATACACACTATTGGAGCGAAAATAAATAACAGCCTGATAGCGCCTCTTGCAGCAACAACCATCAGCAAGAACCATATAAAGATAAATGAATATTTCTGGTCTATCAACGGGATTTTTTCATAAACTTCCTTATTTTTATAAAAGATATAGATATAGGAAACTGCAATAACTAAAATAAAAATTATTAAAGAGCCGATATAAAGTAATTTAGATACTGCATTTTCGCCATTAAAGGCAGAGTCCCTTGAATATCTGCTAAATATAAATGCCAAGATGAATAATGCATAAACAATGGTAAATTCAATCTTTCTTCTTCTGATTGGCTTTATTGTCTGATAGAACAAATAGACAGAGCCTATTAAGAATAATAAGATAAACAGCCATGAATTAGACATCTGCCCAAGCCAGTCTGTAAAATAAGGCTGGTGCTGCTCTGCCACTGTCAGCTGCCATCTATCCTTGCCCCACGGATGAGTTAAATCCTGGTAGATGCTTAATCCCTGCTCATAAATAAAATAAGGACCGATTGTTAAAAAGACAAAAACCATTGCAAGTATAATAAAAACTATTAAGCTAAATATGCCCTCTGGCATAATCTTATTAACTTTATCTTTAATTTTTAATATATTTAAGTCAATTAAAAAAAAGTATATAGTAGAAATTGCTAAAGAAATAATCATTATTCCCCCGTTAAATGTTTTTAGAAGAAAATCATTGCCTAAATAATTATCTCCATAAAATAACGGCCCTATTAAAATATATAATGATAAAAACCAAAAAAGATAAATAAAATAGTCCTTTCTTTTTAATTTTCCTAAGAACAATTCTACCAAAGTAAATCCTCCGATTATTATGTAAATAAAATTAACACCGCCGCCCCATGCTAAAGCCATTAATACTGTTGCAATTCCAGATAGAACTCCAAATAAAACTGCAAAATAAACCTTTTTGCTTTGCCAGGCAACAACATAAAGATATAAAGCCATAAAAAAGAATATCATACCTAATGCTTCATGATCAGAAAAGCCAGCAATTGTCCTGTGAAGATAAGCTGGAATTATTGTTAAAAATAATGTAGAGAGCAATGCTATCTTCTTGTCAAACAGCCTTGCAACTAACAGGAAAAAGAAGAGCAAGCCAATGACAAATGTTACTACAGGATAGATTACATCTGCATAAGCTAATGTAGCAGAGCTGTCAAATATATTGATAAATTTATACAAATATGCTATAAAATAAGCTAAGAACTGCCCTGAATAGATTTCATAACCTCTTGGATAATATCTTAATGTATCATTATTCATTAAAGAGCCATGCTCATTAACATATTGCGCATATCTGAAAAAAACAAATGGATCGTCCAAAGAGATAGGGGTGTAGTCATTTGTTGTCTGATCTCTTAATAAGTTAATATTTAATGTTCTGATGTAAATTCCTAGAATAACAATAATTATTAATCCCAAGTAGAGCAGTATTTTTTTATTTCTTTTTAATACATTAATAAATTCTGTTCTCTTTTCCTTTAGATCAATCTCTTCCTTTTTTTCTTCAGCAGCATCAACAGTTTTTTCTTCGCCTTTTTCTTCTTTTTTGAATAGGTTTTTTACAAATCCAACTATCTTCTCTCTTTTCTCTTTTAACCCCTCTTCTTCTGGCATCAAAGCTGAGAAATAAGATTTATATTTAAAATTTTAGGTTTTTAGATTTCTTCTTTCAAATACATTTCCAGCAGAAAGATTATCTTCACTAAGAAGTGGGTTATTATCTTTCCTTAAGTAGATTAATTCTTCCCTTTGTTCAAATGGAACTTCTGGAGAACCTAATCTTATAACTATCACATTATTCACATAATTAATTTTTATTTCAATACTGTATTTTTCAAGAAGAACGTCTCCTAATTTATAGTCATCACCAGCGCCAAATTGATATCTGCAAGTTCCATTAATCAAATCTGATAGTGGAGTTATCACTTGGGCAGCTTCAGGCGAAAGCACGCCTATTTTTCTTCTAAATTATTTAAATCTTGGTTCTCTTTTTTGATTTCAAGAATATCATATAATATTTTAATTTCAATTTCAGGAACAAAAACTGAAACTAAATCGCAATACCATTTATATTGAAGATTTTTGTTCTTAACAATGTCTGAAGGCATAGCAGTAAAATAATCTCCAAAAGCAGATATATTATTTAATAATTCGTTCCTTATCTTTATATCGGCTTCAGGTGGAATGCTTTGAATTAATCTTCTTGTTTCTTCCACTAATTGATTTATATATACATCCAATGGCTTTCTCTCATCTTTCCTTTTCCAATTCCCTCCTCGTAAAATAGCCTTGCCTATTAAGCCTTTATTTGGATACCCTTTTGTTTTTCTGTCTGTCCATACAGCATATGGCCCATTATTCAGAATTATGATTGGTCCTTTAGCAGCATAGGTATTAATAAAATCTTCAAAACCCATATCTTTAATGTATTTTTTAGGATTGATTAGTTGATCAAATTCTTGTTTGTTCATAGATTAAAGAAGTATACCCTCTTTTAAGTATTTTTTTCTTTTCTTTTTAACCCATAATACCTAATAATTTATAGATAATTCTTTCGCTTATTTTGTCCAGTTCAACATTATCCTTTGCTTCTGCAATCAGGCAATTATCTTCATTGTATGTTTTTGTTTCATTTCCGTATTTTAGATAAATCATGCTAAAGCCTTCTTTGCAATCTCTTACTGGAATATTTGGGCAATCTTCTTCTTTGCTGCATGCTAATTGAGGGGTTATTCCCATATAAACTAATATTGAGCCAACTCTTCTATAAAAATAGTCTTTATTTAATTCTTCTTCTGAAGGATCGTAAAGAATATAGTTCTTATTTGTTCCAGTGTTAATTATTCCCATGCTTATATTTTCTAATTCTTCTGGAAGATACCTAAAAGAAAATTGCTGCTCATTAATTCTTGTAAACCATCCTTGCTGCTGCTGATAAAACTTAAATCCCTTATATTCTCTTTCAGAAGATTTTTCTCCCTGGCCCTGAATCAGAGCAAAGCCAATAGAAGAAGCTACCATAACTATAATGATAAACCATCCCATGAATGTCTTGCTTTTATACCACTTTGTTTTCATATTAATTATTATCAGAACAGCTTATTTATAAATTTTAGGAATTTCGGCTCATTGAGCAATAATTTCGCTAATAACTTTAAAGGAAATTCTCTTGACTCTTCCTCAATCATTCTCTTTATTTTACTTTGCTTTATTAATTTTAATAAATAATTATAATCTTCCTGGCTGAATTTATCCAGTATTTTTCTTACCTTTAAATGCAGTTTTAATTCTTTATTTAGCTTGCTGATTTCTTTATTATAATCCTTTTTATTGATTAGGCAATCTGCTAATAGCCTTGCTGCGTATAGTCCAGGGATAATTCCTCCACCGGTAGTTGCTTTCACTTGAGAAGCAGCATCTCCTATCAAATAAATATTTTTATTTTTAATTTTGATATTTTCATTAAATATTGGAATCAATCCTGACTGATAATTTAGTATATCCTTATTTTTTATATTAATTTTTTTTAAAAAATTTTCGAAATAATATTTAATGCTTTTATCTTTGGAAGCAATTCCTATTCTGCATATATTATTTTCTTCTGGAATTATCCAGGAGAAGAAATCTTTTACATTGAAATAAACTTCATAGCAGTCTTTCTTTAATTTGGCCCTGCACTGGATTCCATAGTAATTTTTTCCTTTAGCATTAACGCCTTTTGCTAAAATCAGGATGTTTTTTTTTATTTTTTTTATTTTGTTATTCTTTATGTCTTTTATGAGCATAAGCTCATTTTCAATTTTAATAAATTTATGCCATAAATAAAATTTCGCCCCTGCTTTTCTAGCTTTTTCATATAGATATTTATCAAACTTTTCCCTGTCGATGATATATTCCGGCTTTTTTAAATTTAATTCAACGCAATTATTTCTGCTGTACAATCTTAATTTATTATTTTTTTTTATTAAAAATTTTTCAAGCTCAAAATTAAATTTTTCAATCTCACTAGTTATTAATCCAGCGCACTGCACTGGCTTTCCGATTTCTTTATGCTCTTCATAAACGCTAACATCAAGATTATTTCTAGCTAAAAGATAAGCTAAGTAATTTCCAACTGGCCCTGCTCCGATTATGGTTATCATAATTATGGTGATTGCGGAAATACATTATAGTATAAATAGTTTATCTGTATCCATTTTGTAATAGTAACTAACAGAAAGGTTTATAAATCAACTTAAATTTCTATTTTATAAAATATACATTGGGGGGACATATGTTATTTAAAGATTTATTAAGAGAGCATTATAAGGGAATTTCTGAAGAAGAACTATCTCTTAAGATTTCCAATATACGCGCAGCTAGATATGGACCAAAAAATATTTTAAAGTCGTATAGTGTTAGCGGCGGCAAAGGAGGTATTGGTAAAACAACTGTTGCCACAAACCTTGGGGTAGAGTCCGCAAAACATGGGAAAAAAGCTGTTTTATTTGATTGCGATCATGGCGGTCCTGATGATTTTGGCAGAAATAGAGGATTATTAGTAGTTGATGGCAGTTTTGATTTGGATGCAATTGTAGAATTAGGAAAAACAGATAAACAAGCTGCAATTAAAGAATTTGAAAAAATAAAGCCATTATTGACTCCAAATGCTTTTAATTTTATAGTAGGCTCTTATGGAAGCGGGGTTTTAACAGAATTAGATCTGCCAACTATTGTTGGATATAAAGATTATGTTCTTAATAAAGATAAATTTGAATATTCTTTATCTATTGAAGATTTATTTATAAGAACAATAGTTCCAAATTATAATCTTGTTTTTGGAATTATTGATGATGAAGGCCAGCATGTTTTAGCCAGAGCTCCTGAGGATTTAATAAGACAGATTTTTAGTGATTTAACAAACTCTTTTGATGGAAAAGTGATTTATGATTTGCCCCCAGGTTCAAAAGACTTAATGGCTTTAGATTTATTTGTAAAGTCAGACAGGCGCCTTTTAGTCCCTACATTCTCTGATCAGGCTGCTTCTGACGAGGTTATTACTTATTTAAAGAGCGCTTTTGTTAGATATATAGAATTGGAAATCTCTGATTTAAAAAAAGGAATCAAGGAAAATGGAGCGAAGCTTAAGAGCATTGAAAAAGAAGAAATTAGTATTAGAAAATCAATTTCAAACAATCTGGAATTAGAAACAGGATTAATTGGACAAAGTGCGGATTTTATTAAAAAACTACTTGAAGATGAGCCAATTAGCACTGACGTAAAGAATGGACATTTCAAGTTAATTGAAAAATATTCAAGACTTGGTGAATTAATATCTGAAAAACATAAGCTTAACCAACAAAAAGCTTATTTATCATTTTTGAAATCAGATGAAAAATTGTTTTCTGAATTAGAAAATGATGTTACGCATTTAGCAAATATTTATGGAAAATATAGTTTCTCAATTAAGTTAAAACCTTTCATAGAAAAATATAGGTGTAATGAAAAGACAAAAGCGCTTATTGAAAATTATATTCAAACATTTTCTGCAACAACTTTCTTGTTGCTTAACAGAACTCCCCCAGGAGATTACTTAAAAGCAGGCAATGTTTTTAGATCAATAAAAGAAGATGTTGCAGATAAAATCTTAATCAGGTTATCTCCTGCAGGGCTTGGATATATTTTTGATGATCCTGAATTTTTTAATGAAGCGACGCAAAAGGATATTCCTGTCAGCCAACTAGGAGTATCAATTCCATATCTAATGGGAAACAGACCTAGAGTTATGGGGCAAATTAAATATCTTGCTGAAAATTTTTTAGATTTAGAGAGGAAGGGTGAAAAAAAATGACTCGTGAGAAAACTAAACAGGCTAGGGAAGAAGGACGTACTGCATTATTACCAAAATTACTTTCATTAGGCAAATGGGCCGGGGGTATATTAATCGTTGGCGGTCTAGCTGGCGGAGGAGCTGTAGCAGCCAGATCATATATTTTATACGGAGATGTTGGAACATTATTCAAAAGATACGGGCTTTTGGCAGACCAATTTAAGAATGTTGCGGTGTTATACAATATAGGACCAGACGGAAAGGTGAATGGAATTAACGGAATTCCTGCGCAAGGATATACTGTTGAATTTTTTGGCATACAAGAATCTGATATGAAAGATTTTGATGTAATAGGGACATTTCCTAATCAAAAGGATTTATTAGAAAATAAAATAAGGCAGTTTTTTGCATTAGAGAATAGGGAAAATGCATCTCCTGACTCAATACTTGATATTTCAGAAGTTGTTACTCCAGCTGATAGCCAACCAGCTTCTCTTGAATTAGTTACTGGCAAATATAATGGAAATAAAACAATACTGAATGCAAGAGTATCTGTAAATGAGGAGTTAACAAAAGCAAGAGCAAGAGCAGACAGCTTAGAAAGGATAAAGGTATTGGAAGACAGCCTTTATTGGGCTAGACATGACAGCACCTATAAAGCTATTGGAGTAAGCAATGGAGTATTAATGTGGGTTGATGCAGAATACTTAAACAGTAGCAAATGGGTTGTTGTAAATCAGACAGATTTAGCTCCTGACTCAATAAAGAAAATTCCAAAGGAGATTATTGATATTTACAGAAAAAATGCTGAGGATATCAACAGGTATTTTAAAGGAATTTTAAGTGAAAATCAGTATAATAAATTCCAGGAATACTTTGGAAAGCCCGCTATGAAATTTGCAGGAGTGCATAGGAATGATGAAAAGTTAATGGCTCAGGGTTTTGGGTCTGTAGTCTATCACAAAAACAATGATAACAGGATAGTTGGAACGCAGCCTCTTAATGCTTTCTTAGCAGATCCAAACCCAAAGGTTGGAGGAGCAACAAGGCATCCACTTGCAAATCCTGACTTTAAGCAGAGATATCAGAGTCAGAAGAGCATGCCTAGAAATGGCAAATAAGTTAAATTAAAATAAAAAATAAAAAAAATTAAAAGAGGATATTAAAATGCCAAGAAAACTAAAATCAGAAACTAAGAATAGCGTTCTTGAATTAATAGTAGGCAGCGCAATGATTGCGCCTTCTATAGCTCTAGCGCAAGCAGTAGCTCCAGAACTAAAAAATCCAAATAATGCTTTTGTGCAGTCTGCAACAAACCAGACTCCAGAGTATGCTCAAAAGCTTATCTATGTTCTTGATGATCATCTTGACAGAATAGAAATAAGCGGAATAACAAAACCAGAGCATCCTGACATGACAGATGTTGAGAAAAAAGCGTATATAGAGGAGAAATTTGCTGATAATAAAAGATTAGTGGAAGTTCTTTCTTCTGCAATAGGAACTAATGCTGAATTATATCTTTTTTATTTAGCTGGAAATCACCCTGAAACAAGATTGCAGAGCGTATTGTTAACAAATATTGAAGGAACAAACACTAAGCTAAAAGATTTTCTTAAAGGAAAGCTTGGAAGCAGATTTGATCAAGGAATAGTAGATTTGACAAAGATTAGCTTATCAAAAAATAATTCTACTCCGGTATCTCCTGAGCATCTTGAGTTAATTGAAAATTTGTTTATAAAATCAATCGATCATGCTTTGACAGCTTATGAAAGATTTCAGAAGCCTTCTCACGCAGTATTCGCAGGAGAATTTGACGGATATCAATCAAATCAGGAAGCAGTTAGGAAAAAAAGAAATAACCAATTTCTAGAGGAATATCTTAGACAGACTTTTGGCAATTACCGCATACTAGATGCTTCAACTGTAGCACAAATTACAGAAGAGCTTAATTTGGATAGGTGGCTTAATGACGAATTAAATATCAGTTCATTAATGAGTCCTGGTAAAAGACTTTACTTTGGCAATGATGAAAACGATTTAGTTGCCTATTTTAATGTAAAAGGGGAACTGCAGGCAATTGGAAGATATAAAAATTTCATGCAAAAAATTGATGAAATAAAAACACAGAAAAACCAAAAAAAAAAAGACAGGCAGAAAGCTCTTACTGAGGATCCTTTGCTTGTTGCTCATGACCCTGCACAAGAAGTTAAAATAGTCCCTTATGTTAGAACAAGCCATCCTATAGCAGAGGTTAATCTTTATCCAACAAGCAATGAAGTCAAGAACTCAGCAAATAGATTAAAAATCAGCGCAAAGAGATTGATGGATTCTGCTAGCTTGTCAGGAGATGCCCAATTACTATATGGAGTTATTTTTAATGATATTGAACAATTTGTAAATGAGATTACAGATGGAAAAACTAATTTGGATGTTATTTCAACTTATCAGAAAACAATAGAGCAGTATGTTAAAGATGCTAATGATATTACGGGAGATGAAATTAGTCAGGTTAAAGCTATTCTTGATATGTATCAAAATAATATAAACCTTGCAAATGAAAGCGTAAACATTGCAATAAAAAAAGAGAGCGAGAAGCCTTTTGAGGATTTAGGTGATTTGTTAGAATATGCTGAAACAAATATACCAATAGAAGAAGTTAAAAAAAGACTTCCTGAAGAGATAGAGATATACTCAACATTTTTATTAAAGCAAAAATATCCTGACCAGGAGTTTTATGTTGCTAAAAAAAGCGATGAATTCACGAATGTGGAAGCAGTAATTCTAAGATTTTTTCAGTCAAGCTTAAACCAGAATCTTATTAATGGAAGGAAGACAGTAACAAAAGAATATCTTGAAGAGATGGCAAGCTGGCATAATAATGATATTATAAAATACGGCATTGGAAGAAGCTGGAGTGAGATTTCAAACGAGATAGGAGAGTCAATCCTTTTATTAGAGGATAGATATAAGGATATGGATAATATAAGAATCTTACAAGACGTTTCAAGAAAAGGAAAAGAAGATGAGTATCTTGTCCTAGAATTAAGGCAGAACGGAAGTATAAGCTCTGCAAATACCATTGCTTTAGATGAATTAGAAAAAAAATATAAGACAACAACAGAAAGAGAATTAGAAACATTAGCAGCAAGGGTTTTAGCAGATTCTACAGGTCCATTGAAAGCTCAAATAGAAACTCTAAAGACGCAGCTTGAACAACAGAAAACAATATATGAAGGAATGATTGGTCAAAAAGATGGAGATTTCAATAATCTGAAAAATAAATTAGCTGAATATGAAAAAAAGATAAAGGATTTAGAAAATCAAATGGAAAGGGAAACAAGAGTTGCTGTTGGCCCGGGAATTATCTATGATTCTGATAGTAGAGAAGGGAGGCTTTCATTGGGTGCAAATATTATGACCAATAAAAAGAGAAAACAGATATATAGTTCATTTTGGGAACGCGTTAAAGACTTGAGCTATGGTTTTGGTATTGAAGTGACTTTGGTAAATAAATCAAGGGTTATAGATGGTGAGCCTAAAACATTAAGCAATGGCAATATAAGAGAATATTCTGAAAGATTAAAGGATAATATGCAGATAATTGCTACGCCTATTTTTGGATTGCCAATAAATGAAAATATTGATTTCTGGATTGGTCCTGGAGTAGGAGTAGAAATTGCTAAAGATAGATCCGGCACATTCAGGATATACGACAAAAATGGAAATTTAATTGATGCTCAATCTGATAATCAGCGCGGAAAAACACGTTATAATCCTGCATTTAACGCAGGACTTAATATTGATTTTAAGAATAGTAAGCTTCTTGGCTTAGTTAATGGAATACAGCCTTCTGTAGGATATAGCAAAGGCAAACTATATGCAGGATGCAGGCTTAGGAGATAAATAAAAGGGATGGGGTAAAAAAATTGAAAGAGATAATCATAACAATATTGTGCATTCTTTTGATAGCTCCTGCTATTGTAAATGCAATAAATGCCCCGTCATTATACTGGAAGAGCTCTTCAACAGTTGAGTTTGGCAGTAATTTAGCTTTTGAAGCTTATGCATTTTCAACTTCATCTCCATTAACTGTTTTGATAGAGGTAACAGATAACAATAACCAGGTCATTAGTAAAGTTAGGGATAATTTCCAGGTAAATCTAAATTCTCCTTTTGATGATGTTAAAAATGATCCTTATATAGATTATTTAGAAACAATCCCTCTAACAAAAGACAATTATAAAACAGCAGGAAACTATGAGCTTGTCTTTATTTCGTATAATGGTATTGATGGATATAGAACAACAAGCATACCATTTACAGTAACTCAGCCAATAGATCAGCCTGCTGTATGGCAGACATTAACTAATAAAGAAATAAATGAGGATTCTCCAGCTGGAACAATTGTTTATCAGGGATTAAAGACATTATGTAATGATCCAGATAATGATGAAATAGTAACAGTAACTTCTCAGCATTCTTATTATAGCTTGTATTTTGATAATAATGATTTAAAGATTAGAAATTTAGAACTAAATTACAATGGAATTGAGACAGTTGGCTTATCATGCAATAATGTAGCAGCTTCATTTAGCTTAAATGTTAAGGCTGTGAATGACGCTCCAAATGTATTAGATATTCCAGATCAGACAATTCAGGAAGGCGCATCTTTTACATCAATAAGCTTAGATAGTTATGTTACAGATGTTGATAATTCTGATTCTGAAATAACATGGACTTACTCAGGAAATAGCAAGCTGTCAGTATCTATTGTAAATAGAATTGCAACTATAACTATTTCAGATATTAATTGGAACGGCCAGGAAACAATAAAATTCAAGGCAACAGATAAAAATGGATTATATGATGAAGAGTCTGCTATATTTAAAGCAAATCCGGTAAATGACAGGCCAGTTATTGATTCATTTTCCCCATTAACAGCTCAAGATATGGAAATTGGACAACAACAAACCTTTACTGTTAATGCTTCTGATATAGATAATGCTGTATTGAATTACAGATGGTATGTCAATGATGCTCTTCAGGGAGAAACAACAAATAAATTTACTTATATTGCATCAAGCGCAGGAAATAAAGTTATCAGAGCAGCTGTTTATGATAATGAGCTTTACGCATTAAATCCTCCTGAATGGGCATTTAATGTAAATGAAATACCAAATCAACTGCCAAATGCAATCATAGATTCTCCTGCAGCATCAGATAAAACAATAACAGCTGGAGATTCAATTAATTTACAAGGCCATGGAGAAGATACAGATGGAACTATAATTGCATATTCATGGAACTTTGGAGATGGAAGAACATCTAATTTGCAAAATCCAGGAAATGCGCAGTTTAATACAGCTGGAACTTATACCGTAACATTTAATGTACAGGATAATAATAATGAGTGGGATAAAACACCTGCTACTGTAACTATAACAGTTGAAGAGAAAATATATCTAAATCCAACAGCATATTTTGATGTAAATCCAGAATCTGGAACAACAAAAACAGTATTTGAATTTGATGCAAGCCAGAGCCATGATGAAAATGAATTTCACCCATTCTGGCAGGAATGTATGAGAGCTAATTTAAATAATGATCTTAAAGTGGATATCTTTGATTTAACAACATTACTTGGAATATTAAGCAGGAATGAAGAAAATGGGGATGTTAATAATGACGGCAAAACAAATATATTTGACCTATTAGAATTATTAAAAATGCTTCGTGAAAGCGCATGCAGTGAAAGTCTATCTGCTTTAAAATATAAATGGAGTTTCGGAGATGGAGTTGAAACTACAGAATATTCATTTGAAGATAAAATAAAACATACTTATATTGAATCAGGAACTTATGAAGCAGAGTTAACA
>Ga0209542_10011661_pt1 | contig 15552 bp, 11 predicted proteins | sample RifCSPhighO2_01_FD_184028 | JGI IMG/M metagenome (GOLD analysis project Ga0209542, IMG submission 184028) | Soil microbial communities from Rifle, Colorado - Rifle CSP2_plank highO2_0.1 (SPAdes) (version 2) | ecosystem: Environmental > Terrestrial > Deep subsurface > Rock core/Sediment ... | reverse complement strand
ATCAAAAATTCAGGAAAGAGGTCATTGATCGGGCTTATACTAATCAGTTGGCGATTGATAAAATGAAAGTTCCCAGCGAATTGGGGGTTCAGTTCAGCGTTAATAACATCATCGGTTTTCCCGATGAAACCCGTGAACTGGCCTTTGACACCATCGAGTTGAATCGCAACATCAAAAGCGACACCATGAGTTGTTCGATTTTCGTTCCGTTTTGCGGGACGGAGTTAAGAACCATGGCCGTGAACAGGGGATATCTGGATCCGGATACGATCTGTCCTTCAAATTCGGACGATTCGGTCATGACCATGCCGCCGCCGTATTTTAGCAAAGATCAGTTAAGGGCCCTGCGCCGGGTTTTTGCCATGTATGTTAAATTTCCTAAATCACGATGGCGGGAGATTCAAAAAGCGGAGGCCTTAACTCCGGAAGGGGACGAGGTCTGGGCCAAACTTCGCGAAGAGTTTATCCAAACATTTTTCAATCCCGACGGGGACATTGAAAAAGTTAATACCTAATTCAACGGCGTAAAAGCCGTTTTTATCCCACACATAACTAGCGACAGCCGCTTTGCGGCTTTCTTGCCCCATCGCTAGTTATGTGTGGGATTTTATCTGCACGGTCTTTTGACTTTTTTGTCAAATTAGGTATCCTGGAGTATAGATCAATGGATACTAAAAAAGATAAAATTTTATTTGTAGTTTCCACTCTTCAGCATTATTGCAACTTTATTAAAACCGGAGCGCTGAAAGAGATTCAAGACAGGGTGATATTTTTGATTCATCCCAAGCTGGCCAAGATGGATTTCGGGGTTCCTAGCGACCGGATTTTCTTTTATTCTTATTCCGGTAAAAAGGACATTTTTCATCGGCATGTTTTTAATATTAACTCCTATCTCAACAGACACAAGAGCTCGGTTTTTGCTTTTCGTCTCCTAAGATTGAAACCTCGTCAATTACGTATTTACCGGATTTTGGCGTTTCCAGTTTTGGGCAGTATCGTTAAATCCATATTTTTAAAGAGAGCGGAGGATAAATCACTTTTTAAGTTAGTGCAGAAAATTAACCCTGCTCTGATTATTGTCCCGTCTCATGCTTTTGAAGGCATGACTTTTGAACTAATTAAGATTGCTAAAAAAATTAAGGCCCAGTCGTTTCTACTGGCCGAACAATGGGATACTCTGCCCTGTAAGACAGTTTTTACCTTTAAACCTGATTATGTGGGGGTCTGGAGTCAGCAAGGCGTTGAGCATGCTGTTAATATCAGGGATATGGCTCCGGAACGGGTTTTTATTTTGGGTGTACCGCGGTTTACGGACTATCTGAAACCAGAAGCAAGGCATCTTCCTTCACCATACCCCTTCAAATATATTCTTTATGCCGGTGTGTCAATTCAATATAACGAACTAGCGGCCCTTCACAAAATAGATGAGCTAATCGAAAAACTTGGGCTAGATTTAAAAGTTATTTTTCGTCCGGCCAAGGCCCAGCGTATCCAAGTTTGCCCGGATGTTTTTTTTGAATATGATTTTAAACATGTTATTCTTGATACTCCTACTCGGTCTTATTATAAAAAAGGGGTGGGGGGAGACGTCATCAAAGACGGTTTTAGTTCCGTTTTTGCTTTTGATCAGAATCATATTGCCAGATTACTGGCCAATATGGAATTTATGGTTTCCCCTTTTACTACCATGGTTTTAGAGGCCTCTCTCTTTGATAAAAAAGTTTTTACTCTAGTCTATGACGACGGTTTTCATGCCTCCTTTAGCTTAAAGTATCTTTTTAAAACTTTGCTTCATTCCAAAGGCATCGATGGGCTGAAAAATATGCGGATGGTTCATAGTTTTGATGACTTGGAGAAGATTTTTTCTGAAGGCGATCAATTAAAACAGTCCGATGTCAAACTGCTTGATATAGATTACTTTGTTTCCAAAGAAGCCACGGCTAATTACCCGGCCAATCTTCGAAAAGTGGTGGAGACCATTTTAGAAAATAGAGAGCCATCGTTGTAATGACGGCTTACGTTACTTTTTCAAAGGCGGTTTTTGGTTTTCCGTTTTATTGACTAAAGCAATATTTTCTTGTTAAGATATCGGTATTAGTTCTTTTATTTATTAATAACAAAATGGGAGATTTGTATGACGGTTCAAGAAATACCTAGGCCATCGGAACTAACCATAATTGGTCCACCTGCATCAAATTTTCGGGTTTTGATGCTCTATCCTAATATTCAGTCAGAGACCATGGTCCCTCCGTCTTTGGCGCTTTTTTCGGCCATATTGAAGCGGGAAGGGTTTAAGGTAGCGTTGTTCGATACCACGGATTATAACATGGAAACGGGGTTTGTGAACTCTGACCGGGTTGAGACGACTAATCTTACTTTTCGGCCCTATAAGCCGGAAACGGAAAAAAAGACTACTGATGCTTATGATGACTTGCGTAAACTGGTGGAATCATTTGGGCCCAATCTGATTTTGGTCACGGCCACCGAAAATATGTTTCCCATGGCGATCAACCTTCTTAAGCACATCGACGATTGTGAGGTGCCGGCCATCCTCGGCGGTGTTTTTGCCACTTTTGCTCCGGAGCTATGCATGCGCTGGAAAGAAATAGATATCCTTTGTGTCGGCGAAGGCGAGTACGCTTTGGTGGAGTTATGCCGAAGAATGAGCAAGGGTCGGGATTATTCCGATGTTCCCAGTTTATGGGTGCGCCTGCCCGACGGCAGTATTAAAAAAAATCCCATCTCGACCCGGGTTGATATGGATAAAAATCCTCTTCCCGATTTTTCTATTTTTGAAACATCCAGGTTCCGCCGTCCAATGGCCGGCAAGATGCGTACTATTTTTCCCATTGAGACGCATCGCGGCTGTCCCTATACCTGTCGATTTTGTAACTCTCCATCCCAGGATTTATTGTATAGCAGTATGACCAAACAGGCCTATTTTCGAAAAAAGTCTTTTCCGGAGGTTAGGCAAGAATTATTATTCTGTCGCGATGTTTGGAAGGCCGAATATTTCCTTTTCTGGGCGGATACCTTCTTTGCCTGGTCCGAGAAAGAATTTGACGAATTTTGTGAGATGTACAAAGACATCGGTTTGCCATTCTGGTGTCAGACCAGACCGGAAACAGTGGTGGAGCATAGGATCAAGAAACTAAAGGACATTGGTATTAGTAGAATGGGTTTTGGCGTTGAGCATGGGAATGAAAAATACAGGAAAGAGGTTATTGATCGGGCTTACACCAATGAGCTGGTCATCAATAAAATGAAAATTCCCAGCGAATTGGGGGTAGAATTTAGCGTCAACAACATTGTCGGTTTTCCTGACGAAACTCGGGAACTGGCTTTTGATACCATCGAGTTGAATCGCAATATCAAAAGCGACACCATGAGTTGTTCGATTTTTGCCCCGTTTTGCGGGACGGAGTTGAGAACCCTGGCCGTGGCGCGGGGCTATCTGCACCCGGATACAATCTGTCCCTCGACCTCGGACGATACAGTCATGGATATGCCGCCACCGTATTTTAGCAGTTATCAGTTAAAGGCCTTGCGTCGAGTTTTCGCCATGTATGTTAAATTTCCCAAATCACGCTGGCGGGAGATTCAAAAAGCGGAGGCCTTGACTCCCGAAGGGGACGAGGTCTGGGCGCGCCTTCGCGAAGAGTTTGTCCAAACCTTTTTCAATCCCGATGGGGATATTGAAAACACTACGGCTTAACAAGCCGTTTTTATTAGAAAAAAGTTTAAAATAAAATCCCACACATAACTAGCGATGTATTGAGAAGGCCGCAAAGCGGCTGTCGCTAGTTATGTGTGGGATACTCTATTTTTTCAACTTGCCGGTAGAAGCGTTTGACGGGGAAGCGGGACATCAGCATGGTGATGCCTCCCAAACTGTTTCCATAAAAATCAAGCTGTCTTTTAATCATTTCTCTTTGCTCTTGGCTGTGCCGGAAACGAAGTTTGGTGGGGTGGGTTATTTCACTCAAAGTTCCGCCACCTCTGACCCAGGAGACATCCTTAATCATTTTGAGAATGTCAAAGCTAAAAGTTTCGGTGAGGTCAGTGTCTAAATTAAGTAAGTTGCCTCTTTGACATCGGGCGAATCGTTCCAGGTCTTTAATTACATTTTCCATTTCAAGGCCGTTTTCAGCTAGATATTCCCGAAGAATACGAAAAGCAGTGGTGTGGAATAGTTGTTCCATGACAAATATGGATTTGGCGCGGTATTTATAAATAATATTACCGCCCAGTTTGCCGGAAGCGTAATTTTCAATTTCAGCCGATACATCTTTGACCAAATCTTCTGGGTTGCTCCAAAGTTCTTTCTTGGTGTCTGCCGTGAACTCCTCATACATTTCAATAAATTCTGGCACGGTCCGGATGTTTTCATGAACTTGCTCTAACCAACCGCTGGTTGGTATTTTTAGGATTCTTAACAAGGCGTTAATTTCCCCAAAAATACGATCATTGTAGAAAAGCCCAGTAGTAAGATAAAGGCGTCTAGCTTCCAGGTAATCTTCAAAAGAGAGAGTGTTCGTGCTGATACAGATTTCCTCTATATCTGTTACTGGGATTTTTTGACCTTTCCAATTATAACATCCGACCGATCTTTGGACTGGTCGGAAAGCACTTTGCATTTGATATTTTTTCCGGCTTTCTTGATTGCTTAATTCTGTGCCGTGAATGAGGGCAAGTTGGTGTTGGGTAATATTGTTGATGCCGATATCAACCAGAGCATCAATGCTTTTTCGTTCAGTGGCCAAGGAGTCATGAGGCAGAGCCAGGATAATCTCCGAATAAGTATAAGTGTCAGTGTCGCTGATGCGGTCCGAAAGCTTAATGGAAGCATCGGTGGAAATGTTACTTCTTTTAATGGCGGCCAAAACACCCTCGTCCATGGATTGGACGGAAGCAGTGAACCGGATAGCCCCATTGAGCAGATCACTGCAAGACATGATCCGTTCTTTTTGGTTTTTACCCGTGGTACAAGCAATATATTCCGGATAGCCAGTTCTTTTTTGAACTTCACTCAAATATCGGCAAAAATCAAGATCCTCTTTATACATACCGAAGTTTGAATCGGTGATGCGGAGAATTTTGGTGTGCTTGGTTTTAGCGACGATATAATCTATCTCGGCTATTTTTCGTTCCAGAGAAGTGCGATAAACTTTTTGGTAATAATTTCCTCCTTCCGTGCAAAAAGTGCAGGTGAAAGGACAACCCCGGTTGGTTTGAATGGTCGGCACCAATCTCTGTTCAAAAAACTTATCCAACAGCCCGGTGGTATAGGGAGAGGGAATAACGGTCAAATCTTCCAGACGCGGTTCCACTCCTCCCAACCATGGTTCTCCATCTACCAACGAATGACAACTTAGCAGTTTCATTTTTTGGATTGTTCTTAGATCCAAACCTTGGAGAAGGTGTTGAATTAATCTGGAAAAGGGAACTTCTCCGTCTTTATAGATATGGATGTCTATATCCGGATATTGTGCGAGCCAAGCCATTTGTTCTTCGGCCACATCGGGATAATTTGGGCCGCCAAAAACGGTCACAATATTAGGATTTTCTTTTTTGGCTAGTTGGACGAAGCGATAGCCAAGGTTAAGGTTCCAGAGATAATTGGAAGAGGCGATCACATCTGGTTGCCGTTGTTCAAATTCTTTGGAAAATTCTTCTACGGATTTGATTATCTTGATTTCGACCTTATTTCCGCACTCTTTCAAACAGTAAGCGGCGATCAGGCCTAATTGCAGGGGGATGGTTTCACTACTCAACCCCAGCTCGGACTCGTGGGTTAAATCAAGCATGTGAATTAACATAACCCCCTCCCTGTTTTTAAGGTTCTTATTTCTTAAAAATTAACACATATAAGTCGGCGCCACAAGGGATGAAAAATTGACTAAATAGTTTGTTGTGCTAGAGTAACCCTAAATTGTTCTTAAACAAAAAAAGGGGAAATGCGGAATGAAAAATAGCAAAAAAATCCCGTCAATTTTGCTGATCGGCGTAGGACGGTGGGGCGAAAACCATCTTAGGGTTTTGCTTAAACTGCAAGCTAAAGGATTTTGCCGTCTAGCCGGAATACATGATACCAACAACGACAGGCTTCAATCTGTGGGTAAAGAATTTGGAGTAAAAACATTTTTTAATTGTGATCAAGGATTGGAAGAAGCTGATGCCGTTGTTGTTGCTGTTCCAACATATAACCACTTTGCGGTGGCCAAAAAAACATTATCGGCAGGAAAAGACATCCTTGTTGAAAAACCATTGACAAAAACAGTCGAAGAAGCCAAAGAACTGGAAAAAATAATACTAACATCCCCCCAAATTTTGATGGTTGGACACCTTTTCCGTTATAATCCCTCGGTAGATTATGTCAAAAAGCTTTTAGCTGATAAAGAAATCGGAAACATTCGCTTTCTTAGGGGGCATTTTTTGGGATTCAGATTTAAAGAATCAGACGCGGGAATTTTGGCTACCACGGCCATACATTTTATCTACTTATCAAACCATCTTATGGGGACAACCCCAAAGGCCGTCTGGGCAAAAACAAATTATCTTTTAGACCAGAAACTGGATGACTGTAGCATAATTCGGCTTGATTACGGCTCGAGTTTTAGTTTAATTGAGTCCGATTACTTTACTCCTGGGAAACGGCGAAATTTTGCGATTATCGGCACTCAAGGCGCCATCTTGCTTGATGCACTGGACCAGAAAGTGGAATTGCACCAAAAAAAGCATATACACACAGGGGGTCATTTCGAAGCATATAACGGCAGCGTATTACACCCAAACATAGAATTTCAAGAACCTTTATATTTGGAACTAAAACATTTTTTGGAATGCATAGAAAATAGAACGGAACCGCTGACAGGAATTAAAGACGGCATCGCTGTCTTAAGAATTATCGAAGCGGCTTATCAGTCCTCTCAATCCGATAGAACGGTGGTGTTAGGAGAAGAGCGAACATGAAATGCCAAATATGCCAAAACAAAACGGAGCAATTTTTAGATTTAGGCAAACATCCGCCTTGCGACTTTTTAACCAAGAATGAGTTTAGCCAAGAAATCTTTTATCCCATAACAGTATGCTTATGCCCTAACTGTAGTCTGGTGCAACTTGGTCAGCCGGTAAATCAAGAAGCCCTTTTTTTGCCCCAGGTCGGTTATCATCATATCGCCGCCCTGTCTTCCAGCTTTCTGAAGCATCTTGATGTTTTGGCATCAGAAACAGTCAAGAGATTTGGTTTAATGTCTGACGACCTAATGGTTGAAATTGGGTCAAATGACGGTGCTCTATTGGAAGCATTTCAAAAAAAGGGTGTGAGGATATTGGGAGTTGATCCTACTGATGTCATAAAAATAGCCATCGACAAAGCGTTACCAACCCTCAGTAAGTTTTTCAACGAAGAGGTCGCAGCAGAAATTGTCGAGACAGTCGGCAAAGCAAAAGTTATTACCGCCCTCAATACTTTTGCCCATGTATCTTCGCTTGACTCCGTTGTAAGGGGGATAAGTAGATTACTTACCGATGACGGGGTCTTTATCAGTGAAAACCATTATGTACTGGATCTAATCAAAGAATTACAGTACGACTTCATCTATCATGAGCATTCCCGATATTATTCACTGCGCTCATTGGTTTTCCTGTTCGACAGATTTGACATGGATGTGTTTGATATCGAACGGATCCCCACCCACAGTGGCTCTATAAGAGTATTTGCCTGCCAGCGGGGTTCTTATCCGGTCTCTAATTCAGTCACCGCTCTTCTCAAGGAGGAAGAAGCTTTTGGACTTCTTGATCTTAATACATACCGCGAGTTTGCCCGAAAGGTTAGAAATCATCAGAAAAATTTCAGAGATATGCTAGAAGATATTCGCGCCAAAGGAAAAACCATTGCCGGCCTTACTTTTCCGGCCCGAGCGGTTACGCTTCTCAACAGTGGCGGTATTGGTCCGGAAACAATCTGCTACATTACAGAGATGAGCCACCTCAAAATCGGCAAATTCTCGCCGGGAACGCACATAAAAGTTGTTGATCAGAAAATACTTTTTGGCGAAGATGCTCCCGACTACGGCCTGCTGTTGTCGTGGCATATCCGCGACGAGCTTATTCCGCGATTTAAACAAAAAGGGTTCAGGGGTAAATTTATTATTCCTCTGCCTACCCCCCACCTCCTTTCTTAGGAGGTTTTTCTTTTTTTAAATACTATGAAATAATAGAAACGCTATGAATCCTAAAGTATCCGTCATCATGCGAACCTATAATTATGCCAACTTTATCGAGAGAGCGATTAATAGCGTTCTCAATCAAAGTTTTCGAGATTTTGAGCTAGTAGTGGTTGATGACGGATCGACCGACGATACCAAAGAAAAAGTGGAACAACTGGCCGCCAAAGACAGCCGCGTAAAACTTTTTACTCAAAATCAATCCGGCGGCAGGGTAGGTCAGGTTACCAATTTTGGTTTAAAGCATAGTCAGGGCTGCTATATTGCCATCTTGGATAGTGATGATGAGTGGCTACCTTCAAAATTGGAAAAACAGGTTAAACTGCTGGAATCGGCCGATGCGCATATCGGTTTGGTGACCTGCGATGGTTTATTGGTAAACCCAGATGGGACGCAACAAGAACTAAATCTTCCTCCCCGCTCCCATCCATTCCTTGAATCTATACTGCGGAGATGTTTTTTCCATCCCAGTTCCGTGCTCATCAAAAAAGAAGTGTTTGATTCCATAGGATCGTGTGACGAAAACTATCAAATTATGGATGATTGGGATATGTTTTTGTGCATCTCTCAAAAATATGAATACGATTTCGTCAATGAACCGCTGTATAAATATTACATCCACCAGGGCAATGTCTCTTCCGGCGGGAACTATACCCGACGGGATGCTGGCCGACTCGCTACTGATTTGGAATACTTATTGAACAAACACCTTGAGCTGTTTCAGCAATATCCCAAAAGACTGGCCTATCGCTATACCACTCTAGCTTCTTTGCTTATCCGCGCCGGTGACATGAAAAAGGCCAGAAGTTATCTCAAAAAGAGCTTGGAACTTATCGGTTCACTTAAAAATAGAGTTTTATTGGCCTGTTCCTATTTCGGTAAGTCCGCTTTTCACTTGCTATGGTCGAGAATTTTAAATTAAAGCAGAGTATTTTGTGGATCGGGTTTGGCAGTTTTGCCAAACGGCTTTATCCGTATGTGGAAAAACGGCCGGAAGTTAAGGCCGTTTCATTTTTTTATCCCGACAAAAAAGAAGCTATCAAACGCTTTGGCGACAAAGCTGTTTGGGATATTAAAAAATCTCTGGCTGACCCAAATATTACGGCCGTTTTTATCACTACCCCCAATGATCAGCATACTGAATTTATCCGTTTGGCCTTAAAAGCGGGGAAACATATTTTCGTGGAGAAACCAATTACGGCTATTTATCAAGATGCCATAAAACTTCTACCCTTAATGCGCCGGAGCAAGACAGTCATTGCGGTCGGCCATCACAAAAGGCGGGAAGCGGCTATTCGAAAAGCCAAAGAGTTGATTGAACAGGGGAAAATTGGTATTCCAGTTAGTGTTTATTCCAACTGGTCCAAGGGCATTGCTTTTGAGATGAAAAGTAAATGGCGGTCTCAAAAAAAACATCATCGCGAGGGGCCTCTTGTCAGTGTGGGTATTCATTTGGTGGAAGTTTTGCATTATCTGATGGGGCCGGCTGAATCTGTGTCGGCTGTCATTAAAAATATGTCTGGCCGGACAGAAGCTCCCGATTCCAACGCCGTTCTGCTTAATTTTAAGAACGGGACTTCCGCCTTTTTGGAAGCAAATTACTGCACTCCGTCGGAAGATGTGTTGAACATTTATGGCACAGAAGGGACGATTTATATTAACCGGGGACAGCTGGCTTTGCGGCTTGGCCGAGATGTGGATAGGAAACCTAGCCAAGCCATTTCTCTTGATTTGGTACCCGTCGATGCCTTAAAAGAAGAGATTAATGAGTTCTTTGAGGTCATGGCGGGCCGGAAAAAGAATTTTGAAACCGGCTACCAAGAGGCCATCAATGCCTTGGCCGTTATCGAGGCCTGTTACCAAAGTTCAACGCAGAAAAAAATAGTGGCCATGAAAAAACTTCCAGAATATTTTTAAAGCCCCCATTTGGGGGCTTGCTAATTATTAACTGTGAACCGCTCTAATTCTCATGGCAATCGATTCGGAATTCAAGCCATGATATTTAAGCACTTCGTCATTTTGACCGCAGGCGGGTATTTCTGTCAGGCCAAGCAAAAGCATTTCCGGGTTTGAGTCCTGGTGGGGAACATGATTTGCTCCGAAGACGGCAGCCAGGATATTTCCTAAACCCAAGAGTTTGTAGTGGTCATCGATGACGACGACTAGATCATATCGGCCCAGTGTTCCTAACACCCAGCGGGTTTCAACCCAGTTAAGCCACGGAAAGTTAAATACATCGGCTTGGGTATCTTCTCCCGCTTTAACTGCCTCTCGAAGCATAACCGGACCATAGGCCACTATAGCCACCCTCTTTTCATTTTTATTATAATCCCGAACCTTTATCCCGCAACCTTTTATTAGGGTGTAGTTAAGCGGTAAGTTGTAATTTAGTTCAAGAGGAATGGTCACCAGGCGGAGGTAGGTGCTTTCAGGATTTTCATAAACGGCCCAGTTTAACGCTAAGCGGGTTTCTAATTCATTGCATGGCTGGATCATGGTTAGTCCCGGTATTGAACCAAGGGCAGAGATGTCCCTGACGGACTGATGGGAGTGTCCCGGACCGGCAGGGAGAAGCCCGGCTAAGTGGCCGGCATAAATGATTTTTGTTTGCTCGGTAGCATTGTTGTAGATCTGTTCATTCGGACGGGTGGACAGGAAACAGCCAAAGGAGTTAACAATCGGCAGTTTTCCGCGAAGCGCCAATCCGCCGGCCATGGAAACCATATCCTGTTCGGCGATTCCGCACTCCACGAATCGTTGAGGAAACTCTTTTTTAAATTCAAGCAAGCCGCAGTCCTTCACTAGGTCGGCGTCAAGCACGACAACATCTTCTCTCTGGCGGCCAAGGCGGACCAGTTCGCTACCGTAAGCGCGTACTAGATTTTCAGCTTGAGGAGACGCTGTTTTTGGTATCGGCTTGTCGGCTGACTCAAGCGTTAATGATTTCAGGCCTGCTTTCAACAGCAAATTGTCAGTGCACTCGATTAACTCTTCCAAGGCGCGGTAGTAGTCCTCGTCCGAAGGGGCGCCGCTGTGGAATTTGTAAAGGCTATTTTCTTCAACTTTTTCCATAAAAGATACGCCTTTACCTTTTACCGTATCTGCTATAACTATCTTTGGTCTGTCCTTGACGGCGAGACAAGTCTTTAAAGCTTTAGCAATACCAGAGAAGTCATGGCCACCTACTCTTAGAACTAACCAGCCAAAGGCCTCGATTTTTTTTGCGATGTTTCCCAACGAACTGGTTTCTTGCACCCAAGTATCTGATTGTATTTTATTATGGTCTACTATGGCGACGATATTTTCCAGCCCCAGATTAACCGCTCCTTGAAGCGATTCCCAAAATTGGCCTTCTTGCAGTTCTCCGTCGCCGGTGAGGACGAAAATTCTTCCTTTGTCGTTATTAAGACGATTCGCTATAGACATGCCTTTGGCTTTTGATATGCCCATTCCCAGAGAGCCGGTGTTGGCGGCAATATGTGGAGTGTGAATATCGGGATGGCCGGGGAGGCCATTTAGCCGTCGTAACTTGTGGATGTAATCAAATGGCAATTTCTCCAAAGCCGTGAGGACGGCGTATAATGCCGGAATGTCATGTCCTTTGGAGGAGAAAAACATATCGGCGCTTAATTCACCCGTATTCGGCTGTCTCATTTCATAGAACCAAAGCCATATCATAATGTCTATGGCGCTAAAACTGGTGCCAATGTGGCCGGAGCCGGCCCTCTTTATCATGTAGAGAATGTTAATCCTTAGAATTTGGGCGAGTATATCAGCATGGCCAATCATACCAGTTAAACACGGACTTTTTCTCACCCTTTGTATCTCTGAAAGGGGGACGAAATAAAGCTTGTCTTTTTTTAATGCCACCAAGCACCTCCTTTGTTGTTAAAAAAACAACGTCAGATAACGTTGTTGTATTGTAAAATTAAATTAAGTTTTTGTCCAGTTTTTGGCTGGCCTGATTAAATCGCATATTTCACGGACGGCGCCACCACCGCCGGCTTTCTCGGTGATATATAACGCGGCTTCTTTGGTTTCCGGCTGGGCATCGCTTACCGCTACCGGCAGGCCGACCATTTTCATAATGGCAATGTCTCCGATATCATCACCCATATAACAAACTTGGTCGGGGCTAATTTCGGGATGGTGTTTTGCCAGGTAATCCAGCAGGCATGCCGGTTTGTTTTCTACGGCGCAAAAGTAGGCAAATTTTTTATCATCTTGGCCATTCAGCTTCCACAATTTTTTACCCCTAACCGCAACATATTGGCTGGTTTGGCCGGTAATCATGATAACGGGTATACCCAGCTCTATGATGGCGTGTATCCCGGCTCCGTCTCGATGATTAAACCGCGATAGCTCTATACCTGTCGTCCCGGTCATTTTCTGAAGATCACTGCCAAATGTCGCTGTTCCAACCAGTGTTGTGCCGTCAGTCATCACGCCGTCGCAGTCAAGCGCCAGAAGTTTTACTTTTTCGAATAAATTTGAAGCCCGATTTGTTTTGTGGTGTTTCGGGTCATTTCCGTACATCTTTTTGGCTTGGCCGATAATGTCCTCAAATTCGTCCATTCTTGCCATCCAATCAGCGTTGCTAATCGGCCAGCCTCCATTGATAAAAGAAAGCACTTCTCGGCGGTATGCTTGGACGGCGGTTTCTGACTCGTCAGATGTGTTGATCGGCAGGGGTTTATACACGCGAGGAGTTTCAAACAGCAAAGACATATCACGCAAGTATGTTTCTAGATCGAATACATCGGTATCGGATTCCCCATCAAGTTGCTTTTGACGATAACCAATTCTATGTTTCACCGATTCAATATCGCAGTAGTTCAATACTACCCGCAAATTTATTTTTAAATCTCGATTTTTTTGTTCTTTTCCTTGGCTTTGCTCGGCCTCTATCCTGTTAATATATCGTTTTGCGTCTGCTACCGCCGCGACCAGGGGTTTTTGGTGCTGGTTTTCAGTCGGTGCGCCCATTTCCAAAAACACCATGTCCGGCCTCTCCGCGATTAATCTGGTTTTTAAGGCGTGCAAGGTGGCCTCGTTTTTAAAGACATGTTCGGTAGCGGTAAGTTTTCTAGAGCCGAATATGGACTGGCGCATTTTATCCATTTCAATGAGAGGCGCCTGGTCATATTCAGGCAATCCCAGAAGCCAATGGAGCAGATATGATTTACCGCTAAGCGTGGGTCCTGAAACAACGCAGACAGTCAACTCGTGGTTGTGGGGGGACATGGCGCTCCTTTTTGTGAATGTTCAAAAGTGTCAATACTTTTAACATGTTTTTAGTTAAGAGTCAACCCCACACATAACCTAGCGATTCTGTGGAAAAGCCGCAAAGCGGCTATCGCTGGTTATGTGTGGGGTCAACTAAATTTATTGGATTCTCATTGATTATCTAATTGGCCAATGATACCATCATGACATGGAAAAATCCCATCAAAAATGTCCTAAAACCGTGGCTTTTGTCCAAGTGAGAATGGGTAGTACTCGATTTCCGGGAAAGGTGATGAAAAAGATCGGGGAGAGAGAGATTTTTTTAGTTCAGCTGGACAGGATGAAACGGGCTAAAACCCTCGACCAAATTATTGTCGTCACCACCACAAAAAAACTGGACGAGGCCATCGTTCGTTTATGTAAGAAAAATAAAATTCCGTGTTTCCGCGGTAGTGAAGATGACTTACTTGACCGGTACTATCAAGCGGCTAAAAAATTCAAAGTCGGACTAGTGGTGAAAATCCCATCGGACGAACCATTGATAGGGCCGACCGTTATAGACCAAGTTGTGGGAACGATGCATAAAAGTTTGGATAAATATGATTATGTGGGCAATCTGCGCCCACCCACTTTTCCGGATGGCCTGGATGTGGAAGTGATGACCCTTGAAACACTTGAAACCGCTTGGAGGGAAGCAAAGGAGCCGCATGAAAGAGAGCATTTAACCCCCTATATCTGGAGCCATTCCAAGCTTTTTAAAATAGGCAATGTGGTTAATAAGTACGGCCATATGTACAAGTCCCATCGGTGGACGCTTGATTATCCGGAGGATTTTGAATTTTTTAAAGCGGTTTTCTCCGCTTTCAAGAGTAAAAAACATTTCAGCATGAAAGACATTTTGGATCTGCTTAAAAAACATCCGGAGATCGCCGCCATCAACGCCAAACATTCCAGCGCCAACTGGTTTAGGCATAAATGGTACAAAGTTACCAGTTAGTTAAAAAGTCATATCCTAATTTTCTAAATACTCTTCTGATGAGGTGTTTCGTTATAATTAAGTATGGTTCTATTTTCCAAACTGTTCCGTCAAATGTTTTAAGCTCTTTTGCCGCCGTCATTCCTCTGAAAATCTCCATACTGTTTAGTTTGGGCAAGTCGTAGTTGCTGGCTATCATTACTGCCCGTACGCCTTTATCCGATGTCCAGTATTCTTTTAATCTGAAACGGGTCTGATTAAGTTTCTGGCTTATGGCTCTGGGGAGCCACGAGCTTATTAACACTGGTCTTTGGTAAGCACAAGTGTAAAGTTTGACGATTATGACGCATTTTTCGCTTCCATATTTGTCAAAAAATTCCAAGTAGTGTTTCGGGACGGCTTGTCTGAAATCGGACATCATCCAGTCGGTTGGACATGACGAATAAATTAGGTCAAACTTTTTATTACTTTCAAAATCTCTGACACCGACCTGGTGAACTTTAATGTTTTTCGCTCCTAACTTTTTAATGTAATACTTACATACTTCCACGCTGGCTTTATCCGGTTCAATACACTCTACTTCGCATCCGTATTTCTCAAACTCTATCTCTTCTACTCCTATTCCCGAAGCTATGGAAACTATCTTTTGAGGATTAAACCGTTCCACGATGTTTTTAATCGGTTCCTCGCATTTTTCGCCGATCCTGTGAAAGTAATCGTGTAAGTCCTTCGTTTCACTCAACGCTTTGCCATAAATTATGTCCCCCCCCCAAACAGATTGTTTAACCCTAAATTTTTTAGCAGGTTTTCCATAAACGGTATTTAGATAAAGAGTACCTAAAAGTATAGAGAAATAAAATACTTGACACCAATATAATTTTAGGTTACAAGTATAAGAACTGTCATTTAAAAAAGGAATAAAGAGATGAAAGAAAAGTACGGCCTGGAACCCGTGAAAGTGCCTCTGGTAAAAACGAAATATAGAACCATCGGGACCAAGCTTCCGGTGCCCGAGTCATTGCCGATATTGCAGATGCTGATGGAGTCCGAACCGCAGTCAATGCGGGGACAGCCGCCGGTGGTCTGGCATAAAGCGGAAGGATTTCAGGTTTATGATCGTTG
>Ga0209542_10011660_pt1 | contig 15553 bp, 13 predicted proteins | sample RifCSPhighO2_01_FD_184028 | JGI IMG/M metagenome (GOLD analysis project Ga0209542, IMG submission 184028) | Soil microbial communities from Rifle, Colorado - Rifle CSP2_plank highO2_0.1 (SPAdes) (version 2) | ecosystem: Environmental > Terrestrial > Deep subsurface > Rock core/Sediment ... | reverse complement strand
TTTGAAGTTTTCGGTGCTCAAAATGCTCACAATCGCATCTGAAGCATATGCCGCCTCGTTCATAGAACACTCTTTGTTGGTCGCCGGAATAACTTTCAAATTTTGAAGTATCATGGTACTTGCCACTTTCTGCCAAAGCTCATTGTTTCTTGAGTTTCGCGGATGAGGGCGAACCATAAGCGCAAACTTTTTTGTTTCATCATTGCTTGCGTCATTTATCATAGCTTCCAAAACAAGCGCGAATGTCTTTTCACTAATATCGTGGTCGGCGATGCCAGGCATAACAACAGAAGCATAATCAGCAGAAATATCGCCGAGATATAAAACACCTATTGTTTCATCATCCAAACCAAGTTTTTCGCGTCCACCTTGTATCAGCTCTTCAGAATGTTCAATGTCCAACGAATCAATTTGCCCAGTTCCAGTAGCATATATCTGCTCCGGCGGAAAATTTGGTAATTCTTTTTCAATAATTCTTTTCGCCAGCTCATTATTACAAAAAATGCCGTCCACTTTATCCATATGTTTCGAATTTGCAAATGCGTGATTAGCGCCGCCCCATCCGTCCATCACAAAATAAAGTTTCTTTGCGCTAAAAACACTCTTACCACCGAACAAAGCTACCGTCTCTGGGCCATTGGTGTCCGTAAGCGAGGCAAAAATAACATCTGCGTGGCTTTCTCCTTTTGAAAGAATATCAACAAAGACCGGTGTTGGTTTGCCCGGCGCAACATTCGTACTGCGAACTTGCGTAAATCCAAACCAATCCCCTCCTTCATTTTCTCTGATATATTCTGCCGCAACATTACTAGCGACTATTTCAACGGACTTGTACCGAGGGCTGCGTTTGAGTTCAAAAACAACTGGCATGAGTGCTGCAAATGCGCCGGGAGCGTCCATGGTAAAAACTGCTCGCTTGGCACCAACATCGGCGTCAGGGTTAGTCCACACAAATACCTTTGTCTCTGCTTCTTGCAAAATTGCCTCAACAACGTTTGTCTGGGGAAATTTTGATTTATCGGCAAACCGCCACACGCCGCCATGATGTTCTTCGACTTCTTGTACTAATTCGTGAATAGCTTTAATCGTTTCGGTGTGAGTACTCGTCGGTAATATTTCGTCTTCGTGCCGCGTAATGTATTCAAGTTTATTTTGAAATTCCGACGGTTCTGTCATAGCGTTCCTTTCTTTCAATTTTTAATTCTGTAAGAATGCGTAGCACGAACATAGTATTATGTCAACCGCTTAAAGCCGCCGTGGGCTATGGGACCTTCGAGGAGTTTGTGGACTGATTTGATATCAATTGCTTTTTTAAGAATTGCAAAAACCTCGTCAACTGCCGCAAGATACGCGCGAACATGGTGTTCTTGATGCGCATACGAAACATACACGCTCGCATTTGCTAAAAATCCTCGGCGCAGCATCTCTTGGGTAAAAAGCGTGCGTATTGCTTGGCTTTCTTTTCCGTAGTTCAGCGAAAACGTTACAAGTGACTCCGGGCCAATAACAGTGAGATTAATTCCGTGTTTCTTGGCAAGACGCTTCCAGCCATCTCCAATCATACCGCCAATTTTTTTAAGATGCCGCGGCACATTTTGTGCTTTTAATTTTTTGATAGTCGCGAGCGCCGCGACAAATCCCACGCGCTCTGTCCAATACGTACTTGAAATGAAGGTCTCTTGGGCTGCCTGCATAATCTCATGCTTCCCAACAATGGCACCCATCGGAAAACCGTTGCTCATCGCTTTAGCATATACCGCGATGTCAGGATTAATGCCATACACCAAGTGCGCGCCGCCCACCGTAAGCCGCCAGCCAACCGTAATTTCATCAAACACAAGTACTGCGTCTATTTTGTTTGCAACAGCGCGAACTTTTTTAAGAAAATTATTTTTTGGCTCATCGTGCCGCACTGTTTCCACAACAATAACACCGATATTTTTGTATTTTTTAGCCAAACGCTCAAGCTCTTCAATTTTGTTGTACGAAAACGGGAGCATGGTGCCGCGTAATCCTCGCGGCACGCCTTTTGGCTCAAGCCCGGGCAATAAATGTCCATCAAGCGCTTTTTTTTCTGCGAGATTTGCCGCCAAATACCAATCAGACCATCCGTGGTATCCGCAAAACGCGACCCTCTCTTTGCCGCTTGCGGCACGCGCAATACGAATAGCGACTGCCATCGCCTCGCCGCCCGAGCGAGTAAAACGAACCATACCGTTCTTTTTAGTCCATGGATGCAGTTTGACCAAAAGTTCTGCGAGTTCCACTTCTTCCGGAGAGTTGAGTGTGGTCATAGATCCATTATCAATCGCTCTTTTTACCGCGCGATTTACGTCTGGATCTGCGTACCCCAAAATGCCGGTTCCTATGCCCATAAACGTCATATCAATATAGTGGTTGCCGTCCATGTCCCACACCTCACACCCTTTTGCTTTTTCTGCGTACGACGGCCATAAATCCGGCAAATACATTTCGGACCGCTTCGACAAAAGTTGGCTCCCGCCAGGAATCACTTTCTTTGCCCGATTCCACAGCGCAATCCCTTTCTTATTTTTTTCTTTTAGAGATGTTTTCATATTGCGGTCCAGCCGCCGTCGACGACAAGATTATGCCCAGTAATATAGCTTGCGTCATCCGAGAGCAAGAACAAAAGCACGCCGTTTATCTCATCCGGGTTAGCCATACGGCCCAACGGAACCCGCGCATTGTAGCGTTCGCGAAATGCTTTGTCGCGCGCCGCACCACCTCCTCTTTTGGTCCACAAAATCCCGCCAGGGCTTATGGCGTTTACCCGAATGTTGTATTTTCCTAAAGTCGCTGCGAGAAACCGTGTAAAATTCAAAATACCTCCTTTGTGAAAGGTATAATAATCATAATTTGCAAATCCCGCGGAGTAGAGTGTTTGGTCGTTTGAGACAATGCCGTATATGGATCCCATGTTAATGATTGTGCCACTCCGCTGTTTTTTCATTATTTTGGCCACTGCCCGTGTAATGAGAAATGTGCCGTTTATATTAACGTTTGTTGTTTTAAAAAAATCTTCCGGCTTGCGAGAGAAAAAATCGTCCGTAGCCGATGCGCGAAGCACTGCATTGTTTATCAGCGCATCAATACGCCCGAATTTTTTAACGATTGCGCGGATAGCGCTATCAATTGATGCTTTACTCGTGATATCAAGCTCCAGAGGAATCAAGCGCGCATTATTACCGGCAACGCGCCGCTTGAGTTTCAAACAATCGGCAAGAATGAGATCGGTTATTACCACAATTGCTCCGGCATGATATAAACACCGAACAAACTGACTTCCTAAAATTCCCGTAGCGCCAGTTATGACAACGACTTTGTTTTTGAGCGAAAAATTATTTTTGAGCATTAAATATATTGTACAATATCTTTGTCAAACAATTTGCGGAGCTCCGCGGGGGTAAGCTGTGGGGCGTGCTCTGAAGAAAAACTTTGCTGTGAGACTTTTTTGGCATCGGGATAGGTTGTCGGGAATTCCTGCCCCCACACTGTTTCATGTGGTGTTAAAATATACATGTCTTGTGTCTCCCATGCATGACGCACTTCGTGATCAGCAAGAAGCGCTTCGTGCTTCTTGTCTCCGACCCGAGAGCCAATAACATTAATGGCAATTTCGTGAGCGCTCTTACGTGATTGCGGAGAGAAAACATCAATCGCACAACGCGCCAACATTTCAATATTTACCGCGGGCATTTTAAGAACAAAAATTTCGTGCCCGCGCATCATCGAGCTTGCTTTTAGCACCAATGCCACCGCTTGAGGTATCGTCATAATAAAACGCGTCATAGCAGGATCCGTAATCGTAATAGAGCCCTGCTCTTGTATCTGTGTTTTAAAAAGAGGCACTACGCTTCCGTTGCTCCCCAAAACATTGCCGAACCGAACGCACGCAAATTTTGTGCGCTTATCCCCGTGGTAATAATAGGTATTTAAAATTAATTTTTCCGCCATGAGTTTTGAGACACCCAAAACGCTCTCGGGGTTTGCCGCTTTATCGGTAGAAATAGCAATAACTTTTTCCAGATTATTCTCTCGCGCAAGTTCGATGACGTTTTGCGTTCCTAAAATATTAGTACGAACTGCTTCAAATGGATTGTCCTCGCAGATATCAACATGCTTTAGAGCCGCTGCGTGAAAAACAATGTCAACGCCTTCCATGGCCAACCGCAGGCGCTCTTTGTCTCGTATGTCTCCCACAATAAATCGCACATTCGGAAGATTTCCGAGATTTCGCTGAAGGCGGTAATGTCCCATCTCGCCGCGCGCAAAAATCCGAACAGTCTTCGGTTGATATAGAATGATCTGCTTTACAATCTCCGATCCGATAGATCCCGTCCCTCCGGTAACCAAAATTGTTTTGCCTTTAAATTCCCGCTCCATAGTAATATATATGGTATTTAAATATCTATATAAGCATGCGGCTACGACTTTGACAAGTAAAACGCCGTGTAATTGCGGTAGGTTTTCTGTAAGCCGCGAGTTAAATCATGCTCCGGCTCATAACCCGATAAATTAAGAATCTTCTTGTTTTCCCCAATAATCGATTTTTTTTCTAAAACAGATCTGCCAACATTAACATTGACTTGCTTGCCGGATATTGCTTCAAGCGTGCTGATCAGCTCTGCGATGCTATACCCGACACCCGTGCAAATATTGAAAATTTCTTTTTTATTGCTCTGCGGATAAAAAACAAGAAACTCTAAAAACCTTACAACGTCTTCAATAAAAATATAATCTCGTACCTTTTTGTCTTTATCGCCAAAAACGATAAACTCATCTCCTTTGATAGCAGAAAGAAGCATGTAATGAACAATGCCTCGGTTTTGTATATCTCCGTATATGTTTGCCAAGCGCGGAATACACAAAACAAAATCTCTCTCTGCGGTAAAATCAGAAAGGAGAAGTTCTTCATTATGCTTACCTATTTCATATTCGGTTTTTGGATCGGGCGCTACCGTTTCATCTTGCGTGTGCGGCGCATCGGGATAGAGAAGAAGAGTAGAGAGATAAACAATTTTTTTGATATTTTTTGCCAATGTAATGGCAGGTAATAAAACATTTTTTACCGGTCCGTTTGGTTGTGTTAAAACTACAACGATATCAGCATCAAAATCTTGCGCCGTAGTTTGAGAATCGCGATCCACTACAATAATATCGCAATCGCTCCGCGCGTGCAACACTCGAGCTAAATACTCTCCAATAAACCCTGCGCCGCCAAATAACAAGATTCTCATAATAGGTGGCGCCTTGGATCTGCCATCACTACATAATTTCCCAGCATCAATGCATCAAGCCCGCACGAATGAAAGGTGCGAATAGCATCCGTCGGGGTGCACACAATGGCCTCCCCTTTTAAATTAAAAGAGGTATTGAGCACGACTGGAACACCGGTAATCTTGTTAAACTCGCTTATTAATTTATAGTAGAGCGGATTAGATGTTTTTCCGACCGTCTGCAGCCGCCCGGAGCCGTCAATGTGGGTAACCGCGGGAATGATTTTTCTTTTTTCGGGCCGTATCATAAACACTTTTTCCATGAAAGGTACTTTTGCGTCTTTCTCACATTCAAAATATTCTGCAACACGTTCTTCCAAAATAGATGGAGCAAAGGGCCGAAATGTCTCGCGGTATTTTACCGCATTGTTCACTTTATCCTTCATGGTGGGATCGCGCGGGTCAGCCACAATTGATCGATTGCCCAGCGCACGTTGGCCAAATTCCATGCGTCCTTGAAACCAGCCGACTATTTTACCGTCAGCAATCAAGCGCGCGGCGTATTTCTCGATATTCCTCAACTTCTTGTATGGAATTTTATATTTCTTCAGTGTCTGTTCTATATCGGAATCGCTAAATTGCGGCCCAAAATAATTATGTGTTTGAATTTCGCGTTCTGCCTTTTGATAAATGTGGTTATACACATACAGAGCCGCGCCCCACGAAGTACCGCTGTCGTCGGGGCATGATGAAATAAAAACGTTCTTAAAGTTTGTGCTATGTGCAATCTTTCCGTTAAAAACTGAATTCATAAAAAACCCGCCACTTAATGCCAAATTTTCCATGCCTGTTTTTTCATACAACCACTGCAACATATGAAGTGCTGTCTCTTCAGAAACTTTTTGCAAAGCGGCGGCAATAGCATAATGACGATCAGTAAGTTCGTCGTCAGGCAAACGCGGAGAGCCGAAACATTCAACAAATTTCGGCGAATACCAAGCATTACGGTCATTTAAATAATAGCTGAAATAACTAAGATCCAGCTCAAACGTCCCGTTCGGTAATAATGTAATTAACTTTTTAACCTTATCATGGTATTTGTTCTTCTTGAACGTTTTGCTTGCTAACGCCATTACTTTCCACTCATCGGAATGCGGAGTAAAACCCAAGAATTCCGTAAAGGCGCCGTAAAACAGCCCGAGAGAATGAGGAAGTTTTACCTCTTGGATTTCTTCTATAGTATTTCCACGACCAATAAAAAAACCTGCGGTGTCCTCTTCACCACGGCCATCAATAGTAAGAATCGCTGCCTCTATAAATGGAGAAATGAAAAAAGCATTCGCGGCATGCGCACGATGATGAGTAATATAAATAATTTTAATGTCGTTTTTCTGCTGTTTGAGAGATTGTTCAATGTAGTCGACATGCTTATTTTTTGCCAACGCCAAAAGCGCGTGCGGAATGGCGTGCAAATGCTCGCCACGCCATCGTACAACGCTCCCAAATCGAGCGCTTGGTGGTTTGAGATGAAGTCCGGGATTCCAACCCAACGCGACAACATCAATGTCTTCTAAACTGCACCCCGCCTCTTTTAAACAATACTTAACAGCGTTCATAGGAAACCCCCTATAGAGTTTCTGCCGATTAAACCGCTCTTCGGGAGCGCCAGCAACTATTTTGCCGTCCTCCAGCAAAACCGCCGATGTTATAAAAACATCGGAGCAAATACCCAATATTCTTATTTTTTTTGCTTCACGTTTTTTCATGTATTAGTTATACATTACTTTTTGGATCGGCGGCAATTCGATTGTTTCTAATATTTTTACAATTTTTTTTGCGGTATTGCCGCCCTCATACGGATTTTTGCCGCGCTTTGCTTTCGCAATAAATTTCTCATCAAATAATGACTTCTTAATCGCGGCAACAATTTCTTTTCTCTCATGCGGCACATCAATTACATTGACACCGCGTTCGCGAAACTGCTGGCGCGTTCCGATATTAACCACCGGCAAACCAAAGGAGGGTGCTTCCTGGATCCCAGCGCTGGAGTTCCCTACTAAAACATCTGCTACCTTCATGAAAGAAAGAAAATCTTCGTGCGCAACATTGGGTTCTGTACGAATACCGGATCGCACAAGAGCACGTGCCATACCACGGCCCCCCGCGTCGCTATTTCCCAAAATTGCAAAAACCTGGATATCGAACCGCTTCGTGGTACCCCGCAATGCCGCAATGCTTTCCTGAATTTGCTTTTTTGCCCCCGCTACTTCTGTGGTTACAGGATGTTGCAAAAACAAAATAAGTTTTTTTGCCGGATTAAGTTTAAATCTTTGAAACAGTTTCGCGCGCGGCATATAACTATTTTTTTTAATAGCGTCTAAACTTAAACTCCCTACCGCAAAAACGTATCTTGGATTTTCTCCGAGCCGAATAATTCTTTTCTTTGCTTCTGCGCTCGCTGGAAAATGAATGTGAGAAAACTTGGTAAGCGCGTGGCGAAATACTTCATCAATGCTCCCGCTCTGTCCGCCTCCTTCAATATGCGCAACCGGAATATTCATATGCATGCTCACAATTGCGGCTGCTAAATTACAGCCCAAGTCAAAACCGGTGCATACAACGTCGGGCTTTAACTTGGTGATAATGTTCGCCATCCCCATCACTGCCCTCCCAAACGCTTTTGCCATTGCCTCGCCCGTATCGGGATCGCGCTCACCCAACGTCGGAAGCTCCTCATCAATATGAAACCCGTCTTTTCGAATTATGTTTTTTGTCTTTCCAAGCTTTTCTAAGAGATGCGCGCCAGCAACAACCAACAACGGCTCAATACGTTTGCTTGCCTTAGCCGCTTGTAACAAAGGGTTAAGACGGCTATAATCTGCTCTCCGTTCGGTTACAAATAAAATGCGTCGTTTTTTCATAATGCGGTTATACCGCATAATACAACATCCGGCGTATTTGTAAAGTTACGCTCAAAATTTCTTTTGTCTGCCTCGTACTTCTGCTAATCGATCAGTGAGTGATCCAAAAGCGAATCTTGCGCGATATTTATTTTTGCTTTTTTCCCTAAAATATTTTTAAATTCGCGCGGAGGGATACCGGTGCCGGGACGTTTAATCGCAAGATTTTCCATAGTAAATTTTTCTCCCTTTTTAATATCGCGATTGGCAACAATGCTTTTTCTGGCAACAGAAATGTATTGAAGTTCCGGCGCTAACGGTTTTTTTATGCCAGAGCCCATAATAAGAGAAATCTTCTTGAGCTTCATCACCGTTTCCTGAAACTCTTTTGGTTCTGTGGAAGCAATATGGTCTGGCCCTTGCATCGTGCGATCCAACGTAAAATGTTTCTCTATCATACAAGCGCCTAACGTTACCGCCATAATTGCCGCTTGATCTCCTGCGGTATGATCAGAATAGCCAACAAGGACGTCGAGTTCCCTCATCAACGTCAGTATCGCTTTCAAATTTACATTCTCTGGCGCTAATGGATAGTCAGTCGTGCAATGGAAAACTAAGATTTGATCGTTGCCCGCCTTTTTTATTGTATCAACCGCTTCTTTAATTTCTTCCATAGTAGACATGCCGGTTGACACCAACATCGGCTTTCCTTTTCTGGCCGCGTATTCTAAAAACGGCAGATTCGTAATATCGCCGGATGCAATTTTAAAAGCGGGAAAATCGTACTGTTCCATAAAATCAATTGCTTCAAATCCGCCATGCGGCGTTGAGAGCAGAATGATTCCTTTTTCTTTCGCGCGTTGAAATAATTGCGGATACCATTCTTCTTTAAGCTCCAGCTTTTTGAGCATATCAAACTGTGACTCTTCTTTACCGGTGTTGCGCTTTTGATACTCTGCCATTGTTCCCTCTTTCGTGACCAACTGCTCAGCCCGCCATGTCTGAAATTTAATAGCATCCGCCCCTGCATCTGCCGCAGCATCAACAAGTTTAAGCGCCAAATCACAATTGCTGTTGTGATTCACCCCTCCTTCGGCAATCACAAAAATAGGCTTGCCGCCGCCGACTTCTTTTCCTTGGATTGTGATTGTTTTTAACATATATTTTGCTCAAATCTACAATAACCGTACTGGTAATCCTTTTTCTTTCATGTGCGCGTGGGCTTTAAAGACGCTTTGATCGGTGAAATGAAAAATGCTTGCAGCGGCTACTGCTGAAGCTTTCCCGATCACAATACCATCTACTAAATCTTGAACAGTGCCTACGCCGCCATGTGCAATCACGGGAATGTGAACTATCTCCGCAACCGACCGCACGGTCTCTAAATCATACCCGATCATCATTCCCTCCCGGTCAATGCATGTCAAAAATATCTCTCCCGCACCTCGACGCTCTGCTTCCAATGCCCACGAGATCGGGTCAAGCCCCGTAGCACGCGTACCCCGATGGGTAAAAACCTCGTTGTCTCCCCGCACATTTTGTTTGTAATCAATGGAAGCAACAACCGTGGAGCGTCCGAATGTCTCAGCAAGCTCATCAAGGAATTCCGGACGATTCACTGCCGCCGTATTAATTGCTATTTTGTCGGCACCGTTCCTTAAAATCTCGCGCGCATCAGTAGTGGCTGCAATCCCACCGCCCACCGTAAGTGGCATAAAACATTCTTCCGCAACACTACGAATCACTTCAAGAAGCAAGCGCCGACCTTCAACGGTAGCGGTGATATCCAAGAATATAAGCTCATCGGCACGCTGTGCGTCATAGATTCTCGCGACAGTCTTTGGATTTCCGACATCCTTATAAACGCCGAATTGTTTTGTTTTAACCATTCTCCCGTCTTTGAGAAGGATTGTCGGAATTAAGCGTATATTTAACATATCGTAATTTACGGTTTCCAGGAAATAAAGTTCCTGAGAAGCTTCAGTCCATTGTCTTGGCTCTTCTCGGGATGGAATTGTACGCCCACAATGTTCTTTCTTCCGACTGCCGCAGTCATTTCCTTCCCGTAGTGCGAAACAGCAAGGAGGTCTTCGAGATCGGTAGGTTGAAGCTCGTAACTGTGCACAAAATAAAAATCAGCGCCTTGTTTAATTCCTAAAAAAAGAGGGTGTTCCTTTTTAAAAATAACTTGATTCCAACCGATGTGAGGAATTTTGAGTCCTGCGCCGGTAATATCCAATTTTATCACCGCGCCAAAAACCCAGCCAAATCCCTGGTGCTCGCCATATTCAGTACTGTGCTCTGCTAATAGCTGCATACCAAGACAAATCCCCAAAAAAGGAACGCCTCGTTTAAGAACCGCTTCGTGGAGCGCCGGAATTAACTTCCTTTCTTTAAGAAAACGTATTCCATTCCCGAATGCCCCAACCCCAGGAAGGACGATACGCTCTGCGGCACCCACTATCGTCGGGTCGCGGGAAACCGTTACGGGCGCGCCGAGTGATTCAAAAGCCTTTGCAACAGAAAATAAATTTCCCAACCCGTAATCAATAATAACAATCATGTCAGTCAGCTATTCCAAGTCATTAATTATTAATAGTCCATAATTTTTGATCCGGCAATTCTTTTCCGCGCTTTATGGTGCGCAAATCGGGAGGCGTGTGTGGACTTACCACATGCCGAAGGGCAATGGTATTAAATTCATCTTCTGTCATGTTAAGCGTCCGCAAAAGCACATCCAAACTTGCCGGTCGATACCCTTCGTATTGTTCAATGAGTCGTAAGCCTTCATTGCGCGTCATTCGTCCATTTCTGATATCAATAGATGCAAGATGAGTCATCCGCGACATACCTCGTTTGATCCACTTGAGATAGTCCTCAATGCCCTGAAACGCATCCTCAATTTTCTCGTACCAATACCGGTCAAAGGGAATCCCCTCAACTGGAGCTCCTTGCCATCCTACCTTATCGCGAATAAGCTCGGACTGTTTGCGTGTATCCCACAGAATATAATCACCCAAACAAATCGAACGATACCCAATGGCACGCAAATCTTTGACAGACGGATATGTGTAAGGAAAAAGATCCCGGAGCGTTACGCTTTTATCTTCAATCATACCAACCATGTCTTCCGCGTTAATGCCAAGGTTTACCATTTGTTGGAAGCGCTTTTCATCAACCTCACCTCTTTGGTCATATCCGTAATAACTTACATATTCAGAATCCGGTTCTCCCCAGATAATCAGTGGAATCCGATAGCGGACTGCTACCTGCATCGGAACAACAAAAATGCCGCAGTGCGAATGCCACATAATTGCTCCTTTGCGTTCGAGCGATACGCGCATTGTTTTTTTAACCGTCTGCCAATCAGGCTTGAGCGTCAAAATATCTACCCCTATTTTTTTTACCAGCTGCTCCCGATTTGCTAAAACCTGCGGCCGGTAAAATCCGTGGTCAAAACTTACCAACAATGGTTTTAATCCGTACTGCCGTTTCAAGGCATATGCGGTAAATGAACTATCCTTGCCTCCGCTAAATGGAACAATGCAATCGTATTCACTTTTTCCGCGGTACTGGTCCAGAAGCGCGAGAAACTCTTTTTTTCTGGCAGTCCAATCAATTTTTTCGCGTTTATACTCAATATTGCGGCAAACCGAACACACCCCCTCATCATCAAAGCTGATGATTTCTTGGGTCTCCAATGTTACGCATTTTAAACATCGTCGCACCATAAGGATTATAACAACCTAACTGTATAATAATTATTATGTGTGAGTTAAAACCATATTTATTTCGTTGTAAATATTTGGATCAAACGCGAGCTGATCATCGGTGGGCGAAATAGGAACCTCAGTAAATCCCAACTTTGCGTATGCGGTAATCGCCGCTCTATTTGCGCGTTGGACGCCGAGCCAGATTTCTTGCAAGCCCAGCGCCGTAAATCCGTATTCTGTCAACAGTCGAATCGCTTCTCTGCCAAGACCCTTGCCCCAATAAGCCTTGTCGCCAACCATTACTGCCATGGTCGCTTTTTTGGCACGGTAATCAATGGGGTCTAACTTTATCGTGCCAATATGGTGATCTCCTGCTTTTACAAAAATACCAAACAAAAATACATTGTCCTTTTGATTTTTTGTTTGGATATAATCCTGGACGCTCTTGAGTGTGGCGCTTTTGGTATCTAAAAACCGGTTCACCTCCGGATCGTTCAACCATCCCGCATATGCTGCGGTTGCGTCAGAAACATCAAGCCTTCGCAAATAGATTCTCCGCCCCGTAAGTCGTTCGGTACCATTTTTCATAATGATTATTTAGTATATCTCACAAAACAACAAAGCATCCATACCGTAAAACAAAAAAACACAGACCAAAGTAACACAGAAAGAAAAACTTTCATTATGGCTCGAATCGTTATATAGTAACAACTATGAAAGGATGTTTTTTGCTTCAAAGGAAATTTGCTCCCATTGGGCATCGCATTGCGGTACACCTGAAAACCATGGGTGCTGTTGATGAATTTTGCGCATATGTAGGACTCCGTGCCGCGCATGATTTTTTGCGCACCCAAAAAGAAATATCATATACCGCGCTCCTTCTGGATGAAAATATTCAAAAAAAAATACAAAATGAAACTCTCGATAAGGAGTATCTAGAAAAATTGGAACAAGAATATGGCCTTCCCAATCTGTGGCCATACCTCACCATTGATCGAATCTTTATGCATGGACAGTTATTACGAGAATACCCGCATGATTGGCCGATACTCTCACACGAAGAAATGCTTATAACCATTCAGGTAACTGCAAAAGAAATTATCGCATTTTTAGATCGCGAAAAACCTGACTTTCTTGTTATGATTGTGGTTGCTTCTGTCGGAAGTAAACTGCTCTACCACATTGCAAAAAAGAAAGGAGTTAAAACTCTCTTTTTGGATCCGAGTCGCATTGGCAACGGATTAATAGCAACCGATACGTGCGGCATATTTAGCGAAGCGGAAAAAATCTTTGATCGTCTTCAAAAAAGTAACGAAAAAAGCCTAAAAGAAGAGGACGCAAAAAAATTTATCGAGGCATTTCGTGTTTCTCCCGCTCCATACTCTCCTGACCTTGTACCTACCGAGCGCCTTTTAACCCGGCGGCAAATGCTTCGCTTTCTTGCGCCAAAAAATTTAATGCGCTCTCTTTCTTGGATTACGAAACTTCATGTTGATTACTTCACAAAAAAAACGCATGACTACACCGATGAAGTCCCATGGCTTGTTTTGTTGGACAGGATAAGACGAAGAGTACATTGCTTTTTGCGCCACTCTACGCCACAGACCAAATTTATCTTATTAAACATATCGCGCGTTCTTTACCCGTACAATGGAAACTCTACGTCAAAGAGCATCCTTCCATGTTTGGTTACCGCCCGCGAAAATACTACCGGGAGTTAAAAAAAATACCAAATGTAAAAATTATTGATCCGGTAATAAGCAGTCTCGATCTTATGCAAAACGCCAGAATGATTACCACCATCAACGGTACTGCTGGATTTGAAGGACTATTATTAAAAAAACCGGTTATAACATTTGGGGAAATTTTTTACAACAAACTTTCCACCGTTATGCGTTGTCGAAGTCTTGACGAACTCCCCAACCTCGTCCAAGAACAAATCAAGAATTTTCGGCACAATGAAAAAGAGTTGGTCCGCTTTGTTGCAGCAATCATGGAAGACTCGGTGGATGTTGATTTAATCACGCTCTGGGAAAAAGAAGATCAGGAAGAAAATATCAAAAAAGACGTTGGATTAAAAAACCTTGCGCGTCTTATTGCTAAAAAAGTCGGAGCGGTCTCATAACAACGCGCGTATGCCAATTATTATTTTAACCACACTATATCTGTTAGGAAATGCGCTGCTCCTGCTTAATCGCGGTGTATATTGGGATGGGCGTTATTATTTTTATCTACTAGAACAGAGCGAGTGGAATGTTTTATGGGCGCATCTTACTGAAGTAAAACTCTTTTCGCTCTACTACGTCATCCGTTTGGTAAGCCTTTTTCCTCATCCAATGCTTGCGATAAAAATGCTCGCGTTTTTCAGTTGGCTTATCGCCGGAATATTGCTTTTTATCATTCTTACCAAAAAAATAAAACTTCCGGCACATCATGTATTTTTTATATCAAGTATATTTCTTTTGATTCCGTCATTTCCGATTAAAGCTGAATTTTCGGTGCTTTATTACTCCCTTTGCAATATGTTCTTTTTTATAGGCGCATATATCTATTTTTCATCAGAAGGCGCACATAGTGCGTTTGTAAAATATTTTGGGTATCTGATTTCTGGCATTTTCTTTTTTCTCTCATTTTTCACAAATTCATTTTTGGTTTTTTATGTGGGGTTTCTGCTCATTACGCTGTGGTATCAATACAAAGAACAATGGCTTAGAAAAAACGCTTTCTTCGTCGCTCTTCCTATTTTATTTTGGGCGCTTAAAATTTCTCTTGGCAAGCCGGAGGTTTCATATAATGAGTTTGTTTTTTTGCGGGCGGATTTTTTGGCAGGATTTATTAAAAACTTCTGGAATGGCATTGCATACGGATTTTTCTGGCCGCTTGTCGCGCCCATTACAATTCTGCAGAGAAAAGTTTTTGCCGGGCTATTCGCCATTATGTTGGTAATAGTATATGCGCTCACAAAACGTTTTTTGCGCAATGATAACGAAAGAGATGCGGAGGCGTCAGAAAAGTATTGGCGCTATGTTATGGCGGGAACTTTTTTATTTTTTTTGGGACTCGCGCCATATCTTGCGGTAGGAAAAGCACCAAGTATTTTTGGCCCCGGTTTTGCCATGCGCCACGCCTTGTTGCTCCCCCTCGGATCTGCATTTATAATACTTGGCGTTATTCTTTCTGTCATACAAGAACAGTGGCAAAAAACAATTCAAATTATCATCTTAACACTTTTTTGTACTTTTAGTATCTATACGTATTTCACCCTAGACATGGATTGGTATAAACAAAAAGCAATTGTTAAAGCATTGGCCGATGCGCCCGAATTACTACAAACGTCCACCCTAATAATCAACGACAACGTTCGTGGGTTCGAATTTCAAAACAGGACTATACTGGATTTTGAATATCAAACGTACGTCAACGAGGCGTTCTCTCAAGAACATTTTAAATTCGTCATTCGTGGAAATGGAAACGTTGACGAGAACAACATCAATCAAATGGTTCAAGAAAAGTACCTCGCCTTTTTAGATGCCGAGATGTTCCCCGTTCCTCCAAATTTTGATCCGCTCACAAAACCTGTTTCCATCGAGATAGTCTCCCGCGCAACAGAAGAAATTTATACTGTTCCGAAATGGCTCAGGCTTAAATACTACGAGCTGTTTTTAAACAATGCATTGTTTTCCCAAAAGCTCGCGCGAGCTTT
>Ga0209542_10011658_pt1 | contig 15553 bp, 14 predicted proteins | sample RifCSPhighO2_01_FD_184028 | JGI IMG/M metagenome (GOLD analysis project Ga0209542, IMG submission 184028) | Soil microbial communities from Rifle, Colorado - Rifle CSP2_plank highO2_0.1 (SPAdes) (version 2) | ecosystem: Environmental > Terrestrial > Deep subsurface > Rock core/Sediment ... | reverse complement strand
GGAGCCGCACCTACGGGTACGGCTCACAAATTTTTTGTCTCCAAAACAGCCAATATTGTCAAATTTTCTAGGTCTTAAGTCCATTTAACGGATGTGGTGTCTATATATTCAGATGAATGCTTGCCGACCATGCCCGCTTCCTCTGATAAGACAGCGTGATCTGGAAAATGGGAGGTTATCAAATTTAAAATTATTTTTTCTGCTTTTATATCAAGCTCTGTGACAATATCACTTTTACCTTTAAGAGACATATTTTTTACCTTAAAAAAATTATCGTCAAGCACTTTTCCAGCTTTCTTCGCTGCAGATATGGCTATTTTTTTGGCAAGTTCAATATCCATTTTTATTCAGTTATAAATCTCGTTAATTCTTCTTTCTTTTCTTCAAGTAATTCTTGTGTGTTGGCTTCGATGGTTAATCTTAACAACGGCTCGGTGTTTGATGGCCTGACATTAAACCACCAATCTTGGTACGTCACCGTCACGCCATCTAAAAAATCTTGCGCGCCGACGGCATATTTTTCTTTTATTTTTTCTAATACCGCTTCTTTATTTTCAACCTCAAAGTTTAACTCGGCTGATTTAAAATATGGTGATAATTCCTCTAGGATTTCTGAAACTGGCCTTCCGTCTTTTGAAATTACTTGCAGTAGCGTCAAAAAAGCAATTACTCCAGAGTCCATATAAAAGAAATCTTTAAAACAGTAATGACAAGACGGCTCTCCACCCATAATCCCGTTATTCTTTATTAAACCATCCCGCACGTTCACAAACCCAACTTGAGTTCTTATCGGTATACCATTCCATTTTTTCACAAATTCCGGCACCGCTTTTGAGCAAATAGCATTATAGGCAATACCCATCCCCGGATTTTCTTCTAAAAAACGTTTAGCCAATAATAGTAGTGTCGTATCTCCTTTTATCAATTGGCCATTTTCATCAACTAAAAATATCCGGTCAGCATCGCCATCAAACATAAAACCAAAGTCTGCGTTGGCGGATTTTACTTTTTCTGCGATTTGATTTAATGCACCTTCAGCCAAGGGATTGGGTCCATGACTTGGGAAATTCCCATTTGGTTCAAAGTTTAACGGAATAATTTCACAGGGCAAATCTTCTTTAAGTAGATTGATGACATTTCCAATCACTCCATTTGATGCATCAACCACAATTTTAAAGGACTTTACTTCGCCAGAAAAAGAAAGCATGAGTTTCAAAAAGTCTGGCCAAATATCAAACATATTAACTTCGCCATTGCCATCTTTATAGGTATCTTCAAGGATAACCGATGGCAATAAATCTTTACCCCGTATCCAAATAATAGCTTTACCCTCTCGCTTCATCATCTTAAACCCGTTGTACTCTTTGGGGTTGTGGCTGGCGGTGATCATAATTCCCCCCTCAAAATCATAGTTTCCTACGGCGAAATACAGGCCTTCGGTGGGCGTTTTACCAATACTGGTAATTTGTACGCCCTCAACCAAAAGACCTGCGCAAAGAGCTTTAAATAGCGCTGGCGACGATAGGCGCGCATCAAAGCCAACCACTACATTTTTAGCGCCCGTAAACTTAATAAAAGCTCGACCGATGGCAAAAGCCGCCGTTTCATTTAACTCATCCGGGTAAATGCCCCGCACGTCGTACGACTTAAAAATAGACCGATCAATTTTCATATTCATATTGGTCATTATCCCATTAAAACCTTGAATTTTCAAGGATAGTTTGCTATAGTACGGCTATGAAATCTTACGAGTTAACCTACATCATATCTTCAGAAATGAAGTCCGAAGAAGCAGATAACCTAAAAAAAGAGGTTGAGCTTTTTGCGCAAGATAGGGGGGGCGTTATCATAAAATCAGAAAAAACCGTTCCTCATATTTTGTCCTATTCCATTAAAAAACATGCTTCGGGTTATTTTGTGACATTGGAATTTCAAGTGGAAGAAGATAAAATAAAAGAGATTAGGGCAAAATTAGAAAAAGAGGCGAAGGTGTTGCGCCACGCGGTGATCATAAAAAAACCTATCAAAGCGGTAAAAGAAAGAAGGACAAGAAAACCCGTCGCAGTGCCAAGCGCGCAAACTATTGGAGCAAACAAAGAAGCGACGCATATAGAAAAGCCTGCGCTGGAAGATATTGAAAAGAAATTAGATGAAATTTTAAGCGAGTAACCAAGATGCGAATGACGCGAATATAATGCAAATCTACGAATACGCGAATTCGCATATTGGCTAAATTCGCATTACATTTGTAATTTGCATCACATAGATGAATTTAAACAAAGTGTTTATTTTGGGCAATGTCACCCGGGACCCAGAGGTAAGAGCAATGCCAAGCGGCCAGCAAGTGGTGAACTTTGGAATTGCCACCAATCGATTTTATACCGACCAATCGGGGCAGAAAAAACAAGATGCTGAATTTCATAACATTGTATGTTTTGGAAAATTGGCCGATATTAGCGCAAAGTATTTAACCAAGGGATCGCTGGTGCTCATTGAAGGAAGGATAAAAACAAGAAACTGGCTGAACGCCGCCGGGGTGAAACAATACAAAACAGAAATTATTGCTGATGTTTTACAGCTGGGGCCCAGACCGCAAGGAATGGGAAACACCGCTCCAAGGCCAGCAAGCTTTGCGGTTGAAACCAGCCAGCCAAAAACAGAAGAGATTCCTGTTATTGAAGAAAATTACACCCCGCCAGCAGAAAACAATAGCGAACCATTGCCTTCAAATAGTGAAGAGATTAATGTGAAAGATATCCCATTTTAAGTTAATTTAAAAATCAAAAATCAAAGTTCAAAATTTTGGCATGACGCTTCGCGTCGTAAGTTAATTTTTAATTTTACATTGTCATTTTGATTTTTGAGATTTGCATTTTACATTCACGATCATGTTCTGTCACTTTTGCAGAAAAAATATTGACCAAATTGATTATAAAGACATTGAAACATTGTCCCGCTTTGTATCTGGTTTTTATAAAATAAAACCCCGTAAAAAAACCGGGCTTTGTAGTCACCACCAAAGAAAAATCGCCACGGCGATTAAACGCGCCCGCCAAATGGCAATGATGCCATATACGCCGCGATAACCAAAAAACAGCCCGTGTGCGAGCTGTTTTTTAGTGAAAAAATTTACGCTTCCTGCACCGCCATGACTGACACTTTTATTTGTTCCATGACGTCGGGGTGTTCCTTAAGGTACTGTTTTGCCACTTCTGTTCCCACGCCCATTTTCTCTGCGCCAAACATAAAAGTGTTTCCGGTTTGCTTTATCGCTCCGCTGGCAAGCCCGGCGCGGAGGGCGTCGCCGGCTTTTGAAATTCCCTCGTTGTAGTAAATGTCAAATTCGGCAACCCTGAAAGGAGCCGCCACTTTATTTTTCACCACCTTGGCTTTTACCCGGTTGCCGATAATTTCATCCCCCGATTTTATTTGGGCGGTTCGCGCCAAGTTAACTCTCACCGAAGCGTAAAACTTCAAAGCCAATCCCCCGGGCGTGGTTTCTGGATTTCCAAACACCATGCCAATTTTCATACGGGTTTGGTTGATAAAGATAATCATCGTGTTTGACTTTGCGGCAATGGCCGACAACTTTCGACACGCTTGGCTCATCATGCGAGCCTGGAGCCCCATGTGCTGGTCGCCAATTTCACCTTCAATTTCCCGTTGGGGAGTCAGCGCCGCTACCGAGTCCACCACAATCACATCCACATTTTTAGTGTTCACCAGCGTCTCCACGATTTGCAGGGCATGCTCGCCGGAATCCGGCTGGGAAATTAAAAGTTCGTCAGTGTTTACTCCAAGGCGCTTGGCGTAATCGGGGTCCATGGCGTGCTCGGCGTCAATGTAGGCGCACACCCCCCCTTTTTTTTGGGCCTCGGCCACCACATGCAAACACAAGGTAGTTTTGCCGGAGGACTCGGCTCCGTAAATTTCAATAATTCTGCCGCGTGGCATTCCGCCCACTCCCAAGGCCATATCCATGGCAATAGATCCGGTGGGAATGGCGTCCACATTTACCTTGTTGGTTTCTGAAAGCTTCATAATCGCCCCTTCGCCAAACCGCGCCTTAATGTCATCAATGGCAGAATCGAGCGCCTTGTTTGCTTTTTTGTCTTCTGTCGGTTTTTCCTTTTTTTCTTTGGCCATGTTCTTAAAAATTAATAATTTTCTTTTTTAAATCCTATTTCTTTTTTAGGTTTGTTGCCTTCTGTCAAAAATAATTTTAAAGTATCAAAAATCTTTTTTATTTGATTATCGTATTTTTTTTCCATGTCCATTACTTTTCTTTGTAATACTTCGTTAGTTGCCAAAAGTTCCCGTATTTTCGTAAATGTCCTGATAATTTGGATATTTACCTGTATTGCTCTGTTGCTATGTAATACACTTGATAGCATTGCGACGCCTTGCTCAGTGAAAACAAATGGTAATTTTCTTAGGCCCATCTTCACTGATTTGGATGTAACAATTTGTGACTTCCAATTTTCCATCTCTTGTCTATCAAGCTGAAACATGAAATCTTCTGGAAACCTTTTTATATTTCTCTTTACCGCCTGATTTAACGCCGCGGTTGTAACCCCATAAAGCTCGGATAAATCTTTATCAAGCATCACTTTTTTATCACGGATAATATATATCTTGCTGACTATCCTTTCGCTGGGGATTATAAAATGTTCTGCCATGATTTTTCAATTATTCCTCACCAATAATTATATATGTTGTAGTAAAAAAATGCAACTGTTTGGCAAGCCGCGCCCGCGGGCGCGGCTTGCGACTAAAAAATATTTATACCTTCTGCCAGCCGTCTTCGCCTTCTTTTGGCGACTTGTCCTGAGCCGCGCCGAAGGATTCTTCTGATTCATCCAATCCGCCACCTTCAATGTTGGCTAGTTTCGCGCCGTGGGTTGCCTGCCCTGAGCCTGTCGAAGGGTCTCCATACACTTCCCGAGGCTTGGCGCCGTCGGCGGCTCCCACAATGCCTTTGTCTTCAAGCATGTCAATGAGCCGAGCGGCCCTTGAGTAGCCAATGCGAAGCCGCCGTTGCAAAAACGAAGCCGAGGCCTTTTTAGTTTCTAACACTATGCGTTTTACATCTTCAAATAAAGGATCGTCGTCGCCAAAAAAGGTCTCGCCGCCTTCGGTTTTAGATTCTGAAGATTGCTTAAGCGTGTTTTTTAAGCTTTCAATTAATACCGACTGCGGCTCTTGTACTTTTTTACCATTTTCGGCCACCCAATCAGTCACCCGTTTTACTTCGTTTTCTGAAACGTAAGGCCCCTGCACACGGGTAATTTTAGAACTTTTAGACGACAAAAATAACATATCGCCGGCGCCAATAAGTTTTTCGGCTCCCGAAGTGTCCAGCACCGTTCTTGAATCAATCTGCGAAGCAACTTGAAAGGTAATTCTGGAAGTAATATTGGCTTTGATTAAACCGGTAATAACTTCTACTGAAGGCCTTTGGGTTGCCAGCACCAGGTGGATTCCGGTGGCCCGCGCCATTTGAGCCAATCGCACAATTCCGGCTTCAAGTTCCCGGCCCTTGGCGGCCATCAAGTCAGCCAATTCATCAATGACCAGCACAATGTAAGGCAATTGCGCGCCCGCCGCCACTACCGATTTGTTTTGATTATACGTTTTAATGTTGCGGGTGGGAATTTCAGAAAACACTTCAAACCGCCGTTCCATCTCACGGGCCAGCCACTGCAGAGCATTCATGGTTTTTTGCGCGTCGTAAATAACCGGACACAATAAATGCGGTATGTCGTTATAATTTTGAAACTCCACGCGCTTGGGGTCAACCATAATCATCCGCAAACTTTCCGGCGTGCTTTTGTAGAGCAAACTTAAAATCAAAGAATTTAAAAAGATGGTTTTTCCCGTGCCAGTGGCTCCAGCCACCAATAAATGCGGCATTTCTTCCAATGCCGTGTATGCGGGAGAACCCGATACGTCTTTTCCCAGCGCCACCAGCAAGGGGGATTCGGAGTGCTGGTAACTTGCGTCGGCAATTAAGCTTCTTAGCACCACCGTGGCCCGCACTTTATTGGGCACTTCAATGCCTACCAGTGATTTGCCCGGTATAGGCGCTTCAATTCTTATGGGATGGGCCGCCAGCGCCAATGCCAAATTATTTGACAGAGTGGTAATTTTAGAAAGCTTCACGCCTTCGGCGGGCTTAAACGCATACTGGGTAACCGTGGGGCCCACATTCACCTCTGCCATTTCCACCGGAATGCCGAAATTTTCCAGCGTTTTTTTAATGATTAAAGAATTTTCTTTGATATTTCCCGACGTAGGCGTGGTCTCATTTTTTGAAAGCAAATCAATGGGCGGTAGCGAATACTTTCCTTGGCTGACCAAGGGTTTAACGCCGGCGCCCTCCCTTTGATTTTTCACCTCCGCGCCGGGCTTTTTAAATAAAGAAACCTTTGGCTGGAGTTTTGGTTCGGGTCTTTCTTCCGCCCCCTTAATTCTGAAATTGGGAGCGTCAGAGCTTTTCAGGGCATCCGGTTTTTTGGCCTCTTTTTCTTTGGAAAATTCCTGCCAAACAAACTGCAAGAAAATAAACAGTCCTATGATGATAATGGTTGAAAACACAATATTGGCAACCAACAAGCCAAAACCGCCCAGCAATAATTTGGCCACCCACCCCACAAATCCTATGTGCTTTTGGTTTAAATTTTGGTTAAACGAGACTCCAGAAACGCCTATCACCGTGATTGCCGCGGCCAGAATAACCGCCAGGATTTTTACTTTTTTGTGGGATTTTACCAATATAAATCCCCCAAAAAACAGCGAGAGAATAATGACGGCGGCGGTCACCAACGCATCGCCCACCAAAAACTTAAAAATGGCGACAAGCCATTGCCCAACTATTCCGGCCTTATTAAGATAAGAAAGACCGATGATAATGGCAACCAAAAACATGACTGCGGCTTTGATCCATCTTTTGGTGCGGATGCTCAAAAGATATTCCTTCTTTTTTTCTCTTCCCGGCTTTTCTTCTCTTTGATTTTTGTCTTTTTTAGCCATACTACAACTTCAACGCTTTTTTAATTTCTCCAATAAATTGTTCGATATCTTTTAACCCATCTTGTAAGACATCGTATATAATTTTGTAATCTATTTTTTTATAATCATGGGCGATTACATTACGGAATTTTGCCACTTGAACCATCTTTTCAGATAACGCAGGCGATATGAGTTTTTCTTCTTGTAAAATCCGAAAGGCCTCTGCATAAGTATCCGGCCTTCTAAAATTTCTGAAAGCAATAGTTGCCTCTGATAAGTTAATACCGTCTTGTACCAGCAAATAAAGATATCTTTCCACGGCCCCCTTTACGATATCGTTCCCCTCTATTTCTTTTTGAGAATACTTTTGAAGTCTCTTAAGAATTTTTAAATTTTTTTGAAGAGCGCTGATATGCTGCTCAATAATCCCTAATGTGGTCATAGGCCTTGCTTAGTTTAAACTTTATTAAAGAATAACGAAAATCGAAGTATTCATTCATAATTTTCGGCTCAACCAAAACTTTAAAATGCTCTTTTTCCAAAAGCAGTATTCCGTCTTTGATAATATTGTACTTTAGTTCCGGGCCGTCAATATCATTTAACACACACAGGTCTACCTTATCTGTCTTGATCTTTAAAGAAATATCTGCCATTAGTTTTAAGCGCAGTTCAAATCGCTTTAAATAATCTTTTTCATCTAAATATACCGCAAAATCATAGTCGCTTAATGGACTAACGTTGCCAGTTGCTTGGGAACCAAAAAGATACGCCAGTTTTACCTTTGGATATTTTTTGAAGGCAGGAATCACATTTTTTATCTCTTTTACGATTTTCATCAGGTCTATTGTATCATTTATTTTCACGTTTATGCAAATATTTAACCACAAAACGCCCGCAATTTGCGGGCGTTTTGTGGTGCAAAAATTAAATTTTACTTTTTATGGAACCCGGTTCCCACCGGAATCATCTTTCCGATAATCACGTTTTCTTTTAAGCCGCGCAGCTTATCTTCTTTGCCTTCCAAGGCGGCTTTAATCAATACCCGAGAGGTCTGCTGGAAAGAAGCGGCTGACAAAAAGCTTTCCGAGGCCAGCGCCACCTCCGAAATTCCCAAAAGAATTTGATTTCCGATAGGTGGTTCTTTCTTTAATTTTTTCAATCTCTCCACTTCTTCGGCAAACACCGCCCACTCAATAATTTCTCCATTGACCCATTCAGAATCCCCCTCTTCCCTAATTTTAACCCTTGAAAACATTTTCTGAATAATTATTTCAATGTGTTTGTCATGGATATCAACTCCCTGAGAAGCATAAATTCTTTGCACCTCCCGCAGAATGTAGCGCTGGGTTTCTTCAAGCCCCGAAGACCTGTACAGCTTTTTTAAATCCAAACTTCCCGCGCACAAGGGCTGGTTTTCTTTTACTTCGTCTCCCACCGAAACAATAATAGCTATTCTCCCCGGAATTTGGTAATCAACCGATAAGTCCTTGCCGCCCGATTTTTTGACAGAACCCAAGGGCTTTATCGTCACCACTTTCTTTTCTTCGTCAATTTTGGCAACCACGCCTTCGCCAAGCGACATCACCGCTTCGCCCTTTGGAGAACGCGACTCAAAAATTTCTTCAATTCTTGGCAAACCCTGGGTAATATCGCCTGCGCCGGCCACGCCCCCTAAGTGATGGGTTCTTAAGGTAAGCTGGGTTCCCGGCTCGCCAATGGCCTGGGCCGCCACTACTCCCACTGCTTCTCCTAATTTTACCAACGTGTTTCTCCCCAAATCCCAGCCATAGCATTTCTGGCAAATTCCCCGCGCGCTTTTGCATGACAACGGCGAACGGATAAGCACCTCGCTAATTTCTTCTTTGACAATAAGGTTGGCCTGTTGCCAGTCAATAATATTTCCCTTTTTGACAATTTCTTGACGGCCCGCCGTCACATTTTCCGCGGCCACCCGCCCTACTAATTTGAAAACAAAATTCTGCTCAATCGCATCGGCGTTTTTTCGCAGCACGACGATTCCTTTTTTATCGCCGCAATCTTCCTCTGAAACTATGACATCGTGCGCAACATCAACCAGACGACGGGTCAGATACCCTGCCGATGAGGTTCTTAGCGCGGTGTCAGCGGTTCCTTTTCTGGCTCCGTGGGTGGAAATGAAATACTCCAGCACGTTAAACCCTTCGGTAAACGAGGATTTTATCGGCAATTCAATAATATCGCCGGCGGGATTATTAACCAGCCCTTTCATGCCGGCCATTTGCACCAGCTGAGCCCACGTGCCTCTGGCCCCGGCATTGATAATAGAAAGCACCGGACCGTCTTCGGGCAATGTGGTTTTCAGCAATGCCTCAAGCTTTGTTTTCACGCTCTGCCAGATCAAAATTTTCTGGGATGTCTTTTCCTCGCGACTCAAAAGGCCCTTTTCATAGTGCTCTTCAATTTTTTCCACCTCTTTTTCTGAATCAAGGATTATTTGATCTTTTTCCACCGGAACTATCAGGTCATCCATGCCCCAGCTTATCCCCGACAACGTGCAATACTCAAAACCCATCACCTTGATTTTATCCAAGGTATCAATAGCATCTTTACCCTGGTACCTTTCAACGATGTCGCGAACAAGAGCTTTGAGTCCCTTATTATCAATGAGCTTATTGACGTAAGGATAATCATCGGGCAAACTGGCGTTTAAAATGAGCCGGCCAACGGAAGTCTCAATAATTTCACGGTCAGCGGATTTTGGATTTGGGACTTTTATCTTTGATTGCAAATCCAAAAATCCATACTCATAAGCCATAATAGCCTCAGAATTACCGGAGTACGTTTTTATTTCGGGCGTCGCGGCCATGGTTAATGCGTCTCCTTCTTTTGGTTCTTTAACTTTTGACAAAAAATAACATCCCAAAGCAATATCACGATAAGGCCCTATAACCGGCATTCCGGTGGCTGGCCTTAAAAGATTCAGTGAAGACAGCATCACTTCCCTGGCTTCTTTTTGGGCCTCTTCCGACAATGGCAAATACACGGCCATTTGGTCTCCGTCAAAGTCCGCGTTAAACGCCTCGCAGGCAAACGGATGCAGTTTTATGGTGTCTCCTTCGGTCAGCACGGGATGAAACGCCTGGATTCCCAGCCGATGCAAGGTTGGGGCGCGATTGAGCAATACCACCTTGTCTTTTACAATTTCTTCTAAAATAGCCCACACTTCGGGAACCTTTTCATCAATTAACCTTGCCGCCCCCCTAATGTTGTATGCCAACTCCTTATCTAAAATTCTTTTTATGACAAAGGGCTTAAAAATTTCCAGGGCCAAGGTTTTCGGCAAACCGCACTGGGAAAAATGCAATTCAGTTCCTACGGTAATCACCGATCTGCCAGAATAGTCAACCCGCTTGCCAAGCAAATTCTGCCTGAACCTTCCCTGCTTACCCGCCAAAATCGCCGCCAGAGATTTTAAGAGCCGCTTGCCTCCGGTGGTGGCGGTAGTGGTAACCCCTTTCCTCATTTCGTTGTCAATTAACGCGTCCACCGCTTCTTGCAGCATTCTTTTTTCGTTTCTGACAATTACCGACGGAGCTGAAATTTCTTGCAGATATTTTAACCGGTTGTTTCTGTTGATTACCCTTCTATATAAGTCGTTTAAATCAGACGAGGCGTATCTTCCGCCGTCAAGCTGAACCATAGGCCTTAGGTCTGGCGGTAAAATAGGTAGCACCGAAATAAACATCCATTCCGGCCTTACCTTCGCCCGCAGCATTCCCTGAAAAAGCTTCAGCCGCCGCAAAATCTTTTTCTTGGTCATGGGTGGCGCCTCTTTGCTTTCTTTCACCAGCTCGTCAGTGGTAATTTGCAGATCAATCTTGGAAAATAAGTCCCGGATCACTTCAGCCCCCGTGCCGGCTTCAAACATTTCACCGTATTTGAGCGACAAATCGTTGTACGTTACTTCGGACAAAATCCTCAACATTTTTATTTCCAACACCTCTTCTTTCACTTTTTCTCTGGCCTGCTTTAATTCGTTTTTTGCTTGCTCGGTGGTTTCTTTTTTTACCTTGGTTTTATACTCCTGCTCTATTTGGTCTAAAATCCGCTGGCGGGCTTCGTTGTCAACTTTAGTGATAATGTAGCTTGAAAAGTAAATCACCTTTTCCAGCTGTTGGCTGGATTTATTGAGCACCAATCCCATCCGCGAAGGCACTCCTCGTAAAAACCAAATATGCGAAACCGGAGTGGCCAGCTTAATGTGGCCCATCCGTTCGCGCCTCACCGACGACTTAGTTACCTCCACGCCGCACCGGTCGCACACAATCCCTTTGTAGCGGATCCTCTTGTACTTTCCGCAGGCGCATTCATAGTCCTTGTCCGGGCCGAAAATCCGCTCGTCAAACAGCCCGTCTTTTTCGGGTTTTTGAGTCCGGTAGTTGATGGTTTCAGGGGTGATGACCTCGCCATGAGACCAGGACAACACCTCTTCGGGAGAGGCCAATTTGATTCTGATTGATTCTAGGTCTACGACTCGCATAGGCGTAAATTTGAAATTTGAAATTTGCTGGACTCGCAAGAACTCCTCGCAAGTGCATTTGAATTCAATTTTAAATATTTAAATATTAAAAAATATTTGGTAAACTTAATCATTTAAAACTGTGTACAAAATATCACTTAATTCTTTGATTCGATCATTTGTTAACGATTCAAGGCAAAAAGATTCTGCCGAAGGAACAATGCTTCCCCCTTCATAAACAACTGCTACTATTTTACAGGTTTCATCTCTATTTTTAATCCAAGATTGATCAGCGATAATAAACTGATTCAAAGAATTGACATCTATTTTTGCGGTAATTTTTTGGTATAAGGTATTTAATCTTAAATCTGCAGCTTTATAAAGGTTGCTTGCGCAAACATTTATATCTGCTGTTGACTTTGCGGTGTCAATGCAAGATCGATCAATTATTTTGGTATTTGAATTTTGGACACTGGGATTTATTTGTGGTTCGGGATTTGTGGTTTGTAATTTCAAAAAGTATACTATTCCTCCAAAGGCAATCGCTGCCGCGGCAACGATAATGACAATTCCGGTGATGGTTGAAACTTGTTTTTGCATACAATGTTACGATAAGCTAAATTCTATCAATGCTTTTTTTATAACTTCATCTTTTATTTCAAATCTTTTTCTATAAATAATCTCTTCTTGATAGTTTATATCTTTAAAATAAGACAGCTGTGTTCTAAACATTCTTTCATTAAATTCATTACCAAAGATTTCTCTTGCTTTTTTATTAATCTCGCCTATTGAATGATGATTTTTCATAATAAAATATAAATCAACATAATCTTTCCATTTGGCTCTCATGCCCAATGCGTAAGCCTTCATTGCCGCGAGCGTAAGAAGGTCTGGCATTTTTACAATATTGTCAAAACTTTCAGAGAATTCTATGGCAAAAGGATAGTGAAAAAAAGTTAGTTTTACTCCCTTTATTAAAATAGTAAATTCACCGAGCTTATTTACCATAATGTTATCTATTTTTATTTTACTATTGATTTTGTTTCTTAATTGCATGTTTCCAAACTTTTTCAAAGAAAATAAGTCAAAATCAAGGGACTCTCTATGACCAATATGAAAAGCAATAGCAGTTCCGCCCACTAAGCCAAATTCTTTATAAAATAATTTAACCAAAGGCAAAAGTTCTTCTTGCTCTTTGGTTAAAATTTCTCTATGAAAGCTATTTGGCATATTTATTAAAATATAAATTAAAATAATTAACTACCTCTTTACGATAATTAAGCCTGAAATTGGTGGTTTGTTTTTTAAAAATTTCAGCGATTTTCTTAATACCCACAATGTTAATAAGTGTTTGCACATCATCCCAATCCCCATAATTTAATGTATGCTCAACTATGGAATCAATATCTAAATTTTCCGGATTTTTAACATACCAAACAAGATGCTTTCGCAATTTCATAAACTGTTTTAATTCGTTTTTTGTTGTTACATTTTCCATGTTATTCTGATTGATTCTAAATCTACGACTCGCGTGGGTTTTATTAGTTCAAATTGCAAAAAGGAACAAGTTCGGCTCCGGCCACAAAATGCAAAATGACAATTAAAAATTTAAAATTATTTTGTGAATTTAAAAGTGGAAAGAATTTTATTGAAAATAATATCGTCACTAGGATCAACGCTGAATTTATATAAAGTATCATTCCTGACGACGAAACCATAGGTAATTTTCACGCCTTTATAATATCCATCTTCACCTTTAGTAACGCATGAAGATTCTTCTTCTATGTTTACTTTTTTCCCTTCGAGATCTCCAATTATTATATTAGTAATAATTCTTTTTTTGACCTGACAAGGAGAAGTTATATGTATTGTCTCCGATACTTCTTGTGCGGTCCAATAAGCCTTTTCCATTGTAATTTCTAGTGGCTTGTTGCTTGGAAATCCTTTTATTGCTAACCATGATACTTGACTTGATTTTTCTTGAGAAATTCCCAAAGGAAACTCTAAAAATAAATTTTGGGGATATTTTATTTCAAACCCGTATTCATCATTTTTGTACGTTTTCCAATCCGCCGTCGCTAAAGCTGTGGCGGACGAGTCGGCGGTTTCATTTTGTGATTTTACATTGTCATTCTTGCCCTGAGCCGAGTCGAAGGGTTGATTTTTAATGTTTGCATTTTGCATTACATAAAACACTGTGCCAAGGATAATGACTAACAACACAATGATTCCAATAATGATTAACACTTTTTTCATATAATTTTTGGCTCTTGACAATGCGTTTTGGTTTGCTATACTGAATCTGCTGATATGTTCGTACACTACGAGCAGAATCGGGTGTTAGCAAAAGGGGCTACTTGAAAAAGGGGCTCTTTTTGTTTACAATGCAATTGTGGACCCGGGCCCGTAGTGCATATAGTAGCATATCAGTATTAACACCTGATGAAGCGGGTGCAAGTCCCGCCGGGTCCACGTACAAGGAATCTCTTTTCTAAGGGATTTTTTGTTTACTGGAAAACAAATTTTCCAGTAAAAATATCAAGCTGATAAGTCCTGATAATCTCTTAAAATTCGGCTCCACTACCCTCCGCCATCCAAAAATGGATTCTAATTATTTCTTGTCCTGTTTAATTTCTCTAATTTTCTCCTTCACCTCCACCGCCATTCCCAGTGATTTTAATTCCGCCACCAGCAAATTAAACGATGCCGGAATGTTTGGGTTGCGAATCGGTTCGCCTTTCAAAATGGCTTCATATGTTGTAGCCCTTCCCACCACGTCGTCGGATTTTATGGTCAACATTTCTTGCAACGTATACGCGGCGCCATATCCTTCAAGCGCCCACACTTCCATTTCTCCAAACCGCTGGCCGCCAAACTGGGCTTTTCCTCCCAGCGGCTGCTGGGTAATCAGCGAATACGGACCAATTGACCTTGCGTGCACCTTGTCGTCAACCATGTGGATTAGCTTCATCACATACATATACCCCACGGTAATGGGCTTGGGGAAAGGCGATCCGGTTTTTCCGTCGTACAAAATGGCCTGTCCCGATTCGGGCAACCCGGCTTCTTTCAATTCTTTTTTAATATCCTCTTTGTTGGCTCCCAACAAGGCGGGCGTAATGGCCAGATAATTTAATTTGTGAGCGGCCCAGCCCAAATGGGTTTCTAAAATTTGCCCGATGTTCATTCTTGATGGCACCGACAACGGCGACAACACTAAATCAACCGGCGTGCCGTCAGCCAAAAATGGCATTTCGGCTTCTGCCAGTATTTTGGAAACCACGCCTTTATTTCCGTGGCGGCCCACCAGCTTGTCTCCAACTTTGATGTGCCTGGTTTCAGAAACTTCCACCTGCACTTTTTTAATCACTCCGGGCTCCAGCTTGTGGCCAAGATCCCTTGAAAATATTTTTACGTTGGTTACCTTGCCCCGCTTTCCGTGTTCCATTCTCAATGAAGTGTCTTTTACGTCTTTGGCTTTTTCTCCGAAAATAGCCCTCAGCAACCGCTCTTCGGGAGTCAACTCGGCCTCTCCTTTTGGCGAAATTTTTCCAACCAAAATATCGTTGGGTCCCACTTCAGCGCCGACGCGCACAATTCCTTCTTCATCCAAGTCCTTTAGCTTTTCTTCGCCCACATTGGGAATATCCGAAGTGGTAACCTCCGGCCCTAATTTTGTTTCCCGCACATCAGAGGTAAAATCTTCAATGTGAATAGATGTAAATTCAAATTCTTTGACCAGTTTTTCCGAAATAGTAATTGAGTCTTCAAAGCCGCCTCCGCGAAGCGGCATAAAACACACCAAAATATTCCTGCCCAAGGCCAGCCGACCCTGGTTAATAGCCGCTCCATCGGCCAGGACGTCTCCTTTCTTAACCGATTCGCCCTTTTGCACAATGGGTTTTTGATGGAAACAAGAATACTGGTTGGTTTTTACAAACGTTTGCAACTCATAATCTTCCTCAACTTTTTTGCCGTCTATGGTATATTGCATTAAAATATGGGAGGCGTCCACTTCTTTAACAGCGCCGTTGGCGCGCGCTA
>Ga0209542_10011657_pt1 | contig 15553 bp, 15 predicted proteins | sample RifCSPhighO2_01_FD_184028 | JGI IMG/M metagenome (GOLD analysis project Ga0209542, IMG submission 184028) | Soil microbial communities from Rifle, Colorado - Rifle CSP2_plank highO2_0.1 (SPAdes) (version 2) | ecosystem: Environmental > Terrestrial > Deep subsurface > Rock core/Sediment ... | reverse complement strand
GTCGGGGCGCGTGAGAAGCGCCTGTGTGGCTGCGTGCCGCAGGCGTTCGATGTCTTCGTTGATCATCGCCTCTTTTTCGATAAAAGTGTCGGTGACGGGCACATACGCTTCCGGCTGGTAGTAATCATAGTACGAGACGAAATAATGTACTGCGGCATCGGGAAAGAATTCGCGGTACTCGGCGGCGAGCTGCGCGGCGAGCGTCTTGTTGTGCGCGATGACTAGCGTCGGCTTTTGCCAATGCTGAATGACATTGGCAACAGTGAACGTCTTGCCCGAACCTGTCACACCGAGAAGCGTCTGGTCGCGCGTACCAGATTTCAAGCCCTTTACAAGGCTTGTAATGGCTTTTGGCTGATCCCCCGCCGGCTCCCAGTCCGATTTGAGTTTGAATTTGCTCATTTGCATCACTTTACAGGATTGCGTCGAGATAAAAAAGCGCGCCCGTCTTCCTAGCTATCGAAGACGAGCGCGAGACGCATTGTGCGTTTCTTATTGTCGACCCCGCCTACGCGGGGGTCATTACAACCGCAGGCTCGTTGGCGCCGCCGTCGCAGACGACGAACCCGCAACTTCGACAGACCCGGTCGACGTTACCGTTGTCGTTGACGGCAACTGCCGATGTGCCGTGGCACATGTAATTTTCGCTCACGCCTGAGCGCATTCCGCGCCGCCAAACTTGCCTCATAGAACTATTCCTCCACATCTAGAGTGTCTCCGTGTCCTGGATTATCCGAGAACACGCGCACGTTACCGACGCAACACTTCCGCACGCGATTTGCATTATGACTTAATTTGTTATCTTAGGCAAGTGTCAACACACACACGTTTTTCTTGCCGCGCTTCAGAAGTGCCGTACCGTCATGAAAATTTGCCGAAGACACGGTATCTTCTACCTTCTTCACAAGTTCGTCGTTGAGATACACTGCTTTTTCGGTAATAAAACGACGCGCTTCCGTCTTTGAGCTCGCAAGTTTGGTACCAACAAGGACGTCGATAATCACAGCCCCGTCTTGGACTTCATACGAAGGCGCTGCCGATCGAAGGATGGTGAGTGCCTCCTTGTCGAGCGAATCGAGGCTTGCTTCGCCAAAAAGTACTTGCGTCACGGTCTCGGCTTTCGTGGCCTCCTCCTCTCCGTGCACAATCGTGGTTACTTCACGCGCAAGCGTCTTTTGGGCATGACGCTCCTTTGCGTCACGCTTGTGAAGCTCCATCACTGCCTCGATTTCCATATCGGCAAGCAGGCTGAAGAGCTTGAGGTAATCGGCGACACTCTCATCGCTCACATTGAGCCAAAACTGGTAGAAAGCGTAGGGCGATGTCATCTCCGGGTCGAGCCAGACGGCGTTGCCTTCGCTTTTGCCAAACTTCTTCCCTGTCGCCTTATCGAGAATGAGCGGGCATGAGAGCGCATACACAGCGGCATTCTCCTTGCGACGGATAAGGTCGACTCCCGCAATAATGTTGCCCCACTGATCTGAGCCACCTATCTGCACATCGCAACCATACTCTTTGTACAGATGCCAATAATCGTATGCCTGAAGAAGTGGGTACGAAAACTCCGTTATGGAGATGCCCTCCTCGCTTTTCATGCGTGCGCTAATGGCATCTTTTTTTATGAGATTATTGACGGTGAAATGTTTCCCGGTATCGCGTAGGAATTCCATGAGATTGAGCTTAGTGAGCCAATCGGCATTGTTGACAAGCTCCACCTCCACACCGCCGAGGAGCTTTTTTGCCTGCGCACGCAGTTTCTCGGCTCGTGTTGCAATGATCGCCGGGTCTGTCAGCGTCCGCTCGACATCGGGCTTCGGATCGCCTGCGAGCGCCGTGCCGCCGCCTACGATCAAGATGATTTTGTGGCCGGCGTCGGCGAAGCGCCGGAGGAGCATAAAAACCGCGAGGTTCCCCGCCTGGATGGAGTCGGCCGTCGGGTCGACGCCGAGATACACGGTACGCTTTTTGCCGTCTGTTATCTCTTCGAGCGTCTCGGAAGAATGCTGGTATACATAGCCCCGCTCTTTCAGAATCTCGGAAAGTTTTGCCATACCCACCTTTATACCACGTCTATTCGGCGTCCCGCTTCTGTTCTCGACTGCGAACCTCCCCCTCATCCATGCCAAAATGATGCGCAAACTCGTGCCAGATGGTATCGGCAATCACCTGCGCAACCGACAACCCATCCTCCTCTGCGGCCTCCTCGATTGGAATCTGGTAGAGCGTGATGGTGTCCGGCATCGTCACTCCGACGCCGTAGAGTTCACCTCGTTCAGAAAGTGGAATACCCTTATAAAGTCCGAGCAGTGTTTCGTCATCACCCAAACCCTCCGCTTCCCGATCTTCCTGCGACGGCTCATCCTCCACGAGCAAAGCGACATTCTTTATTTTCTCCCGCACCCATTGCGGCAGCTGCTCATACCCTTCCGCGACAAGTTTTTCAAAATCATCCCGATGCATTATTATTATTGTACCCATAAAAGATTGTGGGTGCGCTCGTTGGCACAAGCGCACCCTGGGGTAGAAGTTGGCCTCTCTCGAGGCCATCGGTGAGCAGGCTCCCTGTTTTTGAACGGAAATCCCTCTGACCGCCTGGCCGAGGCCGTCCTGCAATCATAATAGCGCTCATTACTGCTTCAGCAACTCCGCGAAGCGTTTCTTCACCTTCTCAATTTTCGGCTCGATAACTATCTGGCAATAGGGCGCTGAAGTATTCGTCTTGTAGTAATTCTGATGATAGCTCTCGGCGTTGAAGAATTGCTTGAAAGGCAGGAGCTCCGTCACGACGCGTGTACCGTCTTTGAGACTTTTTTGTATTTCATCGATCTTTGCTCGTGCCTCTTTTCTCTGCTGCTCATCTTCGTAGAAGATTACCGAGCGATATTGTTCTCCAACGTCGGCCCCTTGCCGATTGGGCGTCGTCGGGTCGTGCGAGCCGAAAAAGACAGTGAGTAAGTCTTCGTATGAAATGACCGCAGGGTCGTAGGTGACGCGAATAACCTCGGCATGACCTGTATTGCCGGCACTCACCTGTTCGTACGATGGCGAACTCATTGAACCTCCGGCATAACCGGATTCCACTTTCTCCACGCCTTTGAGCATCTGAAAAATTGCTTCCGTGCACCAAAAACATCCTCCGCCAAATACTGCTGTTTTCATTCAGATTTTGGACGCAATAGGGGAAATATCTGCGCCTCATGCGCAGGGCGATTTTCGAGGAACGAAAAGAGGCGTTCGGAAACGCCAAAGCCGAAGGCGGGCGGCATGCCGTACTCAAGCGCGCGTACGTACTCGAGGTCGAGGCGCTGCGCTTCGTCGTCACCGGCATCGCGGAGTTTTTGCTGCTCCTCAAATCGCGCACGCTGATCCTGCGGGTCGTTGAGCTCGCTGTACCCCTTGCCCATTTCACTTCCTGCGAGGATCACCTGAATACGGTCGACGACGTTCTCGTTGTCAGCAACACGCTTTGCCAGCGGTTCGAGATAGACCGGAACGCCGGTGAGAAACGCGGGCCCTCCTATGGTTTTGCGAATGAGCTTCCAGAGATGATCCACTGCGCGCGACTTGTTGGGCGATTCCCCGAATTGCACACCCGCCTCTTTTGCTGCTTGTATGGCTTCTTCTTCCGTACAAGAGAGCGGGTCTATCCCGAACCGTTCTTTGAGGACAGCGCAAAAATCAATCGTCTGCCAATCTTCTGCGAGATCGACTGTGTGCTCCCCTATCTCAAACGTGTACTTCCCGTACGTCTCCTTTGCGATGTGCCGGTACAGTTCTCTGACGAACTCCATTCCCACATTCGCATCCGCGTACGCTTCATACGACTCAAGCTGCGTGTAATCCTGTAAATGCTCACGCGATTGGCCTTCGTTGCGGAAAATACGCCCAATCTCAAAAACCTTCGGGAAACCCGCAACAAGCAATTTCTTCTGCCAAAGTTCGCCGCACGAGATGCGCAAATAAACGTCGATATCGAGTGCGTGATGATGTGTCTTGAACGGGCGTGCATCTGCCCCGCCCGGCATCGTCTCGAGGACCGGCGTTTCGACTTCGAGAAATCCGCGGGCCAGATAGAAATCCCGCGCGGATTGCCAAAATTTTGCACGGCGCACGAACATTTTCCGAACTTCCTCGTTGAGCAAGATGTCGAGGTAGCGCTGGCGCAAGATCAATTCTTCGTCTTTGAGACCGAAATGTTCGGTCGGGATGGGCAAAAGCGCTTTTGCCAACATTCGCCATTTCTGAACTTTCAACGAACGTTCTCCACGTTTTGTCTTGAACGTCGTCCCCGAAGCCTCGATGAAATCTCCAATATCCACCGCGTTTGAAAAAAGTGTGAACAAGCTCTCATCCATCTCCGCTTGCTGCAATACGAATTGTAGGCGCCCAGTGCCGTCAAATACGTCGGCGAACATAATGCCCCCTTGACCACGCAGTGACATGATCCGTCCGCCGATATGTATCTTCTGTTGACTTTTCTCGAGTTCGTCGAATTGCGCAACCACAGCAGCGTTGTTCATGTCCCGATGCGAATCCGTCGGGTACGCCTCCATCCCCGCCGCCTTCAGCACTTCGAGCTTCTTCAGTCGTTCGTCGCGGATATCTTGCTCGCTCATGGTGCCTCAATACTACCAAATTTCCGGCACAATACAGAGCGTCAATTGCTGATCTCGACTTGATGGACGGGGGCGGTAGCGCGCGTGAGTGTGATACCGATACCGAGAGCGAGGAGGACCGAAAGCCCGACGCAGACGATAATGAGGATGTTCGCGCTTTTGTTGGAATCGAGCATGCGCTCCGACAGCCCAATCGCCTTGTTGAGTATTCCGGAATTCTTTTTTTCGCCGCCCTCTTCCGACATCGGACTAGCGTATCACATTCTCGGGGAGCTTCCCTGGCCAGCGGTACACAAGGACGGGGATAAGGATGAGGGTGAGCACCATCGCAAACGAGAGGCCGAAGAGGATCGCGAGTGCTAGGGGGCCAAAGAGGGCTGAGGCAAAAATGAGCGGGATCATACCGATCACGGTCGTGATGGTCGTAAGGAAAATGGGGCGCAAACGCGACACCGCCGCTTCGACAACGATATCCAAAAATGGCCGTCCGGCTCCCCGCCTGATCCGCACCAGCATGGCGTCCATCAAAATGATTGCGTGGTTGATGATGACTCCTGCGAGCGCGATGATGCCCATCATCGAGGGAAAGGAAAGCGGCTGGAGAGTGAGCGCAAGCCCGCCGAAAACGCCGATGAGAGAGAGCGGCACGAGAAGGAGGAGGAATCCGGCAAAGCGGAACGAATTGAACGCGAGTACCAAAATAATGAAGGTGAGGACCGCCCCGCCGAGGATCGCGTATCCCATTTCTAGAAACGACTTGGTCGTTTCTTCATTTTCTCCGCCGACCACCATACGGACGCTCGAATCCATCTCCTCGGGTTTAAACTCTTTGTTGAACGCCGCGAGGACTTTCGCCGGTGTGTATCCCGGCAAAACATCGCTCATCAGGGTCGCGACGCGCTCCCTTCCCTCGTGGGTGATCGAGGCGTCGCTCTGCGCGACGGATTCCGAGAGGACCGAACCAAGAAGAATGGTTTGTCCCGAGGGTGTCACGATCGGTACCTGCCGCAGGCTATCGATGGATGCAGAGGATGCGTCGTGTGGATCAGAAAAGTTTGGATTGAGATTGAGAGAGACGACGATGTCGACATCTTTCTGTCCACCGACGAGCGAGGTTGCCGTCGTCCCCGAGACCGCAGTGCGCAGCGTCGAGGCCACTCCCGCAGGAGAGAGACCGAGCTGTGCCAGCTTCCCGCGCTCTATCGAGAGGACGAATTGCGTGCCGTCGTACTTGTTGGAAGAGTTTACCGCTGTTGCACCCTCCGTATTTTCAAGAACGCTTCGTGCGCGGGTAATCGTCGCATCGAGTTTCTCCCGATCATTACCGAGGAATTTGATAAGGACAGCAGCCCCGATGGGAGGTCCTCCCGAAGGCTCGCCGGCCCGTAGCTCCGCCCCCTTGATGACTTTGAGCTTCTCCTTCACATCGGTCAGGATCTCGGAAGAGGTTTGTTCTCTTTCTTCCGCGAGGTTGAGGGTAATGTTGGCAAAACGGGTATCAGCAGAAGCGGAGCCGTCGATGCTCGAGAATACACTGAGAGAGCCGACGGTCGTCACGACCGAAGAGAAACGCGGATCGCCAAAGAGCTCTTCTTCTACCGCACGCGCCATGAGATCGGTCCGGTTGAGCTCGGTCCCCTGCGGCATTTCCATATCCACGTACAGGAATTCGCCATCGGCTTGCGGGAAAAACGAGATGCCCAAAAGGCCGGTGACAGGCAGCGCGATCGCCACGATAAAGCCGACAAGCATCGCGATGAGGAAACGATTTTGTCCGCGACGATCCAGAAGGAACTTCTTGAGACGTTCCGCATACCACGCCCGGCCACGCTCGGCATACGCTTCCTGCTTTTTCATAAGCGGCGACTCTTCTTTGGCAGCCATCATGTTGGCGATGGTCGGCACAAATCCGAGCGCCACGAATATCGAAGCGATAAGGACGATGTTGATCGTAAAGGGAATGGAGGCGATGAATTTGCCGACGATGCCGGAGATGAAAAAGAGCGGCACAAAAAACGCGACGGTGGCCATCGTGCCCCCGATAAGCGGCCACGCGTATTCCCGCAGGGATTCGATCGCCGCTTTTTCTTTGTCGCCGTAGAGGCGGGTGCGTGTGTGTATGGCTTCGACGATGACGATGCCGGAATCGACAAGAATACCGATAGCCAAAATGAGGGAGAAAAGCGAGACGACATTCAGTGTGTTGCCGGTATAGAGAAGCCCGATGAAGGCGATCAAAAACGAAAGCGGTATCGAGAGCCCTGCCACGAGCGATTCGCGCCACCCGATCGTCGCAAAGAGTGCCAACATGACGAGCACAACGGTCGCGAAACCGGTCTCGGTGAGTTCAAACAAATTCGTTCGTATTTCGTCTCCGGCATCGTATGAGATGACGACGTCGCTCCCTACCAGTATCCCCTTCTGTAGCTCGGCGAGTTTTTCTTTGATCGCATCGGTGACTTTTGTGATGTCGTTGCCACGCGCTTTTACAATACCCAAGGTCATCGCCTGCCTCGAAGGTGCGCCGGCAACAGAAATGCGGGAGTACGAGGTGGCTTTCTGCACGCCGTCCGAGACGTTGGCAATGTCACGCACGTACACGACCTGCCCGCCGACGTTTAAGAGGGCGACACTGCCGATGTCGGCGACAGAATCGAGGCTCCCACGAAATGCAATAGCGTATGAAATGCCGTCGACCGAGATGGAGCCGATTGGGAGTGACGCATTTGACGAGGCGATAGCTGCCACGATCTGCGACAGAGAAATGCCGAGGCGTGAAATGTCTTCTTTGCGTACAACCACCTGGATCTCTCTGTCGCGTACACCGGAGACATCGACACGGGAGACGCCTGACACCCCCTGCAATTCACGCTTTACCTCATCTCCCAGTTCCGCGAATTGCGCCGGCGGGAGATCCGCGCTTACGGATATAAGCTGTATCGGCTGGTCGGAGAAATTTTGCTCGATCACCGTCGGTGTCTTTGCCTCCTCGGGCAGCTCGGGAACGACTTTGTCGACCTCATCTTTCAGTTTTTGTATCGACCGCTGCACATCGGCCGACGCGTTGAACTCGACGACGACGACGGAAACTCCCTCCCGCGACGATGAGGTGAGCTTGTTGAGCTCGGGAAGATTTGCGAGGCGTTCTTCTATTTTGTTGGTGACGAGGCGCTCGACATCTTCCGGAGAGGCCCCGGGCAAGACGACCGAGACTCCGCCGACCGGTATCTGGATCTCGGGTGTCGATTCTCTCGTCATCGAAAGCATCGCTACAAAGCCGATGAGAGAAAATCCGAATATGAGCAGTAGGGTGAATTGACGTTTCTCTATGAAAAATTTCCAAAACGGAACCATGGCTATTGTACTTCCACGCTCTCCCCTTCGCGCAACCCCCGTGCGTCGGTAACGATACGCATACTCGGCGTGAGACCGGAAGACACGACAACGCGCTCGCCTAAGAGGGCGCCCAAGACGACAGGGTGTGCAACGAGTACTCCGCCCTCGACCGAGAAGACAGTGGTGCGATCTGATTCCACTTTGACGGCCGCGATCGGTATCGTGATGCGGGAAGCGTCTTCGACGACGACACTCGTGCGCACGATGGAGACCAGTACCGATTGGCCGTTGATGAGATCTTTTGCATTCTCAACGCCGATACGAACTTCGATTTTCTTGGTGAGAGGGTCGAGCGCGGGCGCGATATGCGTGACGACTCCTGTAGCGTCGTCTATGGAAGCTTTCTGTCCGACCGCGATCTCGCGAGCATCGTTCTCGGTGATGTAGGCAACGATCTCGAGTGCACGATTATTCGCAACCGTGAGGACGGGCGAGGACATTTGTACGTAATCCCCGCGCTTCAGCGAGAGGGAGTTGATCGTGCCCGATATCGGAGCGCGGATGATGCTCTTTTCGAGATTCGCCCGAGCGGCGGCCAAAGCACCCTGCGCTTGTTTGAGACTCGCTTTTGCCGCAGCGACATCTTCGGTCTGCCCGCCGGCAATACCTTGCTCAAGATTCTTGCGGGCAACTTCAACGGCTGATTTTGCTGCTGTGATACTTTGGGTAGACGCGGAGAGCGCAGAGAGTGTGGTCGTAAGAGAAGTCCGTGTAGTGATGGCTTCCGCAAGGTATGTCGCGATAGCGCTTAGCGAGACACTTGGAGTGGGGATGCCTTTGTTGAGAGCGCTTATCATCATGTCAAGAAACGCGCGCGTAGCGCGTATTTCCCCTTCGGTGGTCGAGATCTCGGAGAGAAGATCGGAAGACGGAGAAAGTGTACCGGAGGTATCTGCTTGCCGCTTCAGATATACGCTGATCTGAGGTCGTGTATTGTCAATTTTCATCGTCAACTGCGAATCGGAAGACGTGATAGTAAAAACCGGAGCGATACTTCCGGGATTGGTGAACATTTTGTCCGTCGTCCCGTGAATAGCATTGTCGCCGGTCGCATATGCCGAAAGGAGAGCGTTTACAGCGCTCGCACGAGCTGCCTCGAGCGCGGCTTCTGCGTTGACAACGTTGGTCTCGAGGATGGCGCGCTGCTCGGTGCGCACGCCGCCGCTTACTTTTGCGAGATTCGCCTGTGCTGCGTCGACGACCCCCTCAGCTTGGAGGACCGCCGCGCGCTCAGAAGCGTTGCTGATCTCGGCAACGACAGTCCCCGCTGAAACATTTTGCCCGAGTGCTCTGTAGACTCCGACGACCTGTCCCGATTTTTCGGTACGCACCGTCGCTTCAGATTGTGAACTGACCTGCCCGACGACGGAGAGCGGCGATGTCTGGTTGGCCAGCTCGGCCACGCTCTTGATCTCGACGCTGTGTACAGTCGTGGTGGGTGCGATATCGGAATTCCCTCCTCCGAGCATGACAAAACCGGCTCCGAGAGCAACGGCGACAAGCACGAGGCCGCCCCCAACCTTCCACCAGCCGATAGAGGCTGCCCACGCGAGGATGCGCGGAATGGTAGTCCGGATGAACAAAACGGCCTTAATGAGTAGCATTTCAGGATGCATATAAGGCGCAAACCCTACACTATTTCGAGGCCTATGTCAATTTCTCGGCCTTGAAACTGCCTCTGCCGTACGCGGCATTATGTGTGTGGAAGAAATGTCACAAACAGAGCCATGAGTACGATGCCTGCCGCGAAAAAGACCACGTGTTTGCCGTAGTGCCCGCGCTCGCGCACACTTCCGAGCGAGTGCGGAATAAGATCGTGAAATACTACGATCAGGTACGAACCTGCAGCAAGGCCGAGAAGCGGTACCTCAAGCGCTTCAAACTGCTCCAGAAGAAAATATCCCCCTATTGTTCCAATGAGGATCGTTGAGGAAACGGCAAAATTGTATATGAGCGCCGTGCGCGTCGAAAGGCCCGCTTGCCGCAAGACAAAAAATTCAGAGATTTCCTGAAGCATCTCGTGTACAAGGATGCTCGCGGTGCTCGCCATACCGAGCAAAGGAGATGCGGCAAAGGATGCAACGATAACGACACCGTCGCCGATGTTGTGTATCCCGTCGCTCAAGAGAATTCGATTCGCGTCGATACGAGAGTGCGTATGGTCCCCCGCGCCCACATCGTGGTGGTGGTGAAAATTCGGAAGGTATTGAAATGCCACAAGCACAAGGACTGCCCCCGCAACGATCCACGGGAGTCCGAACGTGATAGAGCCTGCGTGTTCGATAATTTCCGAGGAAAGGTTATAGATGATCACAAGAAGTACGCCGGCCGCGAAGCTGACGAAAAAGTGCAGGTTGCGCTCGATAAACGGCCCCGCCTGCCGCCACGTGACGAGTTTGCCCGAAAGTGAAACGAGCATGACGAGGAAAGAAGCGGTAAGTATTTCAAGCATACGATAAGCGCGGTGCGCAGGCCTTGCACAATCCAAAAAATTCCAGCGCGTGCGTGTCGATCTTTGCAAAAGCGCGCGAATTATCGAGCGCCTTTTTTTCCATACGTTTGTCAGCACAGATCTCTACGTCTTCAGTGAGACCGCAGTCACTGCATATCAAGTGATGATGGTGCGAACGGACATACTCATACCGCGCTCCGCCCTGTCGCATATCGGAGCGCATCAGAAGACCTTTTTCGTTCAAGGCCTCGAGGGCGCGATATACGTTTACTTCGTCTAAAGTACTCCGTAACCGCTCCGCTATGGCAGAAACAGGGAGTGGTGATTTTGCACGTTTGAGGACAGAGAGAAGGGTAAGCCTGCCTTCGGTGGAGCGGAACCCTCGATCGCGGAGTGCTGCCTGCAAGACTTTCCGATCTTCACCTCTGTAGTACTTATACGGCACAGAGGGAGAATATCCCAAACGCAAGTTTCTTGCAATAGTGAATATGACGCCGCTGTGGATAGGGATGCTCCGAGCGTATGGTCCCGCTCCCCTCCTCGGGTATACTGTCGGTATGTCATTCCAGAAAAAGATACAGAATATACGACCCTCGCTGCGGGCGATCGTTCTTCTCTTTCAAGAGGAATTGAGTTTTAAGGTCCTCGCACTCTGCGGTACCGTGACTCTCGTACTCTCGTACTTCTTGGAAATTTCCCGCATTGAATTCCTCATCGTTGTCCTCACCATCGGCACGGTACTAGCCGTCGAAGCATTGAACACCGCTATCGAGGAGTTGTGCGACCATGTGACGCCCGAGGAGCATTTTCGGATCGGCAAGATAAAAGACATCGGCTCCGGAGCTTCAGTGCTGGTCTTGTGTGCCGCCCTTGTCGTCGGCCTCGTTATCTTTATCCCCCACCTCACAGCTCTCTCATGAGTACATTCGTTACTTCACTCGACCAATCACTGCTCGAGTACCTTTTTGCGCACCGCGACCTTGCAACCACTCTTGTCTTCATCAATATCAGCGAACTCGGTAGTACTATCTTTGTTTGTGGTATCGGTCTTTGCATCGCACTCGTCCTCGCGCTTCGGCACAAAATCGCGTATGCGATCGCTCTTGCGGTGAGTGTATTGGGTGCCGGAGCAACCACCCTCGGCTTGAAAGAAATCGTGCATCGCGCCCGCCCCGAGGCAATGTACCAAGCATATATTGAGACGGGATACTCATTTCCGAGCGGGCACGCGACGCTTGCAGCAGCGCTGTATGGCTCTCTTACCTACTTTGCGTGGCGTATGATGCCGGCCGGATATAAGCGTAACGGCCTTGTTCTTGTGTTCGTGACGCTTATCGCTCTTATCGTCTTCAGCCGCCTGTACTTGGGCCTGCATTACCTAAGCGATGTCATCGCCGGGCTTCTTGTAGGTGGCGTGTTTGCGTGGATCGGAAGCGTCGTGGCCAAAAAAATCGAACGATAAGCATCGTACTCCTCTACTCTGCCGCAAGCAGAGTTTTCAAAAGCGCCATGCGCACCAAGACACCGTACCCCGCTTGTTTGAAATAGACTGCGTGCGGTGAGTCATCTACCTCCGGTTCGATCTCGCCTGCGCGTGGCAGCGGATGAATGAGAATAGCCCCATCTTTCATGTGATCCGTTAACGGGCGCGTGATGATGTATTTGTCCCGTAACTTCGTGTAGTCATCGTGATTGGGGATCCACTCTTCCGCAACGCGCGTCTGATACACGACATCGGCAACCTGCATGGCACTTTCCAGATCCTCCGTTTCGTCAAACTGGACGTTGTTCTCCTTGAGGTATTCTTTTACGTCATCTTTCATCGCCAACTCCGGCCCGGAGACAAACGTCATCCGGACGTTGTTGTATTTGCCGAGCAGGTACGCCAGTGAACGCGCCGAGCGGTAGTAGGCAAGGTTGCCCACGAATGCAATGTGAAAATCATCGGTACGACCGATCTCACGCTGGATCGTGTAGAGATCGAGAAATGCCTGCGTCGGATGCTGGCCAATTCCATCGCCTCCGTTGATGATGGGGACCTCGGATACTGCCGCCGCACGAGCCGCTGTGCCGACTTCGGAATGGCGTAACACAATACCATCCGCATAATTATCAACGATTCGGATAGTGTCTTCGATCGTTTCACCCTTGGTCGACGAGGACGACTCGCTCGCATTTTCCATCGAGATCACGTTGCCTCCGAGCCGCATCATTGCCGACTCGAACGAGAGACGTGTCCTCGTTGAAGGTGCAAAAAAAAGTGAGGCAAGTATTTTACCTTTTAGAGATTCGTCGCGCTTGCCTTCGAAAGACGAAGCGAGATCAAACAGACGCTTGAGGGCCTCGCGATCAAACTGCTGCGTCTCGACAAGGTGTTGCATCGTAGGAAAGTGTACGCTACTTTTCTGCGGCCGCAACGGACGTGGTGCGCAAGAATGAGAGCTCAAACCGCTCGTTCTGCACCACCCAGCGATACAGGGCGGGCGAGAGGAGTACCGAGAAGACAATGGTGCCCAAAAGGTGCATGAGCGTAAAGGATATTTGGCCGACCAGAGCGGCAACAAGGGGCTGATTTGCAAATACCGGACCGATGAGCATCGTGACAGCGTCGTAGACAAGCGTCGCAGGAATGCCGAAGAGAAGGAAATTCTTGACCGACGCATCGCGATGCTTGAAAAAGAGGTGCGCTGCGATACCGAGAAGTCCGTAACACACCGCGGTGACAGCGGTCCAGCTTCCCCACCCGCTCGTCACAGCGTCGTAGAAGACGATACCGAGAAAACCGAAAAGAAAACTGCCGAGGATACCATAGCGTTTGGAAAACGGCATCACGACGCTAAGCATCGGCTCGAAATTCGGCGGGCGAAATGGTATGAGACGGAAAAGGAAAACGGCGGCCCAGCCGATGACGAATTTCAGTGTCCCGCTTGATATCGAGAAGTTCATAGGAATACTATGGTACCACGCCTACCCGAGGTGCGCGTGATCATTCCAGACCCTAAGTTCCCATTTAGAACCGAGTTCACCCGTCCGGAGCCGATACGGAGCATCTCTAAGGCGAACCACCGTTATCCCTGTATTATCCATGAGGAGCGAGCGTATCATGTGTTCACATTCTTCTCCCGTCATTTCGTCACCGAAAACAACAGCGGCCATAAGCACGCGTAGAAAGAAACCGTGCGTAACAACAACGATGTGTCCTTCACTTCGATTTTCTAAATACTCCAGACACGCCAGCGACCTCTTTTTGAAATCATCGAAATTTTCTTCATCAGAGTAACGATATCCGGGCAGGTGGAAATTTGTACGGACCTCGTCGCTTATCTTCACCGCTGCAGGATCTATCCGAACTTTTCCGTACAGGACGGACGGATGCTTGCGTTCGCCAAAAAGGTCCGATTGTTCGACTTTTTTGTTGAGCCGTTTTGCGATTATCCCCGCAGTCTCGATCGACCGGGTCATGGAGCTCGAGATAACGATATCGACCGGCAGTTTTATGAATCGCTCAGCAACCGTGTGTGCCTGTTCTTCCCCCTTCGAGGACAGCTGAGACGTCTCACCGACCCACACGGTACCTGCGTTACCTTCACTTTCACCGTGTCGCACGAAATAAACTGTTTTCATTACCTTATTTTACAGTACGAATTTCCCATCTTTATAAATTATTTTCTTCGAGCCATCTTTCAGGTGAGCGGTCACGGTGCGGCGCGTGGTCGAGATGATGTCGGTGTGTACCGATGAGTCATTGAATCCGAGCGCCTTGGCCTGTTTGTCGGTGAGTTTTGCGACGTTGCCCGAAAACGTATCGCGGTAGCTCATGCCGAGTGCGAGGTGCGTGTTGCCGTATGGTCCGCCCATATTTTCGTCATAGAGCGTCTCTGCCATGAATTTCGTGATGCGCGAGTGCCTGCCATCGGTGAGCGAGTATTCACCCACTTTATTCGCACCTTCGGTCGCTATCATTTCTTTCAAGAGCTTCTCGTTGGTCTTGGCCGAGCTTTTGACTACCTTGCCATTTTTGAACCAGAGCTGAATACCGGTGATCTTGTTGGAGTAGCGGTACAGCGGCTGATTGAAGCGTATCCAGCCCTCGGTCCCACGCCAATCAGGTGAGGTGAATATTTCGAAGCTCGGCATATTGTATCCGCGCCCCGCGAGCCACTGGCGCTTCTCCCCGATGGTAAATTTCATGTCCATGTCGGGACCGACTGCGTGGATGTATTTCATTTTTGGCGTCAATACGTTCAGCTTTTTCTTGAATTGCTCTATCTCGCGGTAGACCTGCTTCCACTTGGCGATAGGGTTTTTGTGGTCGAGAAAACAGGCTTTGATGATTTGCTTCCAGTATTCTTTTTCTGAAAGACCGGCCTCACACGCCATCGCCGGAGTACCGTACATGCAAATGGTCCATGAGAATTTCCCCGCCCATTCTTTCTTGTGCCGCCAGTCTACAAACGGCTTCAAGGCTTTGCCGCGCATCATAATCTTTTTCGCGTCTACCCCTTTGAGCGCGTGAGGGTCTTTCTCGGCGAGAATGAAGAGCGAGTGATCCATCTGATCGACGACGCCTTTGAGATATTTTGCCGGCAAGAACTGTATTTGCTCCTCAGACGCATTTTCATAAAAATAACGGGAGACGGAAATGTTACGACGCTTGTCGCCCTGCTCCTCATCGGGCCCGTAGTGTGAAAGTACGTGTCCGCCTGCGTCAACTATTGCATTGCAGATAGCGATAAAAAGCGGCTTGGCCGATTCGCTCGAAGAGACCCGCACGACATCGCCCTTCTCGATCCCCCTCCCGCGATTGAGCGCGAAATTTACCATCACGTCAGCGTACTTTTTCAATATTTTTCCGCTTGGCAGATATGGTTTGCTGGATGACATTCGAGAAGACTACAGAAAAAAACAGGGTTTGTCGAGAAATCAAACGTTTTTGACCTCTTTCGCGCGCTCGCGGATATCGATCGGATAGACGCCATTGAAACACGACGTCGAGAAACTTGATTCGGGCAACCCGGTTGCAGCGATCATACCTTCGTACGAGAGGTACCGTAGTGATGTTGCGCGAAGATATTTTTCTATCTCCTCC
>Ga0209542_10011655_pt1 | contig 15554 bp, 14 predicted proteins | sample RifCSPhighO2_01_FD_184028 | JGI IMG/M metagenome (GOLD analysis project Ga0209542, IMG submission 184028) | Soil microbial communities from Rifle, Colorado - Rifle CSP2_plank highO2_0.1 (SPAdes) (version 2) | ecosystem: Environmental > Terrestrial > Deep subsurface > Rock core/Sediment ... | reverse complement strand
TCTACTGTCAATTCATCGATAACAAGCATGGATTCGGTAACTTGGCGTAGAACTGCTGTATCTCTAGCTGATCCCCCTACGGAAACAGTTATCGTACCTATATCCTGTTCGCCGCTGTCTAAATTATGGGGGACGTCAACATCTAAGCTGAAACTGGCGCTGGCTCCTGGTTCGATAGTTGCTGTTTTCGTGCTGACCAGATTATAATTGTTTTTGGTGAAGGTAGCAGTAATAGTGACTTGAGCAGCTGTGGCATCAGTGTTAGAGATGGTAAACGTTTCTGTCGCCGCTCGTATGGTGGAGTCGTCTTCATTGTCAAACGTACTGTAATCTACATTCAATTTGACGGAATCTGAAGAGATCTGCACCGCAGCCGAAGCTAACGTAGTTAATAGTAGAACCATGATGATGCTTACCAGTATTTTGCCTGTAATTTTAATCACCCTCCCCACTGTTTCGATTCTTGAGTAGTTAACGTTTTTAAGCTTTTGTATGGTGGATTATATAAACTCTTGGCATTAAAATGTCATTCTTTCCCTAAATTCTAAGAAGATGAAAAAATAGTATTTGTTTAGCATCTTTGAAATCAGCGACGTGGAAATGGAAGGAGCTGCGTCCCCGTAAGGGACACAAGAAATGAAGAAACGACTTCATTTCTGTGCTGAAAACGAATCGCTGTTCGTTTTCATGCATCCCCCCGCAACGCTCTTGATGTGAAGCAGTATGATTTCAACCCGATGATGCTAAACAAATACAAAAAATAATAAAATAATAAATGGGCTCACTTATGTCCCATATAGAAGAATTTCTCGATAGAAACGTCAGAATCCTTATAGTTTCCAGAGCGGGGATGTGACGTAGCTTTAGGTGCTTCTCCTCTAACCGGGGCTGTTTGCTGTTCTGAAGAAGGTTGCGGAGCTTGTGTTTGCTGCTGAGACATCATTTCTCGTACAGTAGTAGCTCCTGATTGGACAACTCCTCTCAGTCTCGTTATTTCCCCTTCCATCGCTAGAATCTTTTCCTGGAACTCTTTGATCGTCTTGACTAAGAATACGGAATTTTTCTCTAAAATATCTTTGATCTGATCTTGAGATAAGTCGTTATGGCTGTTTTTCCTCTCGTCAACTGCGGAAGAACCCATCCTGTTCCTGATGTCTGCGTACTCTTCCGTACCGTCTCTTCCTTTATAAAATTTCTCTGCTTGAAGAACCGCTTCATCACGAGAACTGGCCAAGCCTTGGTTGAGCAAGTTTAGCGCCATACTATTAATCTTTTGAATCCTTTCTACATCCATGTTGTCACCTGCCTTATCATGAGTACACTACGCAGAGAAGTAGTATTATAATGTTTTCTATTCTCGCGGATATAGAATTATCCGCAGACTAGAGGGATTTTGAAAGGTATCACTCCTGCGTTTCCGAGATAGACCAAGACCAAAGCCAAGATTAATCCGAAAACTAAACCACCGATAAAGTACTTGAATTCAATGATCCCTAATTGGCCTCTTTTTTCCATAAGGAAATGAAATTTTTGAGATTTATAAAGCTTTCTATCAGAGGTTAGCGGTTTTTTAGCGAAATGTTTATAAAGAGACCTAGAAAATACTATATAAAGGTAACGGTAAGGGTTCTGCCAGGTACGAAGAATGATCCGCAAACAACTGAAGGAATGTCCGGAATGCGCTAGTAAAAATATTTATCGTGATTCTGAAAAAGGGGAGACTATTTGTAGGGAATGTGGCTTAGTCATTGAAGACCGGATGATTGACTTTTCCCAGGATTGGCGGGATTTTGAAGATGATTCTGGGGGAAGCAAGCGAAGGACGGGTGCTCCAGCCACGCAGACATCATTTGATCAAGGTTTAGGTACAGAAGTTGGAACAACGGCTGATTTCTATAAGTTAGGGTCTGATAAGGACCGAGATAAGTTTTTCAGGCTGAGAAAGTGGAATATCCGTATAAGCACGGCTATCGAGCGAAACTTGAAAGTAGCCTTAGCGGAATTAAAAAGGGTAAGTTCATTCTTAAAATTGCCAAAATCCGTTGAGGAAGAGGCAGCTAGAGTATATCGTTTAGCTGTTCAGAAAGGATTGGTTCGAGGAAGAAGTATGGAGTCTGTTGTAGCGGGAGCATTATATGCTGCTTGCAGAAGGCATGAAGTTCCAAGAACCTTAGATGAGATGGGTGAAGCTTCTGGTATTGAAAAGAAAGAGATTGGCAGAACGTATCGCTTTGTGACTCGAGAACTGGGGATCAGTATCAAGCCTTCAAATCCTGCAGATTATATTCCAAGGTTTGCTTCAGCATTAAAGCTCAGTCCGGAAACACAGTCAAAATCTGTGGAGATCTTAGAGATGGCTCGAGATATCGAGTTAACTTCCGGAAGAGGGCCGACGGGAATTGCTGCTGCTGCTTTGTATGTTTCTAGCTTATTGCATGGTGAGAAGAGAACACAGCGGGAAGTGGCTGATGTTGCCGGAGTTACGGAAGTTACCATCAGAAATAGGTATAAGGAATTGATCAAGAAGTTAAAGTTGACGAAGGCTGTGGAGAAGAGTAAGAAGAAGTAGAGAGAGTTGTTTGTTTTTCTAGGGGTGTCTTGATGGTTGTAGAACATGGCTCCAGAACTTATAGAATTTAATTATACGCGTTATTTACGTATCATCGGAACATATCATGCTTTAAATAATGCTGATAGAGCGCGTTTAGAATTATTAATAGACCATGCGAGCTTTGTCGCTTTAGAATGGGATCAGCAGCGGCAGGGAGATGTTGATATAACTCTGATGGCGGAGCCTTTTAGAGAAAAAGCGTCTTATGATACCAACACCCATACCATTGTCTCTGGTTGTCTCAATAGTCTCTATTTATTGGCTTTTTTGAGAGGGAATGAGCGGCAGATCAGGCTAGCTAATGAAGGTAAATCTCCTGATGATCCTCGAGATACGGAAGCAAGCGAATTTGACTTTTGCTATACTCTTGCTCAATCGAAAGGAAAAGCAGTATATCTCGTAGATCTGCCTCGTTCTGAGCAGCTGTTAGCCTTATCTTCCCTGCCTGCACGAGCTAAGCTGCGACATTTTTCCTCTTTTCTAGCCTTAGCACCAAGACCAAAGCAAGCTGAAGAGATCATTTGCCAAAGAAGAGAAGATCATATGTTTCGAAGAATTGAAGAGGAGGAAGGCTGTTCACTGGAAGATCTCACCCGGGCAGGAATTTTGGTTGTGGGAACTGCTCATGCTATCAATTATCGTAAACGTATAGAGAAATAAATGTTTGCAATAGTGTGGCTTAGAGGTATATCTCCTGACTCCGTTTTTTTCTCTCCAGCTTCTCCATCCAATTCTCTGGAGGGGTATTTCTTGAACAGCTGAAAGATGATGAGCCCAGTTGCAACTCTTCTGTTTATGGTTAGTGGAGGTCAAATCTCTATCTATTTGTTACGAAAGATTATTATAAAGTGTGCTTAACGTATCCGTATCATGCAGCTCACACCAGAAATCAAAGCGCAACTAGAACAGCAGAAACAGCAATGCGTCTTCTGTAAACTTATTTCAGGAGAGATGGAAGCCAAGACAGTATTTGAGGATAAAAAAACGATGGCCATGCTCGATATCTATCCTGCGGTCAAAGGCCATCTCTTGTATCTGCCAAAAGAACATTATCCCTTAATGCCGTATCTCCCTCCAGAAGAGTTTCAACATTTCTTTGGGATATTACCGGAACTGCTCAAAGCAGTCAAAGAAGGCATGGCGGCTCCAGCGATGAATGTGCTCATCTCCAATGGAGGTGTGGCGGGGCAGCAAGCATCTCATTTTTCCGTGCATATTCTTCCCAGAGATGATGGTGATGGGTTCTATAATTTTCTGTTTGATGAAAATAAGCAGCTTAATGCAGATCAACTAAATATCCTTCAGCGTAATTTTCCTATGCTGATGGGAAATCATTTTCAGAAGAATCCAGCAGGATGGCATCAGGGAGCAGGAGAAATGCCTCGTTTTCTGAAAGATATCTCTAAAAAAAATCAAGTTATTTATGAAGATGAGAAAGTGCTGGCAGTCATCATCCAGCCGGGAGCAGCTCCAGGACAAATGAGGATATATAGCAAGACAGAAGAGAGGGATGCCTACAAATTGTCTGCGGAAGATATGACTCATCTGTTTTATGCTGCTTCGTATGCCGCTTCTCTTCTTTTTGAAGGGCTGAAAGCGCAGGGAACAAATATTCTCTTAAGGTCAGGATATACTGATGATAACAGGCTTGGAAGGCTATGCATAGATATCCTCCCTCGGAAAGAAGGGGATGCTTTCCAAGGGATGTTCTGGAAGCAGAAACAGCCGAGCTACAACATTGATGATGTAAAAAGCAGGATCAAAGAGCATACGTGGAAGATAGGGATGAAACAGCAGAGGAAAAAAGCTGCTGCAGAGCCGAGAAAAATTATCGCCCAAGAGAAGAAAACAGGTAGGCATGAAATCAAGGATGCTATTGAGCGATTGAAGGGCTGATTTTTTTGGAATTATTTATTCAGAGATTCTTTGAAGAAAGGTTTATAAATGAGGGCATATATTTTACTATATACAGATTTAGTCTACTACATTGCTATTTCTGATAAACGGTTAAGGATACATGGTTGAATATAACGTTGTCAAGTACTGCTGGTCTTGCAAAGCAAGATTCGTCGTACAGAGAAAAGACAAAGCATCCATGTATTGTCCTGAATGCCGAAAGAATGGAGGAAAACCATGAAAGGGAAAGTAAAATTCTTCAATGCATCGAAGGGATACGGATTCGTTGCTTGTGACGATGACGGCAAAGAGTATTTTGTACATCAGTCTGGGCTTAATGAGGGCGTTGTCATCAAGGAGAATGATCTTGTCACATTTGATGTTGTGTCAGGAGACAGGGGCCCTAAGGCAGTGCACGTCGCTTTAGCTTCCGGAAATTCCGACGAAGAATAAGCCGAGAATATTGTTTCTCACGATTCTTTTTTTTAAATATTTTTTTTATCTTTTTTAATATGTTTTTTTAAATATTTTTTAAAGAATTTATTTTTTACTTTTTTTTGTATTTGTTTAGCATCTTCGAAATCCTTGACGTGAATATTGCCAGAGCGACATCTCCGTAGGAGCCATCCCTCTGTCGCTCCCTACGTCATAACTGAATGGATTTCGACCTGATGATGTTAAACAAATACTTTTTTTTAAAGAGTGTTTAATCTCCTTCAAATTGGATAAGAGAGAGCATGTCATAGTTCTTTACTGCATCTCTGCCATGAAGGTCAGGCAATTCAATGACAACAGCGCAGCCAGCAACTTTTCCGCCGATGCTTTCAATAAGCTTGATTGCTGCCTGAAGTGTTCCTCCGGTAGCGATCAGATCGTCGACAATTAGGATTTTGTCAGTACTGACAGCGGCATCTTTATGCATCTCCAGGATGTCTGTTCCATACTCTAACTGGTATTCCACAGACACTTTTTCTGCAGGCAGTTTCCCTTTTTTCCTTACTAGGATGAAGGGCAGGCTTAATTCTTTTGCTAATGCTGCGCCAAAAATAAACCCTCTGCTTTCTATTCCAGCAATCTTCGTGATATTTTTTCCCTGGCAGTATTCTTTGAACTTCTGGATGCAGAAAGCGAATGCTTCTGGGCTTTGCAGTACTGGGGTGATATCTCGAAACATGATCCCTGGCTTTGGCCAATGGGGAACTGTCCTGATGATAGATCTCAAGTCAACCTGATCAGCTAATCTATGGTCAGCCAATCGAGGGATAGTTGTCGTGAGCAGGCTGATGACTTTGGAAACATTCAGCTGGAAGGTCTTAAGGATCTCTTCCCAGCTAACGGGTGCTTCATCTTCTTTCCAGCAATCGTAATCGGTGCTCATGGCGACGGCAGCATAAGGAATACCTGCTTCATTTGCCAAGATACATTCTGGAGCGATGGACATATTGATGACATCTGCTCCCCAGGAACGAAACATCTTGCTTTCTGCTTTCGTAGAAAATCTTGGGCCTTCAATGGTGATGACTGTTCCTTTGGGATGATAGCTTAATCCCAAGTTTTGGCAGGATCTTATCAGCTGTTGCCGCAACTCTTTATGGAATGGCTCTGCCATTCCTGTGTGAACGGCATGATGTGGCTCAAAGGTGTCGTGAAAAGAAAGTTTCCTCAATCTTGTGAAATCGATAAACTGGTCCAGAATGACGAGATCGCCACGCTTGATCTCTTCACGCAGACTGCCACAGGCGGTTGTTGCTAAGATGTGAGTGCATCCTTCCTGCTGCAGGGCATGAATGTTTGCCCGGTTATTGACGAAAGTAGGTGGAATGGTATGTTCCCGGCCATGCCGTGCGATAAGGACGATGGGAATACCCTTTATCGTACCTACTTTTAATGGGGAGGATGGCTTGCCGTATGGAGTATACACTTCTTTATCTCTTCCATCGTGAAGGATAGCAGGATCATCTAATCCTGATCCTCCGATGATGCCTATTTTAACCATACTCAAGAGTGGAAGAATTGAATTTATATGGCTTATGGATGTGAAAACAATATTCAAGGGAGATATTCAAAGAAAAGAAGTCAAAGAGAAGATATTCTTGGAAGAGAGTTTTCCTTTTTTCTATTCAAGGAGATCTAAGAATCTTCTAAAAAATTTCTTATCTCTTCCATCTCTTCCTTAAACAGCTTTACTCCATACCTTTCCACGACTTTTGCTGCCAATAAAGAGCCTAGCTTTCCTGCTTTCTTTAACTCCCAACCTTGGCAATAGCCATATAAGAATCCGGCAGCATAAATATCTCCTGCGCCTGTCGTGTCCAGAGCATTTGCAGGGAAGGGTGGAACTTCTATCAATGATCCGTCAGCATACACCAATGATCCCTTCTCTCCCAATTTTACGATGGCAATAGGAATAGATTTTCCTAAGGATATGGCTGCCTGATGCGCATCTAATCCTGTCAATTCTTTCGCTTCATTTTCGTTAGCGAAGACAATATCAGCATTCTTTTCGATGAGATCTTTCAGAACGTCTTTGTTTCTCCGGACAACTCCAGGATCAGCGAGATCTATAGCGATGATCGTACCATGTTTTCTGGCAATGGCTATAGCGTGAAGGATACTCTCTCTGGTATTCCCTTCCAATTGGTATCCTTCGATATATAGGATCCTGCTTTTGGCAATGTCTTCTTCAACGATATCTTCTTTGACGAGCTCTACCGCTGCACCTAAATGAACCGAAAATGTCCTTTCGCTGTCTGGCGTGATAAATGTCACGGCATGTCCCGTAGGCTTCTGATGCTTGTTTAACTTGCTGATAACGCCTTGCTCTTCTACTTGTTCTACGTACATCTCTCCATGAGAGTCATGGCCTACTTTGCCCACGAGCATGACTTTTGCTCCCAGTAAAGCGAGGCCTCTTATCGTATTTGCTGCAGAACCGCCGGGAACATATTCTACCGAGAGCTTTTGTTCCTTTATTTTTTTGAGCAAGGATTTTGCCTGCTGCTCATCGACGAGATGCATCTCCCCCTTGTTGAGGCTCATCTCTACTAGTTTATCTTCATCTATCCTGATCAAGAAGTCCATCAAGGCATTGCCAAGAGCGATGACATCGTTTGTTTTCATCAGTTGCTGTGAACAAGATTAGTTTTTAAGATTTTTGGAACTAGAGAGGTTTTTTTTTGTCATCGTTTCAATAAATAAGTAATAGGTGTTAATTCTTTTACTTGATGGATCATTTCAGAAATAACTTTGGCATCATTTTTGAAGATTTTGAATGCTTTGGCGTAAGGCTTTGAAGTGATGACCCGATATTTATCATCAATAAATTCGATGGCACAATTGTTATCTATGGCAATGCCAACACCGCCCATTTTCTTAATCATCTTGTGGAAATGAGTTTTACGTGGAACACCCAACGTTTGGCTGTTATAGTGAGGGCAGTGAATTCCTTTAAGAAATCCCAGACCATGAACTTTGATATATCTCCACTTTTTTTTGTTGTAAAATGATATAGAATCACTATGTCCTGATTCAAACCAGCAGATTGAACCTGCACTAATACCACAAAGAACAATTCCCCGTTGCCAAGCGGTCTTGAGGAGCTTGTCAACACCAAGCCGTCGCCAACATTTGATCATGGCTAGTGTATTTCCTCCCCCAACGTAAATAATTTCTGCATTAAGAATTTTTTCTTTGATCTCTTTTTTGGTTATAGTCTCTCTGAGCAAGAACAGTACATCCGTTTTACACCTTAATCTCTTACCAAAGTATTTTTCTATGTGCTTCCAATATTCTGTACTATCCGAACTTGCCGTTGGAATGAAAAGCAACTTTGGTCGTTTTTTTTGCGCCAATCGAATTATTTCTTTATCAATAGCCAACGTTCCAGGAACTCTTCTAATATCTCCCCCGCCAATTGCTACTATTTTTTTGGTTAGTTTTGCCATAAGGTGTTGATATTATCGCTGCTCAGTTTCTCCCAGCAGCACATTCTTCTGGTCTTTTCTTTCCCTAAATGTTCTAGCAACATACACTTTCTTCTTCGTCCTTGTTTCGATGCCGGAATAATACGTTGCTGTTGATGCCGTGCCAGGTGTTGGAGTGAAGATCTGCGTCAATTTGACAAAGAGCTTATGCTGTTCACAAAACTCTTTCAGGTTCTGCATATCTTTCATCGTCGTTCCGGGATGAGCGGCAATAAAATAAGGGACCAAGCGCTTATGCGTTCCCTGTTCCTGATTTACTTTCTCAAATTCTTTAAGGAATAATTCAAATTCTTTTCCCGTCGCTTTGTTCATCGACTCCAGAGCAGAGTCGGAGATATGTTCTGGGGCAATTTTTAAGCGAGAGGTAAATTCCATCACTTTTCTAAATAACTCTTTCTGATGAAGGATAATGTCATGCCGTAAAGCAGACCTTAACTCCATCGTCATCCCATATTTTTTTAGGACTTTTTCAATTCCTTGAAGCAAAGGCAGCAGCTTGTTGCTGAGCTTTCTATTTGTACAGCCGACACATTGCTGGTTGCAATATTCTTTTTTGTCATAGACTTTAATATCTTTCTCAATGATCGGTGAAAACATCACGCTTTCCTGGTTATAGATGGAACAGGAAGAGCCATACATATTTAGCGTAGGGAGCGTAAGATCATTGATCATCTCTGCTCCATTCTTCCCCAGCTCCTCCACTTCCGCAATGATATTCCCATGGCTTCTGATAGCCACTTCCTTTCCTTGAACTAAGGGAATGCTGCAGAAATTGCAGCTGCCCCAGCAGCCTCTGCCGATAACGACAGAAGTTTCCAGCTTGCTAGTCATTTCCATGCAAAATTCAAGATTCTTTGTCTGCGGATGCATCTTTCTGGTGAATGGTGAAGAATAAATGAAATCCATCTCTTCTGGTGTTAAGAGATGGGCAGGGCGTGTGTGAAGCAAGAAGCCTTTTCCCGTCTGTTCCAAAAAAGCATTATCTGGAAGAAGATATTGTGTTCTGGTGAGAAGGCTGAATCTGGCTTTATCTTCAACACACTCTTCATAAGAAGGAAGTTTTCTTACTTTCTTGGCCAGGTCTTTCTCTTTGACGCGGAACGTCAGCCCTTCTATCCTCTGGAGATCAAGCTGCTCTTTGAGTTTTTCCCAAGATTTTTTTCTGTCTTCAGCAGAAAGGGCAGCAAACCGTGAAAGTAATGTTAAGATCGGCCGTTCCGCATTGCCATGGATCAAGAGATCTGCTTTTGCATCATGGAGAATTCCCCGTCTGAGCTTATTTTCTTTATAATCAAAATGAGTGAATCTTCTGATGGTCGCTTCAACTCCTCCCAATACAACGATGCTGTCTTTAAACAGCCTCTTGATGGTTTGAGTATAAGAAATCAAGGCTCGTTCCGGAACAAGAACATTTTCCCTTTTCCGAAGCATAGGTGTATAATTAGCGAGCATGGAATCCAGCAGTCCAGAGGTAACGCAGAAAAAGTATTTTGGTCCCCCGCAACTTTTGAAATCTGCTTCTGTCTCTGGCTGAGGGATGATTGCTACTCGGTAACCTTTCTGGTCTAGCAGTCTGGCGATGATCGCTGTGCCGGATAAGGGATGGTCATAATAGGGGTCTCCAGAGATGATAATGATATCAAATTGCTGGAAATTCTTATAGTACGTTCTGCCTTCTTCTATCGTTGTGGGAAGGAAATGTGGCTTGGTAAGTTGCTTCATAATTATCTTGTTATAAGAGAGTTTTTAATGGTTTCTGAGGAAATGGTCATGAGAGTATGGGGGAAATGAGAGATGATACTAGTGGATTAAAATCCTTCCTAAAACCATCTCCTCACCTAAAACCATCTTCGTCTTTTAAAGAAATAGATCAAGCCTAGCATGAGCAGCATGATCATAATGATCATGACCCAGAAGCCATAGGTTGATTCTGCACCAGGTAGAATCTTGAAATTTGTACCATAGATGCTAGATATAACAGTGATAGGCATGGCTAATGTAGTGATGACGGAAAGAACTTTCATCACTTCGCTCATGTGGAGAGAAACAGAGGACCTATATGCTTCAGACGTTCCATTGATGGCTTCCCGATAATATTCCATCTCATCAGCGATACGGATAGAATGGTCCAGCAGGTCTCGAAAGTATGGCCGGGCTTTCTTGGAAATAAAACGGCGTTCTCCTTTAGCTAGGGAAGTGATCTTTTCCCGATGCGCTGCTACGGTTTTTCGCATGTCTGAAATGCTCCTTTTGATCTCGATGATACGTAATGATAACCCTCGCTGTGGGCGCTTGGTCAGGGTATCGATCTTTTCAATCTCTTCTTCAAGATAATCAATAACGGAAAAGAATTGGTCTGTTTCCTTGTCCATAATGTGGTAAAAGACAAAGTCGGCTCCTCGCGAGAGCAGAGAGAACAGTTTCTTTGAGTTTGTCTTCAGCTCTTCGGTAGAGCCAAGCTCCTGCTGATGGTTTGTGATGATAAAATTATTTCCCAGAATAAAATCTATCTCCTGCAGTTCTGGATGCGCCATGCGGCGGATAGTATAGAAAACGCAAAAAAGATATTTTGGAAATACTTCCGCTTTTACCCTGGTTAAGGTATGCTGGAGGTCTTCAATAGTCAAGGGGTGAAGGTCAAAGGCTGCCTTAAGAAGTTCAGCTTCTTCCGGAGTTATAGCTATAGCATTAATCCAGAGCTTTTTCCGGCGTATCTTTAGAAGTTCCTGAGGCTCAGCCTTCTTTATAGCCTGGCCTTCTAGATAGAATATTTCCAGCATAGAACACTATTTTGAAGGAGTGATTAATAATGTTATGGAATTATGGTGCTTCAGTGCTCTTCCAGCGCTCAATACCTATAATGTTCTGCCTTATACGGCCCTTCTTTCTTCAGGCCTAGATACTTCGCCTGCTTCTCCGTCAATTCATCAATCTCTACACCAATGGTCTTCAGATGCAATCGGGCTACTTCTTCATCTAATCTTTTTGGTAAGACCGTAACTCCTACCTTCCTTGGATGCTGCCATAAGTCCAGCTGGGCGAGAACTTGATTGGTAAAAGAATTGCTCATGACAAAAGACGGATGGCCAGTAGCACAGCCTAAATTTACCAGACGACCTTCAGCAAGGATGTAGATCTCTCTGCCATTAGGGAAAATATATTTATCATATTGTGCTTTGATATTCTGTTTTTTCGCTCCAGACTTCTTATCTAGCCACTGCATATCAATCTCATTGTCAAAATGACCGATGTTGCAGACGATAGCCTGGTCTTTCATGCTCTTGAAGTGGCGCTCAACGATGATATCTGTATTCCCGGTTGTGGTGATAAAGATATTTCCTTCTTTACAGGCATCATCCATCTTCTTTACTTCATAGCCTTCCATGGCTGCCTGCAAGGCGTTGATAGGATCAATTTCTGTGATAATAACACGGCAGCCATATCCTCTTAGTGATTGGGCGCAGCCTTTGCCAACATCTCCATATCCTGCAATAACCGCAACTTTTCCTGCCAACATGACATCTGTAGCCCGTTTGATGCCATCAACTAGCGATTCTCGGCAGCCATAGAGATTATCAAACTTGCTTTTCGTTACGGAATCATTGACATTAATTGCCGGGAAGAGCAATGTTCCTCGTTCCAGCATTTGGTATAACCTATGGACTCCCGTTGTCGTCTCTTCCGAGACGCCCTTTATCTTTTTAGCTACGTTTGACCAGCAGTCTTTTTTCTTAGCATGAAGAATTTTCAAAGCCTGCATCAATTCTTGGAAATCTTCGCCTTCAGCAGAATAATCCTTCTGCAGTTCCGCAGGATTCTTTTCTATCTCTACTCCTTTATGGATCATCAACGTTGCATCTCCCCCGTCATCGACGATCAAGTCTGGGCCTTGCCAGTTACCGAAATCCAAAGCTTTGATGGTACACCACCAATAGTCTTTCAGAGATTCGCCTTTCCAGGCAAAAACAGGGATGCCTTTAGCAGCAAGAGCAGCAGCAGCATGGTCTTGTGTTGAGAAGATATTGCAGGAACACCAGCGTACGTTAGCTCCCAGTTCCACGAGGGTTTCGATCAAGACTGCCGTTTGAATAGTCATATGCAGGCTGCCGGTTATATTAGCGCCGTGCAATGGTTTTGATGCACGGTATTTTTGCCGTAAAGCCATAAGGCCAGGCATCTCTTTTTCAGCGATAGTTATCTCTTTTCTGCCCCAGTCTGCCAGGGAAAGGTCTTTCACTTTGAAATCATTTGTCTTGCTGGAATCGTTCATGATTATCTTACCCCTCTATGATAGTTGTACTCCTCTCTTCTTTTCTGCAGTGGAGAAGATGGATGATATATAAAGATTTAGGAAATAAGGTTATGAGAAGCTGTAGATTTTTTTCTATCTTGACCTACTTCCCATTCGCCAACTTGACAAACGTATAGAGGTAAACAGCAAGATCGACCATCCTTTTATTGATGTTATATGCTCGTTCCACCGCTTCCTTAATGAAAGCTACGTTTCCTTTCACTGCCGTAACCGCTTCGCTGATCTCTACCGGTACTTTGACTCGAATGTCCTGAGGATCAATTTTCTTCAGCTCTTCTTCTATCCCTAAATGGTACAGATAGCCGTGGCTCATGCTTTCATGAAGCCCTTTGATGCTGCTTAATGTCCCTTCCTCAACGATGTCTGTGCAATTAAAGAAAAATTGCTGGTTGCGCAAGATAAATTCAAACACACTGCTGATCTCATTGTTCAGGGCAACTTTATCTTCCTGGCTTCTTGCTTTTGGCACGGCATTTAATATATCCATCATCTTGCTTAAATTCGGCGGCAAGGATTCTTTAAGCGCTTGGGCATACTCCCTATTTTTCTGTATATCTTTGGTAGCTGCTTTAAGGATATTTGCAGAACGCTCAACATTGATCATCTCCAGATGCTGGTTTTTACTTTCATAGATGATCGTGAGCTTATGAAGAGTGATGGGTATAAGCTCCAGAGCTGCATCCATCATGGTAATATCAGTCTCAGAAACATTAGCTTCAGAAAGATATTCCTGAAAAGCAGATGATGCCAAGGGCAGCGTAAACTTCTGCTTGATCTCCCGCAGCAGGTAGACACTTTCGGTCTCTGCCGAGCGCATGGTCAAATCCGTTAGTTTATGGACATATAGCATATATTTCTCCTGGTGTATTTTTTATTGTTCCTCTGATCTTTATCTCTTTCCTACGGCAAAGCCCAGCCGATCATCTTTTCCACAGTAAGGGCAGACCATCTTTTTCACGCGATTTTTACTGTCAAGATCTATCTGGAACTGATAATGGCATCTGTTACAGTACTTTGTGTCATAAGAAGGGTCAGTACTGACGATGATATTTTTGCTCTGTGCCTTTGGCTGCACAACATTTTTAATCATTTCTTTTTTTGGTGCTGGCTGAGGAGCAAGAGCAGCGCTTTGCTTCATCCTGTTTGTTTTCATCTTCTCGGCGCAGGCTTCACAGAGGAGCCAGTTTCTGCTATCATCTCGAGGGTAGAATTTTACTTTGCCAAGGGGAACTTGGACATTACACTTTTCACACGTCCGTGTTTTTCGTATTTCCATCATGCTCACCTTTTTTTTGCGCTGCTGCCGACTATTTTTCGCTGTTTTTATGGGGATTCTGCGCTTCTTGTTTATTGAAGCTCCTTTCAAGAGCGTAAATTGGTATAAATACTTTTCTCTTCGGGACTATTGAATCTTGGTTGGTAGGATGCTTATTTTCTCTTAACCTTCATCCAAATGTATATAAACTAGCTTTATTTTTAAAATTGAATGAGTGTTGAGAAAGATATGAAAAGAAAGGCAAATCCTGTTTTCCAAGATGCTGTCAAGGATGCTGCAGCTCCCGGAGATAGCGTCAAAGTTATCACGCCAAAAGAACAAGTAGAAGGGATCCTCATGCCATCTCCTCACAAAGATATTGTTATGATCAAGCTGAATACCGGCTATAATCTAGGGTTTGAAAAGAAAGACGTCAAGGAGATACAGCTTGTGGAAAGGGAAGTGTTAAAACAGAAAACATCATTGCTCATGTCCAAAGATGAGAAGCTGCCAACGATCGTTGTTCTTCATACCGGCGGAACAATAGCTTCCAAGGTGGATTATACTACCGGTGCCGTCACCGCGAAGTTTACTGCGGAAGACTTATTGGAAAAGTTTCCGAAGATTGGGAAAATAACAAATGTCCATACTGAGCTTATCTCTAACCTGATGTCGGAAGATATCCGTTTTTCTGATTACCAAACCATTGCCCGAGCTGTAAAAAAATATGCTCTAGAGGGTGTTTCTGGAAAGAAAGTGAAAGGAATCATCATCGGTCATGGCACCGATACGTTATCCTATACTGCTGCTGCCTTAAGCTTTATGTTTGAGCGAATCAATCTTCCCGTCATCCTAGTAGGGTCTCAGCGCAGTCCTGACCGAGGAAGTACTGATGCTGCTTTAAATCTTACTTGTGCTGCAAAATTTATTGCTGAGACGGATTTTGTGGGAGTGGCTGTTTGTATGCATCACTCAAGCAATGATGATGACTGTGCTATCCTTCCTGCCACAAAAGTAAGAAAGATGCACACCAGCAGGAGAGATTCTTTTAAAGCGATAAATTCAACTGCGATTGCTTTAGTCAAGCCTGTAGGTATTGAATATTTATGGAAGGATTATCCTAAGGGCACGACGGGGAAAGGGCTAGGTTCGAAGGAAGCGGTCATTCTTCGTGACAAGTTTGAGGAAAAGGTAGGGTGGTTAAAGGTCCATCCCAATATGGATCCGGAATTATTCCGTTTTTTTACGTCTCATTACCGGGCCATCATGATTGAAGGGACGGGATTAGGGCATGCTCCAACCAACTTAGGTGAAAAGAATCTTCAGAATTATGCGTATCTCCAATCGTTTTTAGCGAAAGGGGGGATCGTAGCGATAACCTCTCAGTGTCTGTTCGGAAGAGTTCATCCCTCTGTTTATACAAACTTAAGAAGGCTGTCGGAGATAGGCTCTATCTATTGTGAAGATATGCTTCCTGAAACTGCTTATATCAAACTC
>Ga0209542_10011654_pt1 | contig 15554 bp, 16 predicted proteins | sample RifCSPhighO2_01_FD_184028 | JGI IMG/M metagenome (GOLD analysis project Ga0209542, IMG submission 184028) | Soil microbial communities from Rifle, Colorado - Rifle CSP2_plank highO2_0.1 (SPAdes) (version 2) | ecosystem: Environmental > Terrestrial > Deep subsurface > Rock core/Sediment ... | reverse complement strand
AGCAAGTTTTACAGAACTTCCAGACAATATAAATCTCGCGGATATTTTACCAATATCAAAATTTTTGATAGATGAATATAATGCTCTACATTATGACAGGGCATATGTTGCTTATACAGATTTTGTTTCAGCTCTAACCCAAAAGCCAAATATTAAACAAGTTCTACCAGTTAGTAAAAAAGTTTTGAGAGAATTAATAGAAAATGCTCCAGAAAATATTGAAAAGAAAATAAATTATCTTGTAGAAGGAGACGTGAATACACTTATCGGCTCACTTGCGGAAAAGATTACCAGAATGCAAATATATCAGATGCTTTTAGAATCAAATGCGAGTGAGCAGTCGAGTAGAATGGTTGCAATGAAAAATGCTTCTGATGCTTCAGGAGAAATGATTGATGATTTGACTTTAGTATTCAATAAAGCAAGACAGAGCAATATTACCAGAGAAATATCAGAAATCAGTGCCGGCATGGCGAGCGTAACATGATATATTATAAATATGAAGCAGAAGTTGCTTTTTAGAATGGTCTGGCTGGGGGAGGGACCCAGAGAACCGAGGACCTGATAAAAAGTAACTTCCTGCGAAATAAAAAATTATGCAAAAAGGTACAATCAAAAAAATAATCGGTCCAGTCGTAGATGTAAACTTCGGTGAAAATCTACCAGATATATATACGGCGTTGGAAGTAATGAACGGAGACAAGAAGTTGATTCTGGAAACTGAACAGCATTTAGGTGGCGGGGTGGTCAGAGCAGTTGCCATGGACACTACTGACGGCCTTTATCGCGGAATGGAAGTAATAAACACTGGAGCACCTATTTCTGTACCTGTGGGTTCTGTCACTCTTGGTAGAATTTTCAATGTTTTAGGTGAAGCTATTGACGACCTGCCTCGCGTTGACACGCAAGTCAAGGCGGGTGGCAAGCGTCTCCCGATACACCGTAAAGCTCCCGAATATGTATCACAGGCAACTAAAGTTGAAATATTGGAAACAGGTATCAAAGTTATTGACCTTATCTGTCCGGTATTGAAAGGTGGAAAGGTAGGACTTTTCGGTGGTGCTGGTGTCGGTAAAACTGTTGTCATTCAGGAACTTATCCACAACATAGCTAGTAATCACGGCGGATACTCTGTGTTTGCGGGGGTAGGTGAGCGTACTCGTGAAGGTAATGACCTTTACCATGAAATGAAAGATTCTGGAGTGCTTCCAAAAGTTGCCATGGTTTTCGGTCAAATGAATGAACCGCCTGGCGCGCGTTTGCGAGTGGCGCTTTCAGGTCTCACGATGGCAGAACATTTTCGAGATGCAGAAGGCAAAGACGTGCTTCTTTTTATTGACAATATTTTCCGCTTTACGCAAGCAGGATCTGAAGTGTCCGCTCTTCTTGGACGAATTCCTTCAGCTGTAGGTTATCAGCCAACCTTGGGAACGGAAATGGGAATTTTACAAGAACGCATTACTTCTACTGATAAAGGTTCTGTTACTTCTGTGCAAGCTGTTTATGTGCCAGCCGACGACTTGACTGATCCAGCTCCGGCGACTACCTTTGCCCACCTAGACTCGACTGTTGTTTTAAATCGTTCACTTTCTGAAATTGGTATTTATCCAGCTGTTGACCCTTTGGACTCTTCCTCAACTATTCTTGACCCAAATATTGTGGGGCAGGAGCATTACAATGTTTCTCGAGAGGTTCAGCGTGTACTTCAACGTTACAAAGATTTGCAAGATATTATTGCTATCTTGGGTATGGAAGAATTATCAGAAGCTGACAAGGAACTTGTGTCTCGTGCTCGCAAAATTCAAAAATTCCTTTCACAGCCATTTTTCGTGGCAGAAGTATTTACCGGCACAAAAGGAGTTTATGTTCCGCTTGCTGAAACTATCCGTTCGTTTAAAGAAATTCTTGATGGCAAACACGATGACAAATCCGAGAATTATTTTTATATGAAAGGGGCACTTTAAAAATTTTAGGTTTGAAATAGTTCTTGAGAAAAGTCTTGCGCAGGAGCTTAGAAAATAAAAGAGGTATTCCGATTATTATTTTCTTGAGCGATGAGCAGTTCGCTAGCAAAGCTTTGCTAGATAGATTGCTTTTCGAGAGAAGCTATTTCAAAAAGTATTTATGAATAAACAATTAAAACTTAAAATAGTCACACCAGAGAGATTAATTTTAGAGGAAATGGTGGATCAGGTAACGTTACCGACGACAGAGGGCGAGATAACCATTTTGCCGGACCATATCCCACTTGTTTCTGGTTTAAAATCAGGGGATGTTGTGGCCGTTAAAGACGGTGAATATATACCTATGGCTATAGTTGGTGGTTTTATAGAAGTAAAAAAGAATAATGAAAATGTGACAGAAGTTGCTGTGCTTGCTGATTTTGCTGAAAATGTGTCTGAGCTTTCTGACGAAAAAATACAAAAAGCCAAACTTCAGGCAGAAGAGTTAAAGAATAAAATGAAAGATAAAGACCACGTAAACTTTGAACACTTTGAGGCCGAACTCGAACGCTCACTTACCCGAGTAAAAATTGCTGACAAATGGAGAACAAAAAAGTATAGGAAATAAAAATGTCTAAATTTTATGTTGTGGCGACGCCGATAGGGAATATGGGAGACATCACACTTCGGGCTATTGAGACGCTTTTAAGTGTAGATTTGATATTGTGCGAGGATACGCGGGAGACGAAAAAGATTTTGGATAAATATGGTATAAATAAACCCACTATGAGCTACCACGCTCAAAGCAAGCTCGCTAAGGTAGACAAAATTTTTGAATTATTAGAAGAGGGGAAAGATTTGGCTTTAGTTTCTGACGCTGGCACACCGGGAATTTCTGATCCAGGTGCGATGCTTGTTTCTAAAATAAAGGAAAGGTTTCAAGAACGGTTCTTAAAAGAGCCCTCCCAAGAACCGTTCTTTGAAGTTCAAGTAATTCCAATTCCAGGAGCTTCGGCTGTCATTGCTGCGCTCTCTGCATCAGGATTACCCACGCATGAATTTACTTTCCTTGGTTTTTTACCGCACAAAAAGGGGAGAGAGACTTTATTTAAAGAAATAAGAGATGCGAAAAGAACTTTTGCGTTTTACGAATCTCCGCATAGAATTTTAAAAACATTAGAATCACTTGTTAAATTTTGTCCAAATAAAAAAGTGTGTATTGCGAGAGAGTTAACAAAAATTTATGAGGAATTTAAAACTGGCTCACCTACTGAAGTTTTAGAATATTTTAATAAAAATGGAGACAAACAAAGAGGGGAGTTTACAGTGATAGTTGCTTAGGTAAAAAAATCAGGGGCGGTACTCGTTTGAGCCGCCCCCATGTGACTATTTACTTTTGTTTTCTTCGTTGATCCAAGGAGAGATTGAGGGAGGAATTTCTGCAAACAGCTGACCTCCTTTACCACACTCTATTTCCCCTGTTTTTCGAGCCAAGACTTGATTTGGGCTGTCCTGTTTGAACTCGAACGGCGGGAGTTTTTTTTCTTCCAGTCCCGTTGCCGGAATGTACATAAATTTTGGCACATGAATCCTTTCGTCTCTAAAAATATAGACTATTTTAAAAAAAATCGCAACAACTCATTTTAACTTATGTTTTAAACAAGTAATGATAGACCAATCAAAGCCTCCTTTTTCTGCTAAGTATTTCATTTTATCTAAGGCCCAAATGCAGTCATCAAGTTCTTCACTACAGGCTATATATAATTTTTTTGCTTCGCTAGCAAGCTTATTGTAAGCATATCTGCCTGTATAAAATTCTTTTGGCATTTTTTCCCAGCCGTTCATTTTATAATAGCAATTTACAATTTCATGAACTGGGTTTACGGCTTGTTTGTGTTTTTGTAAGTTTGCTAGATATCCTTCAAATGGATTTTTTAGGTCGTCTTCCATATCTTTTCCCATTCTTTGATTTTAACATAAATGTGATATATTGAGCTCTATGGGTATTTTTTCAAAAAAATTAGGCATAGATTTAGGGACGGCGAATACCCTGGTGTTTTTGCCTGGTAAAGGAATCATTTTAAATGAGCCTTCAGTCGTGGCAGTTTCCGAGCAAGATAATAAGATTTTAGCCATTGGTTTTGAGGCCAAAGACATGGTTGGGAAGACGCCGGAATCCATTATCACCTATCTTCCGATGAAAGATGGAGTTATTGCCGATTATCGTGTGACTGAGGCAATGCTCCGTTATTTTATAAACAAAGCGATGGGAAAATTTAATTTTTTTAAACCCGATGTCATGGTTTCAGTTCCAGCAGGTGTCACTAGCACTGAAAGACGAGCGGTCATAGAGGCAGCCATAAAGGCAGGCGCAAAAAATGCGTATGTGGTTAAAGAGCCGATACTCGCGGCTATTGGCGCTGGGATACCGATTTATGAATCAAAAGGTCATATGGTCGTGGATATTGGCGGCGGAACGACGGATGTGGCAGTTATCTCGCTTGGCGGAATTGTTTCTTCTACGTCGGTAAAATGCGCTGGAAATAAAATAGACCAAGCAATAGCTGATTACATCAAAAAAACTTTTAATCTAGCCATAGGTGACAGGACTGCTGAAGAAGTAAAAATAAAAATCGGTGCAGCTGTTCTTTTGGAAGAAGAGCTTATGGTTACAATAAAGGGACGAGATTTTATTCAAGGATTACCTCGGTCTGCGCGAGTGGGAACGAATGAAATAGTAAAGGCGATAGATGGAGAATTGAAACAAATAATTCAAGCGATCAAGCACGTGTTGCAAGATACTCCGCCAGAACTTGCTTCTGACATTATAGACCAGGGTATTATTATGACCGGAGGTTCATCGCTACTGCGCAATTTTACTGATTTAGTTTATCGCAAAACAGGGGTCAAGGCGACACTCGCTGAAGACCCGCTTTTTTGCGTAGTAAAAGGCACAGGCATAGCGCTTGAGCATTTGGATGTGTATAAGAAAACCGTATTAAGTAAAAAGTAAACTCTTTGAAAATTTAAAATAGATACTTTTAAAAACCCGCATAAAATTCTACTGAATTTTTGCTTAGACTTCGGCCCGTCGGCCTTCGTATGATTTTAAAAAGTACTATTTTAAATTTTCAAAGCAAATAAATTATGATTTTAAAGCACTTAGATAAAAATAATTTACACCATGCGTATTTGATAGAAGGGAAACGCGAAGAAGTTTTGCCGGAGATTTTAAAATTTGTTGATAGTTTAGGAATAGATACAAATGCTAATTCTGATTTTGTTAATATATCTTTAGATTCTTTTAAAATTGATGATGCTCGCAATTTAAAATCATTTGGGAATGAAAAAGGTTTTTCTTTAGAGAAAAACGCTAAAAAAATATTTATAATCTCTGCCAATAACTTTTTGTTGGAAGCTCAAAATAGCTTATTAAAAATGTTTGAAGAGCCGATAGAAAATACGCATTTTTTTCTGGTTGTACCGGATACGAATTCTCTTTTGAAGACCCTCGTCTCTAGATTTTATTTAATCAGAAATGAGAGTGCAGATGTTATGAGAGAATCCGCTGAGAAATTTATAGATATGTCTTTACAAAAAAGAACAGATTTTATAAAAGAATTATTGGTTGAATCCGAAGATGAGGATGAAGAGGGAAATGAAATTGTTGTTCTGGATTCTACTCGTTCAAAAGCTTTAAGATTTTTAAATACAGTTGAGACAGTACTGCATAGAAAACTTGAAAAGAATTTTTCTAACTTTAATTGTTTTGAACATCTTTTCAAAGTTCGTAAATTTCTTCGTATGCCCGGAAGTTCTCCTAAGACCTTGATGGAGTCGGTAGCGTTGGTGATACCAGAGAAAATATGAATTATATTGACAAAACATACTTTTATAGTAAAGTGTTGGTGGCTATCTATCCGTGTACGCGCGGAGGATAAGAAACTGTACAAAAAATAAAAACAAAATAGAAAGGCTGACCATGAGTACGCTCAACAGATCGAAACTACCAGAAAAAACGCTCACAACGGCGAGCACAGAAATAAACATACCAGCAATTGAATTTGTTCGGGAGGGTTTAAAGGTTTACGCCGATGATCTTACCGCCAAAGAATGGTGTGAAATATTTGGAGACGCAGTGAAATCTCTCAGGCCTCATTTCAAATATTTCTACTTCCTTGAAGTGGGAAAGTGTTTGCAACTGCCGTTCCTGCCTGTGCATAACTTAATGCTTGAACCAGGTCATAGCATTATCCTACATGATGAAATATGGGCGGAGAATTTTTCGAATATGCCAAAATTGATGGCACTTACGCAACTCTCCTGCGAAGGCACTGCTGAGTTACCAAAAGTTTTGGAGCGATACTTGCTGTTGAACCGCAGTGGTGAAATGGTTGAACTAGCTCGAGAGATAACAAGAAACGAGCATGTTCTTTCGTATGCTAACTTACCTACGTTAAACGGAGAAACTATAACTAAGTATAGCTTTCGGGGCTTTAGCATGGTTAATTTGGTTGACGAATTGGTGAAGCCACGGACCTTTTCTTTTGGGATGGCTCTTCTTGGGGGTTTAAGGGAACAGGCACTTCTTGCTATTCGTGTCAAACGTCAAGATGCTGACAGCATCGAGCAGAAAGTGAATAGTCTTCGCGAAATAGCAAATCGTATTGCAGTATAGTTAGAGAGTTACTAATTAATTCTCAAAATAGTCAGTACACCTTGAAAGGAGGAAAAATGTACTGGCTTTTTTTAATTATGATATGTGTTATCATTATTTTAATGAAAAATGAGATAAGAATTTGTCAAAATTGTAAAAAAGACTTTAGAATAGAGCCGAACGATTTTGGATTTTATAAAAAGATCGGAGTACTTCCTCCTAAGATTTGTCCAGAATGTAGAATGCAACTTCGCCTTTGTTTCAAAAATGAAAGATGTTTTTACAAACGCCTTTGCGATAATTGTAAAAAAGACACTATCACAACTTTTAGTCTCAATAAAACTTATCCTAGTTGGTGTTCTAATTGCTGGTATAGTGATGACTTAGACGGTAAAAAATATGCTAGGGATTATAATCCCGATGAATCATTTTTTAAACAGTTCGGTGAACTCTGGAAGAAAGTTCCAAAGCCGGCATTAACAGGTTTAAGGAATGTAAATTGTTATTATTTAAATAATACCGCTGATAACAAAAATTGTTATCTAATCATAGAAAGTTCAAATAACGAGAATTGTATACACTGTTACTGGATTCAGCTTTCAAAAGATTTAGTTGACTGTTCTTTTACCAATAAAGTTGAATTGTCGTATGAAGTTGATGATTGTTTTGATTGTAATAATTTGAGATTTTCTAAAGGATGCCACAGCTGTCTGGATAGCTCTTTTATTCTTGATTGTAGAAATTGTTCAAATTGTTTGGGTTGTATAAACTTACGAGGGCAAAAGTATAATATTTTTAATAAACAATATAATAAAGAAGAATATAAAAATAAATTAAAATCTTTTAAATTAGACACATATTCTGGCGTGGAAGCTTTTAAAAAAGAATTTCAGGATTTCATAAAGGATAAGCCCAGAAAGTTTGCCGAAATTTTTAATGCCGTAAATTCCACCGGTAACTATATGAACAATGTAAAAAACAATTATCGTTGTTTTCATTCATATGATGCTGAAGATAACGCATATTGTGTGCACGCTTGGCGCGGGGCCAAAGATTGCATGGATTGCAATACTGCAGGGCGTACGGCAGAATTGATTTACAATACTCTAAATACTGGTCTTGAGGCATCCAATGTTTTTTGCGGTCAATATTGCTGGGGTTCTCAATTTATGGAGTATTGTTTAAATTGCCCAAATTCCAATAATTGTTTTGGGTGCACTGGTTTAATAAAAGGTTCTTATTGTATTCTAAACAAACAATACAGTAAAGAAGAATACAAAAAATTACGCACGGAGATTATTACCAAGATGAAGCAAGAGGGAATCTATGGAGACTTTTTTCCAAAGGAGTTATCGCCGTTTGGATACAATGAGTCTTCAGTAATGGATGAATTTCCACTTACAAAAAAGGAAGCGTTAGCACAGGGTTTTAAATGGGAAGATACACCACGTGGTACTTATGGCAAAGAAACAGTGGATTGGAAAACTTTTCCAGATTCTATTTTAGATCTACCTTCTGACTTCGATGTAAGCAAAGAAGTTTTTATGTGCATAGAATGCAGTAAAAATTATAGGATTATAGAAGATGAACTTAGTTTTTACAAAAGAATGCAAATACCAATTCCGCGAAATTGTCCAGAATGTCGCCATGTAGGGCGTTTTAAAAATAGGGGTCCAAATAAACTTTGGAGGAGAACTTGTATGTGCGATAAAGAAAATCATGATCATAAAGCGGATTGTCAAATTCAATTTGAAACAAGCTATGAGCCAAACCGACCAGAGATTATTTACTGCGAGAAATGTTATCAGCAGGAAGTGTATTAAATTAAAAAGTCGTGATACAATAGAAACATGCAATACAATTTTTCAAACTTTAGAACAGAAATTAAGAAAGTAGGGGAATTTTTGGGCAAGGAATATAGTCAATTAAATATAGGACGAGCGTCGCCTATGGTTTTAGACGGTGTTTCGGTAGAGGCATATGGTTCTCGAGTTCCATTAAAAAATGTCGCATCTGTATCAATAGAAGACTCAAAAACTTTACGCATTGTTCCTTTTGATAAGAATCAAATCAAAGATATTGAAAAATCAATCAATGCTTCAAACTTAAGTCTTTCGGTGGCGACTGATGATATGGGTATTAGAGTTATTTTTCCCCAATTAACTACAGAAACAAGGCAGACTCTGGTAAAAGTTTTAAAAGAAAAGTTAGAGGAACAAAGAATTACAGTGCGTCGTGAACGTGAGCGCATTTGGGAGGACGTCCAGGCAAAACAGAAAGAAGGAAAATTGACTGAAGATGAAAAATTCCGCGCAAAAGAAGAATTACAAAAAATTATTGATGAGGTAAATAGAAATTTGGAGACAAGTTTTGAGAAAAAACAAAAAGAAGTAATGGGATAGCGAATATGAGTATTTTAATTTTTTTTATTATTCTTTTAGTGTTGGTTCTTGTCCATGAGTTTGGACATTTTTTTACTGCGAAAAAGTTCGGTATTAGAGTGGATGAATTTGGTTTTGGTTTCCCCCCAAAGTTGTTTGGTAAAAAATATGGGGAGACTGAATACAGTCTGAATCTTTTGCCCATTGGTGGTTTTGTTAAAATTTTTGGTGAGAACCCCGATGACGAAAACACAAATGGCCCAGACCGGGATAGGAGTTTTGTTAATAAAGCAAAATGGAAACAAGCGATAGTGTTATTTGCTGGAGTATTTATGAATTTTTTACTGGCATGGATATTGTTTTCTTTTGGGTTTATGTCGGGAATGCCTACATCTCTCGGGAGCGAGCCTGAAGGTTATGAGATTTATGATGTTCACACAGTCGTGGTATCTGTCGCGCCAGAGTCTCCTGCAGAAATGGCAGGATTAAAATCTGGCGACAAAATATTTAATATAAAAAATAGAGAATACTCACCATCTTCTAATAGTCCAGAGGCGATCAGGGCTTTGGTAGTTTCTAGCGCAAATAAAGAAATTGAAATTGGATATGTACGAGGCAAAAATCCAGATGTAAAATATACCACACTAATTCCAGCCGTAAATGGTTCTGGTAGCCCATCCATAGGCATATCCATGGACATGATTGGTACAGCTAAATTACCCCTTTTTACAGCTTTTAGGGAGGGTTTGGTACTGACTTGGTTTGTTACCAAAGGCACGGTTGTAGGGCTTTATACGCTTATATTTGATAGTTTAAGGGGTCATGGTAGCTTTGCATCAGTAACAGGTCCTGTGGGTATGGTGGGTATTGTGGGCGATGCTTATCAATTTGGTTTTGTTTATCTTCTCTCTTTCGCCGCGCTTATATCTGTAAACCTTGCAATCATAAATTTACTTCCATTTCCAGCGCTTGATGGCGGACGGCTTTTCTTTTTACTTATTGAAAAGATAAAGGGTTCGCGTATTAATCCAAAAGTTGCCAATACTGCAAATACTATCGGTTTCGGAATTTTAATACTTCTAATGGTTGTTATTACCTTTCATGATGTCGTAAAACTTTTTTAGGTTATGAAACAAATAAAATTCGTTCACGAAGTCAGAGCTGTAAAAAATAAAAAAGAACTTGCGAATATAATCAGGGCTCAAAGAATAAGCGAAAAGGTATTACGTGATGTTTTAAAGAAACTGAAGACAGGAGTAACGGAAATGGAAATCGCTAATTTTATTAAAAAATCTTTTATAAAATATGGCGCTCCTATATTATCGTTTCCACCGATCGTTGCTTTTGGAAAAAATACTGCCAATATTCATCATAAACCGGATTTTGCAAGACTGAAAAAGGGAAATATAATAATGTTTGATTTCGGATGCACAGTAAACCACTATTGTTCTGATATGACTCGCACATATTTCTGGGGTGAACCCTCAACTAAGCAAAAGAAAGTTTATTTGACTGTATTGCAAGCTCAAGAGCTTGCTCTAAATAAAATCGGAAAGAAAAAAAGAAGAGCGAAAGTTATAGATAGTGCAGCGAGAAAATTTTTAAGTAAGAAATTTAAAAATAATTTTAAGCATGGTCTCGGACACGGAGTGGGCACCGTTATTCACGAATGGCCGAATTTCAAACCGAAAAGTGAAGATATTCTTCCGGTTGGCTGTGTCATGACTATTGAACCCGGGTTATATTTCAAAGGATTTGGCGGAGTGCGCATAGAGGACATGATTTTAATTACAAAAAAAGGATACAAAAACTTGACTAACTTCCCAAAAGATTTAAATAGTGCTATACTATAAGGGCAGATTAAAAACCATTTTCTGCAAAAATACATGAAAATTGCACTACTTACAGGCGGTCCTTCGCTTGAACGGGGAATATCTTTAAACTCCGCGCGGTCTGTTCTTGACCATTTATCAAGTGACAATATTGAAATTGTTCCAATTTTTTTTGATCAAAAAAAAAGAGCTTATAAAATTTCTTGCGCCGAGCTCTACTCAAACAATCCTTCAGACTTTGATTTTAAATTAGCTCAAAAATCTTCACCTTTAAGTAAAAAGTCTCTAATAAAGTTTTTAAAATCGAGTGATATAGTAATGTCTGCAATGCATGGAGCATTTGGTGAAGACGGCCAGATTCAAAATTTTCTGGAGAAAAATAATATTCCTTTTATCGGTTCTGGTAGTTCGGCCTGTAAAATGGCTTTTGATAAATATGAAGCGAATAAAATTATTAGACATAAAGGTTTTTTCACTCTAAATTCTTGCCTTTTAAAAATATATTCAAAAGAAAACGAAAGAATAATTAAGGAATTTTTTATAAATCATAAAATAAAACGCGCAATAGTAAAACCAGCCACTAGTGGGTCAAGTATTGGGGTTTTTTCTGTGAATACACCGGAAGAGGCAATAGAGAAAGTGAATCTTATTTTTTCTAAAAGAATAGACACCAAAGTGGTATTAGAACCTTTTGCAGAAGGAAAAGAATTTACAGTTATAATTTTACAAAATAAACTAGGCATGCCAGTTGCTCTGATTCCTTCTGAAATTGAAATGGCTTATCATGAGGGTAGAATTTTTGATTTTCGCAAAAAATACCTGCCTACTAACCAAGTAAAATATCATTGCCCCCCTAGATTTCCAAATGAAACAATTGAAAAGATACAAATGCAGGCAAAACAAATTTTTTCTCTTTTTAAAATGAATGACTGCGCTCGTTTTGACGGCTGGTTGCTTAATAGCGATGAAATTTGGTTTTCTGATTTTAATCCTGTGTCAGGTATGGAGCAAAATAGTTTTCTTTTTCAGCAAGCTTCTAGACTTGGCATGAGCCACAGTGATTTATTACATTATGTTCTTAAAAATTCATGTGCTAGGCAAGATATTAATTTTCCAGAGTCTTTGGAACAAAAAAATATAAAGAAAAAACCTGTGTCTGTGATTTTTGGAGGCAGGACATCAGAGAGGCAAGTGTCTCTCATGAGTGGGACTAACGTTTGGCTTAAATTGCGTAAGTCTGATATTTACGAACCAAAACCATATCTATTAGATTTTGAAAATAATGTTTTGGAATTGCCGTATACTCTTATTTTAAATCATACTGTAGAAGAAATAATTGCCAACGCCAAAGATGCCCATGCGGGACAACAAAAAGGAGAAATTATGGCCAGAAAAATAAAAACAGAACTTCTACTGGGGAATGACGAAGCGACGGAACCTTTCTTTATACCTAAAAAAATATCCTTTGATGATTTTATAAAGAAATCCCCATTCGTTTTCTTAGGACTTCATGGAGGAGATGGAGAAAACGGTAATTTTCAAAAGATTTTAAAAGATAACGGTGTAAAATTTAATGGATCTCCTGAAGAAACTTCCCGTCTTTGCATGGATAAATTCACTACAGGGGAGTTTATAAGAAAAGCAAATATAAATGGTGTGAGCACTGCTACGCAAAAAGTTATCTCTTTAAAAGATATAAACATAGATAAAGTTAAAGAACTTTGGCTTTTACTTCAATCTGAACTAAATTCTAAAACCATTATCGTAAAACCAAAAGACGATGGATGTTCTACAGGGGTGGCGCATTTATATAGAGAAGTCAATTTAAAGAATTACTTACAATACTTAATTAAAAAAGAAAGTTTTATTCCGATAGGAGTTTTATTTAATCAAAAAAGTATTATTGAAATGCCGAGCATGCCGGTAAAGGAAATTCTTTTTGAAAAATTTATCAGAACGGATCTGGTTAATTTCAAGGGAAATAAATTAAAATATACCAGAAAAGATGGTTGGATAGAGGTTACCATCGGAATTTTGGAAGTAAATAAAAAATTACATGCTTTTAATCCCAGTTTGACCATAGCTGAAGGCGAAGTGCTTTCTATAGAAGAAAAATTTCAAGGCGGTACAGGGATAAATATAACACCTCCACCAATTGAAATAATTAAACCAAAAATAATTTTGAAAACTCGGAAGTTAGCAGAAGAATTGGCTACTAAAATTGGCATTCAAGGTTATGCACGCATAGATGCTTTCATGAATGTAAAAACTGGTGCGCTTATAATTATTGAGGTTAATACTCTGCCTGGCCTTACTCCTTCAACTGTTCTATATCATCAGGCACTGGCCGAAAAGCCTCAGATTTTCCCATTAGAATTATTGGAAAGAATTATTAAAAATACCAGATACTAAATATATATCATCATGTTGAAAAACAAATTACCTCTTTCTTATATTGAACTTTCAAAAACGAATTTGATTCACAACATCAAGCAATTTAGGAGTTTGGCAAAAAAGGGCACTAAATTATCTGTAGCCGTAAAAGGTAATGCTTATGGGCATGGACAAAATGAAGTGGCGAAAATTCTTGAACCCTGTGTGGATTATTTTCAGGTAAATAGTATGGAAGAACTTGAATTGTTGCGTAAAGTAAGCAAGAAAAAAACTTTTGTTTTAGGATATGTAAAAAAAACAGACTTAGTGCAAATAATTAAATTAGGGTGTATTATTGCCTGTTTCTCTATAGAGCAGTTAAAAGAATTAAATAATATAGTCAAAAAACTCAAAAAAATACAAGAAATTCATATTCCCGTAGATGCATATTTGGGGCGTGAAGGATTTTTAGTCAGTGAATTAAGTGAATTTTTGAAAGAAGTAAAAAAGTGCAAATATGTCAAAGTTTCAGGTATCTATGCACATTTTGCAAATATTGAAGACACTTCGAGTTTTACCTATGCGCAAAAACAAATTATAGAATATGAAAAAGCTTTGAAATTAATTCGTGAATTTGGTTTTAAAAAACTACAAACACATATTTCTGCAACTTCTGGACTTTTAGTTTACGAAAAAGGTTCTGGAATTCATCCGATTATACGTTTAGGCTTGGGTGTATATGGTATGTGGCCTTCAGAACATTTAAAGTCCATGAGAAATAATAAAAAATCTCAATTTAAACTCAAACCCGTATTGTCATGGAAAACAAAAGTCGCACAAGTGAAAGTTCTACCAAAAGGGCATTCCGTTGGTTATGGACTCACCTATATCACAAAAAAGAAAACAAAAATTGCCGTTATTCCCCAGGGTTACGCAGATGGGTTTGATAGAGGTCTATCAAATAAAGGAGAAGTTTTGATTAAAGGCACTAGGTATAAAATTGTCGGAAGAGTGTCAATGAATATGTTTGCAGTTGATGTGAGTCATTTGCCAAATGTTAGAGCTGAAGATGAAGTTGTCATTATTGGAGCGCAAGGCAGGGAACAGATTACAGCAGAAGAGATGGCAAAAAAACTTGATACGATTAATTATGAAATTACAACTCGCGTTAGCTCGCTGTTGCCGAGAGTCATAAAATAGTTGCTTTTTATAGTTTTTTATACTAATCTATACACATGTCACAAGATAGACTTATAAAACTTGCCTGCGGAATTTGCAAACGCGTAAATTACTGGTCCAGTAAAAACAAGAAACTCGTTACCAAAAAAATCGAGCTCAAAAAGTATTGCCGATGGTGCCGAAAACAGACTAAGCACAAGGAAATTAAAAAGTAGATTTTATCCTTATTTATGCTACACTTAAACGACCGGTGGTCGTTTTTTGTTTTGTAGTTTTTATTGGGGTCCATAGTTCAGTGGTAGAATTCTCGTCTCCAAAACGAGCGACTCAGGTTCAAATCCTGATGGGCCCGCAATGAAATTTTTGTTATCAATAAATTATATAATCTGGCTGGTGGTATCTGCTTTATTTTTTGCCGTTGGCGAATTTTTATCTAAAAAATTTGCACTCGGACCGAAATTCATTTATGTAATATTAATTCTTATCGCTTATTCTTTTGGGACGTTGGCTTGGCTGCCTGCAATCTTGCAGAAAAACTCTCTTACCATAGTAGGCACAATATGGTCTGTGCTAACTTTGGCTACTACTGTGCTTATAGGAGTTTTAATTTTTGGAGAAAAACTTAGCGTAATAGGAGTTATTGGAGTAATAGCAGCTTTGATAGCAGTGATACTTTTATCGATCGCTTAAAAGTGCTAATATGCGACTATGGAAAACAAAAATATTCAACCTAACTTAGATAGAGACAACATTCAAGCTCAATTTCATAAAGAAATAAGAACTATCAATCACGGGCTTGAACAAAATCAAAAAGAAATTTTCAAAAAGCTCATTATTAAAGATTACCGTATTGAGTACGAAAAAGACGAAAAAACAGGACGAATTGCGTCTTTTACTATCTTTAAAAATGACGGAACGCTGGTTTATTTTGAAGATTTAAACAGAAGAGCAGTTTCTAAGGGAGGCGGGCAGGATATAATTTAAGACGCAAATGAAGTCAAAAAACACAGCTGAAGTACTTGTAGAATGTCTGGAAGCTAATGGTGTCAAATATATTTTTGGTGTACCGGGTGAAGAAAATCTTACTTTTTTAGAAGCGGTTCGCAGATCAAAAATTACTTTCATAGCTACTCGTCACGAGCAAGCAGCTGCGTTTATGGCTGCTACTTTTGGCAGAATGACGGGCAAT
>Ga0209542_10011652_pt1 | contig 15558 bp, 14 predicted proteins | sample RifCSPhighO2_01_FD_184028 | JGI IMG/M metagenome (GOLD analysis project Ga0209542, IMG submission 184028) | Soil microbial communities from Rifle, Colorado - Rifle CSP2_plank highO2_0.1 (SPAdes) (version 2) | ecosystem: Environmental > Terrestrial > Deep subsurface > Rock core/Sediment ... | reverse complement strand
GTATTTGTACAATCTGATTGCAAAGAAATCTACCTTGGTAGATACCGGCAACAGTAGCCTGCCCGTGGACTATAAGGATATGATTGTGAATAGCGCTCAAGACAAGCTCTTCTATATCAACGGGCGAGATGGATTACTGTATAGATTGAATTTGTAATACAAGCAAGTAATACTGGATTCTCCGAGGGCTCTCCTCGTAGAGCGAGGGGAGCCCTCGAATGGTTTTGCTATCTTTTGAGAAAAAAAGTGCCGGCCTCGCGCAAGCGCGGGTCGGCTTTTTAGTAAAGCGTTTGTCTAGGCGAAGGCGGCAATGTCTTCGCCGAAGGTTTCTTGTTCGCTCTGATTTTCTTGACAGGACACACAGCATAGTGCCCAGGGTACGGCATTGAGTCGTGTAACCGGAATTGGCTTTTTGCACCCAGAACAGATGCCGTAGGTGCGGTTGCGCATTGCTTGGAGCGCTACCTTGATATACTGGAGACGTTTGTGATTGTTCTCCACTAGACTGGTAGCAAGGTTCCTACCCTCGGTTGCCGCGGCTTGGTCCGCCAACTCAGTTTGACGCTCGGCTATGAGCTCCGGGCGTCGTATCTTTCCTGACAGATTATCTCTCAACTTCTCCAGTCTTCTTTGAAAGGCTAAGATTTGCCTTCTGTTGACTGGTTTCGCCTCTTGCTTGCTTCTGCTCTTCATCTCTCTTCCCCCTGCTTGGTTTGGAATAATACAGGTTATTATAAAGAAAGCCCGGTCGGCACGCAAGCGCGCCGACCGGGGTACTGCAGGAGGAGCTGGCTGAGGGCTCCTTTATCCGACCCTTCAGAAAGAAGTAGGTCGGAATTCTGTAAAGGAATGATATCTCTTTCTGTCCTCGAGAGTTCTCGAGGCTATCGCTGATTCCGTGCGGGTCGATCAGCGATGAGATCATTTCTTAACAGAATTAGCTGGTGTTGGCGAGGGCTTTGTCAATCGCCGTACGGGCCTGTTGTACTCTTTCACAGCACTGTTCGTGCGGTCGAGAGAACGATACTGCGTTTAGTTCTATGCCCGTTCGCGTGTACCCGGAGAACCTCCTTTCTCCTTTTCCGACCATTTGAACCTCGGTCACAGTTACCGGAATCCTTGCGCCGTTACGTTCGATGATAGTTACCGATCCGGGCGGGCGAAGGAGGACAGAGGCCATTGCCCCATTCACCTTCACGTTAAATCCATCTATCTGTTTTTCTACCTGTCTTTGCTGCAATTTTCTTTCCTTCTTTCTTTTCTGGATTTCCACACTTCAGCTTCCCAATCCGACTGTGTCGTGCTCCCTTTGTTGGGCAGTTTTTTAGTCATCAACCCTCCCTAGAGTTGTAACTTGTCCATACTGTATCAAGATCATCGTAAAATGTCAAGTTTATCAAAATAAAAGAAGGTGCCCTTCTCCAGAGAAGGGCACCTTCTGACTAAGATGTTTTTTACTCCAAATGCAGCTCTTTTTGCAGGTTATTTATTTTTCTTTCCAGAGACTTGGAAATTTCATATTTGCCGGACAAAATATTATCCGCTTCGTCACGAGCGGCACGCACCATTTCAAAATTAAAAATATCCGCGATATCAAATTGCGGGAATCCCGACTGGATCCGACCATACATATCGCCCGGGCCCCGTAGTTTCAGATCAAGCTCCGCCAGCGCGAAGCCGTTGCTTTCTTGGGTCATGGCATATAGCCTCTCCGTAGCCTGCACGCTGGTATTTTCCGGCAGTAAATAGCAGTAGGACTGATGATCCGCGCGGCCGACCCGACCACGCAGTTGGTGCAGTTGCGCCAGCCCAAATCTTTCCGCGCCTTCTATCATCATCACGGTCGCGTTCGGAAAATCCACTCCCACCTCGACGACTGTTGTGGCTACCAAAATATCCAGTTTGCCCTCCGCGAATTTTTTTATCACGTCATCTTTGTCCGCTTGCTTTAGTTTGCCATGCAGAAGCCCGGCTTTGTATTTCGGGAAGATTTCCGTTTCGATTTTTTTGTGCTCCTCTTTGGCGCTTTTGAATCCCATTTTGTCCGATGGATCGATAAGCGGACAAACTACAAAAATCTGACGTCCGGATTTAATCTGTTTTTCCACCTCATCATAAGTTTTTTTTCTGTCGAGTCTTCCGACCAGTTTGGTAATGATTTTTTTTCTACCGATTGGCATTTCGGTGATTCTAGATATCTCTAGATCACCATACAGAGTCAGCGCCAGGGAACGGGGAATCGGAGTCGCGGTCATCGAAAGCAGGTGAGGTTTGATTTCGTTTTCGGAATTCTTGCGGGCTAATGCCGCTCGCTGATTGACTCCAAATCGATGTTGTTCATCAAGCACCACCAATCCCAGATTGTCAATGTCCGCGTTTGTCTGGATCAGAGAGTGAGTGCCGATGAAAAGCGCTGCTTGAGAAGGTGCGCTTCTCTCGAGAAGGGCACCTTCTCCCATCGCTTTGACTTCCTCATTTTTCCAGATGAGCTTTTTCGAGCGAGTCAGGAGTACAATCCTGTAATCTGCAATAATTGGCAGTTTGGTGAAAGTCTGGAAATGTTGGCCTGCCAGTATCTCTGTAGGCACCATTAAAGCCACATTTTGGCCTGAATTTAGGGTCTGGAGTATGGCTTGGGCTGCGACCACTGTCTTTCCACTACCTACGTCTCCCGCGAGCATTCTATTGGCCGGGTGGGGTTTTGCCATATCCGCAAGAATTTCCGCGCTGGCTTTTTTTTGACCTTTTGTGAGCTGGAAGGGCAGGGAACTTTCAAATTTTTTTATCAGACCCTGATCTGTTGTAATACTTCTTGCGGGGGATTGGATGAGTGATTTTTTGTGCTGTAAAATTTTTAGTTCATAGAAAAGTAATTCGTCAAAAGAAAGTCTTTTTTTTGCCTCATCCGCGTCATCTTGGTCCTTCGGAAAATGAATACCTCGAAGAGCTTTGTCAAATGAATAGAGAGTATTTTCATCAATAATTTTTGCGGGCAAATGCTCCGGAAGACCTGGTAGTTTGTCCAGGAGGTTTTTGAGCAGACTTCGAAAGTATTTTGGATATATTCCGTCCGTCAAAGAATAGACAGGGACTATTCTTCCCGTATGGACTGTTTGCTCTTTTTCCAGCTCCCACTGCGGACTTTGCATTTGCAAAGTCTTATAGAATTTAACCGGACCTGCAAATAGATATACTCGTCCGGATTTGATGGTTTCTTCCAGGTAAGGCTGATTGAACCAGGTGATGACCAGAGAGCCGGTATCGTCTTTAACTAACGCTTCGGTAACGCTCATCCTTCGCCGAAATGATCTTTTGGAAGAAATTTTTATCACCTCGGCTTTAATAACATAACGACTGCCCGGGCCAAGAGCTGATATTTTGGAAATTTTTGATAGATCCTCATAGCGAAAGGGAAAATATGTGACCAGATCCCAGATACAAAAAATACCAAGTTTTTTCAATTTCTTGGCATTCTGCCCTCCTACTCCGGGAAGTATTGTAATAGAGTCAGTGAGTTTCATTTGAAAGATTTTTTCTGGGTCCCTCAAACTGCTTATGTGCGGTATTCTTGAATTAGTCCGAACCCTCTTTCGCTAAAGCTTCAGACGGGCACAGCGCATTTCGCTCCGCCATCAGCCATCTGGTTGAGGCGGACGAGGTGGCGAGCCAGGCTGCCGGCAGGCAGGTCTGGCGACAACTAATCAAGAATTCGCAAAGCGAATATATAAAGAATAACGAATTTTTAAGAAAATAACAATGATTTTAATTTTAAAAAAATCGAGCCCAAAGCAGAAACATATTCCGCAAAGGGCTCAGGTGAGTCACATGGTGTCCTTGCTTACTTCTTGGTCGCGGAGATGGCCTCCTGCAGAAAGCTCTTCGCTTCCTCGGCCGTCTCCGCATCGATGACGAGTGCGTCGATCAAGTCGGGGGCTTCCATGTACATCAGGTTGACCATGACCGGGGGCATACCCTCCACATAGTCGTGAATGGCGAGCGCCAGCATTAGGACGACGCCCTGCGCCACGAGCTCTTGACCTGCTTTTTTCAGCAGGATCGGATAGAAATTCTGCTGCTTGTGTGAGTCGTTGCTGACCTTCAGTAGGCGTTCGAGCATCTCGTCGCGATTGGGAAGGGTGATGACCTTTTCGTTCATATTTGTTCCTCCTCAAGTTTCTGGATTAACACGATGCCCTCGTGGCGGGGTGTACCGGATTTCGTGGCACTTGCCAGTATTCCGATTTCGTCAAGAATAGCATATTATGGGCTAGAAGTCAAGCCCAAAAAATCAGCATTTCTGCTGTTTTTAAAGCCTAAATATTATGAATTATGATTGAAGAGTTTTCTTCCCCCTCTCCTACGCTAAAGCTACGGAGGAGCAAAGCAAAATTACTTCGACAAGTTCAGTACAAATAAAATATGGTTGCGCCCCGCCTGCCAATGCTTTTGCAGTATTCTTAAAGTAGTTCGAACGCATTTCGCCCCGCTATGACGGGTCAAGCAAGTCTCCCCGCGAATCCGCCAGCTGGCGGATCAAGTTTTTCCCTGCCTGCCGGCAGGCAGGTTTGGCGGCAAGTTCTTAATCATCTTTTTATAACAGTTGAAACGGTTTCCTTGTCCAGACAATCTTTATCACTAAAATAGTGTATATCAATTTTAACATCGCCTCTTAATGGAACAGTTTGATAAACAGGTAAAGTATTGGCCGTACTACCGCTATCTAAGGGTGGAGCCTTCTCGCTTACTTTTTGGTATTCAACAAGTTGCATCATGTAAGGTTTCGGCAACTCGGTGCAAACAAAAACATCACACATCCCGTATCCAAAAAATTTGTCATCTAAATAATAAAGTCCTTTGCCGGGTAACTCATTTGATACTTTCATCCAGTCACCATTTAAGCGTTTATGGATAATAGAGCTATCCATGCAAGTTTCAAAATATCCATCAATATTGGTTGTAAATATATTATCAGAAGTAATTGAATATGGCGGAATCACATTTCGGTTTTTAGAAAATACAAAATATCCAACCGCTCCGGCAAGTACGACAACCAACACTATGAGCACTATATTTATAAATCCTTTTTGGTTCATATGGTTATTCGTGGTAAAAATGAGGCATTAGTTCCGATTCTGAAATATACTTTGAGGCTTGGTTAAAAATTGCTCGCAGAGTTCCCTTGTCTAATACTTTGTGGTTTGGAATGGTGAGAGTTTGATTAATTCTAGTAATAATTCTGCGAAGTTTAACATGACTACCTTTTTGACCAACTTTTTCAAAATTAAAAGACTCAAGAATTTTTATCACGTCCTCGCCAGATAAAATCTTGAGTTTAGTCATGGACCCGAGTAGGAAGTTCGAAATTCATTAAAACAGAGGGGTTAGGCGCGATGTCAAAATCAGCAGGATTCTCTCCCTCAAGATGTAACTCAACTGCTTCTTGTATGTTTGCTGCCAACTCATCTAGGGTTTTACCTTGGGAAACCACGGGTAAATCGGCGCCTTCGGCCGTATAATATTTATCGCCCCTAGAGATGTGGAATTGAATGATTCTTTTCATAATGACTCAATTATAACAGAACAAAATTAAACAAACAAGTTTTGGTTAGGTTCAAACAAAAAAGTCTATATTTTGGGTCATTTTCCTAGTTGCGCCCGACAGGGTTCGAACCTATGACCTCAAGCTCCGCAAGCTTGCGCTCTATCCAGCTGAGCTACGGGCGCAAATTAAAAAATTCAGAATAATTCGCGAAATTCGCGTGCTGTTTATTCGCGTCGCTTCAAAATTTTATTCTCCTCAATAGTTTATCCGGATAGGATTCTTCTCGTTCAAAATCTTCAGGAATGTATTCTGTGAGGAATTCCCTAATTTCGTTTGGATTGGCGTCTTCAATCTGGACTACTATTTCTTTATTGAGCAATTGGGAGGTTTCAAAATTCAAGGTTTTGATTTCCGGAGGATTGTAGTGAATCCAGAAAGTTTTGATCATACTGTATGGATATTCGCTCTCATTTAAAGAAATGCCTTTGCTAGAGAGCTTCACCTGGATTTGTTTTGGTTTTTTCTTCGCGAAAATATAAGTGGCAACCAGGAGGATGAGAAGTGTCGCAAACATCAAGTAGTCTTCACGCCATAAAGCATAGGCAAGGATCAAAATCCCCACGACAAGAAGAATAATGTACCACCGTCCACTCTTTTCATAGTGGGCAAATTCGGACGCTTCCCAAGAAATTTGATCTTGATTTTTTTGCATAAATATTTTTAATATTGACTAATTTGGCGGAGAGGGTGGGATTCGAACCCACGAGACCTCGGAGAGGTCACGGTTTTCAAGACCGTTGCTTTAGACCGCTCAGCCACCTCTCCAAGAATTATTTGTCGGTTAAAAGAAATTTTATTCTTTCTTTACCCTTACCACTTTTAAGAAATTTCTCTTCCCTTTCGGCGTCTTTTTTAGAAACGAATGCTTCATAGTATATGAGTCTCCATGGCCCGTTTTGACTTGTAAAAGAAGATTTAGCAGAATTGTGCTCTCTGATCCTTCTTTTGAGATCTCTGGTAAAGCCCTTATAAAGCTTACCATTTTTTTCACTTTTTAAAATATATGCATAGTACATTGATTTCACTCTCAGCCCTAGGCTGATCGGCCTTGGGCCGATGCCACGCCTCCATGTCCTCGAGACACTTCCGTTACTAGCGTAAAGATATTATATCAAATATTTGATAAAACAAAAGCTCCTCCAAAGAAGATAGGAGGAATAGTATTTTAATTGCTATAGGATCTACTCACTCTTATTTCCTATAATTCGTGACATTCGCATAGTTAGAAAGACTTAAAAAGCAGTACCAATGATTCGGATTAATCAGAGCAGATACTTGCATGATGCAAACGCGTTAGTCCTGTACTATTTTAAATCTATAATTTCCGGAGTCGAAGACGTGTTGGTATTATTCGAAGAAATAGGAATTATTATTTCCATGGTTGAGGAGGCATTTGGATCTCCCAGAATTTCCAGTTTGTCATCTGTGGTTGTTGCCGTGTCCTCGTCAGTCTCACCTTTTACCTCTCCCTCAATATTTTCATCAGTTGTGGTGGAGGTCACTTCCATATTTTTTTCTGATTCTTGTTTTTCAAGCTCCGCCAGATTCTCTACCGCGGCCACCTTCTTTTCGGAAGCTGATTTTTTGGCAGCCTCAACCACACCTTTGGTGTCGCCTGTAGTTTTGGTTTCTATAGCCGTGAGAATTTCTTCTTGTTTATCCGCCAGCACAACCACCTTCTCTAGCAATCCTTTATTACCCTCGGATTCATTTGCAATTTCTTCAGTGGTATTCACAAGAGCTGTGATAGTTTCCCCCACGGCCTTGGATTGTTTTTCATCTAACTCGCCAGAGTCGCCATATGAGTTCTGTTCAACGATTTGGTGAGCTTCGTATAGTCTAGTACCGGCGTTCTTAATCTTTTTTTCAGTTTTCTTTTCGTCGTTTATAGTAAGCACCAACTCAACCCTCTCTACCGTTTTTTTCACCGGATAAAGGGTTTGTCCGGGCAGGCTATTTTTTGCGGCAACAGTTGTCGCGTTTACCAGACCCACAATAACCATGATTGTTACCAGACTAAAAACGGACCTGGAAAAAGCCAGACGAAATCCACCAATTGGAGAAGGGTTAGCATGTTTCAAAACAGCGTTGCTGTCGCTAACATTTTCTTTTTCTTCCCTTATTTTGGTTTGAATCGTCTGCCATACTTTATTTTTATCAAATTCTAGCTTTTTCTTTGGCAGGTTTATGGCAAGTTGCGCGACAAGCAATGCTTGCTTTAGGCCTCGGACTCTCGGGTACATTTTTAGACAATCAGAAATAGACCTGCCTGAAAGCAGTAGATTGACGCATCGGTCTAGAGTTGTCTCGAAAGAAAGTTTACTCATTTACTTATTTTTCCCTCCCCATGCGTGGGGAGGGTTAGGGAGAGGTCGGATCGGGGCTAACGCGAGAGTTTACTTGATTGATAAATTCCGCTCGATCAAACTTCCCATTATTTTTTACTTAAAAGTTTTTTTAAAGAGGTGATAGCTCTGTGCTGAATTACTCTGATCGAGCCTGATGATTTATCTATAATCGCGCTGATTTCTTCGTTGTCCAATCCTTCCAAAAATTTCAATCGGATTACTTGTTGCTGATCATCTGTCAGACTTCCAAGCACCTGCAAAAACTCTTTGGAGGCAATGCCGAGATCAATAGCCTCGACAATATTGTCCTCGTACTCAAGAAGGTTTTCTAGCTCAAAAATGTCTGAAAAACTTTTCTTGGTTCTGTAGTAATCAATCACTCGGTTTCTCGCGACTGTAAAAATCCAAGAAGAAAACGATGCTATTCTTTCTTCAGATTGCAGATACTGCCAAGCTTTGACGAAGATTTCTGCAGTTAGATCTTCGGTGGTTTGCTTGTGAGATACCCTCACGCCCACAAATCGGGATATCTTTGGAAAGAAATCCTGATATAGGGCCATAAAAGCGCTCTCATCTCCCTTGCTGGCAGCTCTGGCCAGTTGGTCCGTATTATTCAATTTTTCAGAGTTGCCGAGTGAATTGTGGTCTGTCATCTGGAGCTGTCATTAATAATAGACGAAAAAATCACTGAAACGTTTCTCTCATTATGCCATAAAATGGCTCTTTTTAAAAAACCAGTTATTCACTGGTTTTGATTTGTTGGGGTTTTGGAAGGATCCTCGGGTGTTATGGGTTGTGGGGGAGTGGTTGGATGTTCTGTAGCGAGGAGGCTTGTCTGCCGTTTTTTCTTGACCAGGGCAATTTGCAAGGCTACACGAAGTCCTAGCACAGCCAAACCCAAAAGCAATAGCCATAAACTGATAGGCGGGAGTCCGGACGGATGAGAAATCCAGGAGCTCCAAACATCCGCGCGTTTGATGGTGAAATGAAAGATGATAAATACATAGCCAAGATAACCTACTCGCAACAGCCGTCGCCACCAAACGCCTCCCAGCTCAAGCGCCGCGTAACGGTTGGATATGGAGGTCATCATCAAGAATATCAACAGGCCAATCAGCCCAAAAGAAAAGGCGACAACATTCGAGATTTTGATGCCAAAAACGTCCCATAAATAATAAAAATTGGTCGGGCCCAAAGCCTCGGACCAGATGAGAGCATAGAAGTAAGCAGACATCAGGCCGTGCGCCAAACCGAAAGCAAAGCCTGTGATGCCAAGGTATTTACGATAGATGATTTTTGTATCAAGGAAATCCCAAAAATAACAGACACCGCTTAACATAAAAGAAAATCCGATAAGCGTGAAAGCAGTGACAGCGAGAGCCCGGTTTGCGGTGGAGATGATATAGTAGCCGTCTTGGTAACCGAGATACAGACTGATGATAAAAAAGGTTGCGACCCCGAAGACTATAGAGCGTAACCAGAGTTTGGTCGAAGAAAATTTCGGCGTTTTGGCTAAGATTTCATTGTAGCGTTGGATAAATGGCATAGACTTAGTATCGGGTTTAAAAATGATCCGTAGTTGTAAATTATTTTTTGTTTGATTTTTCAATTGCCTGACGAAGTTGGTCAGAAACAATATCGGGCTCTGTATCTACTTTTGTGACACGAATTTCTCGATTATCGAATTGAACTATATATTCGCTTGCGTCTTCCAAAATTTCGAATTGGTGTCCGGCGGCGCGAAGCTCTTCTATTATTTTTTTGATCTTATCATCCTTTTTATCTTCTTCCTTGGCGCGTTGTTCTCTTGATTTTTCAGACATAAAATAATGATATGGATAATTTTTTACAAGATATTTTCAAAATCTGACTTTGTTTTCTGGCGGTGGACTTTACAAATATCCCTGCCTGTGGCAGGCAGGTTATTAACCCGCCGTCCCGCCGTTGGCGGGACTGCCTTTATAATTCTCTAGGCGGAAGGGGGTGTGGGGGGAATTCCGCCCGCCGAGCCTTGAACCGGAGCGGAAAGGACGATTTCAAGTTTTTCTTTGGCGGCAAATTCTTTCTGCGTTAAATTTTAATTTTGTAGCTTACACTGCCCTTTCCTAGAACTTTTATAGACGCTAGTTTATCTTCTAAATTCACAAGCGTGAAGGCGTTCGCCGGAGGACCTTCGACTTTACCCGAAGTATTTTCAACCAACGATTGAACAGTAAGGTAGTGAACACCTTTTAGTATTTTCTTTTTATTCCAATGTAAATGACCATTAAAAACCAGTTTGACATTTTTACCAGCAATAATTCTCAAAAATTCGGGGTGATTTTTAATGAATGTCAAATCCGGCCTAGTGCTGAACCAAAAATTTCCGCGAGTATCTACTGGAACGAGTGAGTAGTGCGAAAAAATGACTATTTTTTTATCCGTGTTTACTTTTTTCTTTAGCCACTTCAACTGGGAAGAATCCAGCTTAATTTCTTTTGAGGGATAAAAACGTTTTGTAAACAAAAAAATGAAGCGGAAATTTTTGTTATCGAAACTAAAATAGAGGTTTTTATAATCGAGCACGTCCTTCAAGAACTTTACGGATAGATATTTCAATTCGTGGTTACCTACGAGGTGATAAACCGGACATTTTAGTTTCGACAGCATGGAAAGACCTTTTTTGTAGTTTTTCTTGTCTACCGCCAAATTCGTATCTTCAATCATATCGCCACCTTGTACGACAAAATCTGGTTTAAAAGATTTGTTCATTTTCTGAACAAGATTCTTTAGTAGTTTTTCTGCATGGGGAGTGGCCTTGCGATATATCCCTTTGTGCGGGCGATAATCCCCAATATGGATGTCGCTGATAATTGCAAATTTCATAATTTTATTTCACTAAATCTTCCATTGGAACGCCCAATGCTTTAGCAATCTTGGCGACCGTTTGCACGTTTGGCTTGATAACAACATCACTCTCAATTTTTATAAGTGTTGAAATTTGAATTCCGAATTTTGGCGGGGAAGAAACCTTTTCGCTCTTTCAGAACTTCGGAAGGGATGGGATTCGAACCCATGAGGCAGGCTATTAACCCGCCGCAGTTTAGCAAACTGCTGCCTTAAACCACTCGGCCACCCTTCCGTATTTCTCGTCGAAATTCGGTCAAAAAATTGTTGGCCTCATGGTTCCGGGGCTGTTTTTTACAGCCCCTTGATTGCTCCACTTGCTGCAATCAAACCACTCGGCCACCCTTCCGTAAATGCTCTTACGTATTGTTGAATTTTAGTCTTTTCGAAGTATTTTCGCAACCCTAACCATGCGCGAGCACCAAGCCCCAGACTTCCCGCGCTCCATATTTTTTCAGCACCTTCGCACACTCATTCAGAGTCGCGCCTGTGGTGGCGATATCATCAATCAGAAGGATTTTTTTGTCTTTAATGTAATCTTTTTGTTCCGCGGTTATCGCGCCCAAGATATTTTGCTTTCTTTGATTTCGGTCTAGCTTTGTTTGCGGACTGGTATTTTTGGATCTTTGCAGGAGCAGGTTTTTTTGAGTTAGCCTAAATTTTTCCGCCACGACTTGCGCCAAGATTTCACTTTGATTAAATCCGCGAAATCTTTTTCGAGTTTTATGCAAGGGAACCGGAACAATTACAAAATTTTTTACAAAATTTACGTAATTTTTTTGTTCCACAAAACCAGTTAGGATTTTTCCAAGCGGGAGCCCTAAATCTTTGATAAGGTCATACTTATATGAATGTACAAGGTCTTGTAGTTGATCAAAATCACTCGCCGCCAAAAGTCCGTCCAGGGTATTTCTATTCCCACAATTAGCGTGAGTGTGACCGTCAACGGAAGGTTTTACACACACCGGACAGAATTGATTTACATTGAGTACAATTTTCCCCTGACAGACTTCGCAGAGCCACGTGTCAAATGCTCCGCAAACCCTGCAAGTTTTTGGAAGGATTAGATCCAGAAAAAAATTGAATGTTTTTTGCAACATTAAAGAGAATTACCTAAGCACGGGCCGTTTTCTAACTAACCAGAATTTTGATTGGTTGTTTTTTGTTTTTTTCTTCCACCTGGAATTTAATTTGGGAGTTTTTTGGAATTTTGCCAAGAAGAATTTGTTCAGAGATCGCGTTTTCTAAATATTTTTCAATATTTCTTCTGATTTTTCTGGCTCCTTCTCGTGGATCATGGCTGACTTTATTCAAAAAATTGATGAGCTTTATGTCATGATTCAGATTGATATGATTTTCTTCCAATCGTTTGGCAAGTCTTTCCAGTTCCAATTGGACAATTTTTTTAAGCGAATCTTTATCAAGTGATCGGAAAACCAGAGTATTGTCTATTCGGTTGATCAGTTCTGGTCGAAGGTGTGATTTTAAAGTTTTTAGAATTTTTTGTTCCGATTTTTGATGATTAATTTCGGGTATTGATTTTTCATCGAAGCCGATTTCTTCCTGGTAAATTTCCCCGGTACCAATATTTGAAGTAAGAATTATTATCGTATTTTTGAAATCAATTTTTCTGCCTGACGCGTCGGTAAGGCGCCCTTCGTCCAGTATTTGAAGTAAAATATTGTAAACGTCCGGATGAGCTTTTTCCATTTCATCAAAGAGTACCACGCTATAGGGCTTTCTGCGAATGGCTTCTGTCAGCCTGCCACCTTCTTCAAAGCCAACATATCCCGCGGGCGCCCCGGTAAGTCTGGCCACAGAGTGTTTTTCCATAAACTCGGACATATCCACTTTAACAAGCGAGGACTCCGCGCCAAATATTTCACGGGCTAACACTTTGGCCGTTTCTGTTTTTCCAACGCCCGTAGGACCCAAGAAAAGAAAACTGCCAATAGGTCGCGCGTGTGAGGACACGCCGGTCCTGGCTCGTTTGACCGTTTCGGCGATGGTTTTTAAGGCTTCGTCTTGGCCGATAATATATTTTTGCAGAGTTTGGAATAACGAAGAAAGCTGGCGTAATTCTTTTTGCATCAGTTTTTGCAGGGGGATTTTGGTGATGCTTGCGATAGTTTGGATAATGTGATCCTCTGTCAGTTCCGGAAGATTTTTTTCAGTTTTGGATTCAAATCTTTTTTTCGAGCTTTCCAGAGATTTTTGTAATTTTAGCTGTTGGTATTTTAGGGCTTTCGCGGAATCGAAGTTTTGTTCAATCACCGCTGTTGCTTTTTCTTGTTCCAGCTTACTAATCTCTGCTTCCAAGGCTTTTATGTTGCGGAATTTTTTTGAGCGGCCGAGTTTTGTTCTCATTTGAGCGGCCGATTCGTCCAAAAGATCAATGGCTTTATCCGGTAAAAATCGGTCAGGGATGTAGCGCGTGGCGTATTCTGCCGCCGCATGTAGAGCTTCCGGAGTGATACGTAGCCTATGATGTTTTTCGTAATTATTCTTTAGTCCCTCAAGAATTTTTTTTGTTTGCTCCAGAGTGGGCTCTTCTATCAAAACAGGTTGAAAGCGTCGTTCCAGAGCGGCATCATTTTCAAAATGTTTTTTGTAATCTGATAGTGTGGTTGCGCCAATCACGCTTAGTTCAGCGCGCGCCAGAGCCGGCTTGAGAATATTCGCGGCGTCCAGGCTTCCTTGCGTCGCTCCGGCGCCTACAATAGTATGCAGTTCGTCGATAAACAGGATGACATTCTCGCTATCTTGAATCTCGTCGATTATTTGCTTAAGACGATTTTCAAATTCACCTCGAAACATCGATCCCGCAATCACCAGCGCCAGATCCAGCGAAAGAATTTTTTTGTCGAGCAAAAAATCCGGAACCTCGCCTTGCGTGATGGCTAAAGCCAATCCTTCCACTATGGCGGTTTTACCAACCCCGGGTTCGCCAATCAATACGGGATTATTTTTATTTCTACGATTTAGGATGCTTATGACTCTTTCAATTTCTTTTTCTCGACCGATTACCGGATCAATATTCCCCTCGGTTGCCTTTTTTGTAAGATCAGTGGCAAAGTAGTCGAGTGTTGTCGATTTGATTCTTGAAGGTGGTTCAGGAAAATCCATCTGATCGTTATCCTCGTCTTGGGAAATCATTTCAGGCAATCGGGAAAAATTTTCAAAAATTCCCTTGAGTGATTTTTTTAGTTGTTCGGGATCTAACCCCAGTTTTTTCATTAGCACTGAAGCGGCGGAATTTCCTTCGGCCAAGGCAAAAAGAAAATGCTCTGTACCGATAAATTGGTAATTGTGAGTCTGCGCGACAATCGCTGATTTTTCCAAGGCCAGCTTTAATTCTAGAGTGATGCCATCATCAATGAGCACACCAGCGTTGTTAAAGGATCCTTTGAGGAGCTCTTCACGAATTTGTTCAGCGGTAACTTTATTTTTGAGGATAACGGACGCGGCAAAAGAAGACGCCTCTTTTACCACGCCATAGAAAAGATGTTCTGTTCCAGCGGGGACTTTCTGGCTTTCGGCAAGTCTTTGGGACGCAATAAGTGAGTTTTTGGCTCTTGTGGAGAGTTTTTCCAGGATATTTGGAATCATAGATTTTTTTAGGCTTCTGTAGTGGATATTAACAAATTTTTGTTATAATAATTATATCAAACTTCTCTTAATAAAAGAAAATGAACGAAACAGACAAATATCAAAAGGCTTATGATCAGGCGGTAAAGTATTTGACCATCAAGCTTCGCACAGTGGGAGAGATCCAGCAGAAGCTGCTGATGAAAAAACATCCCACGGATGTGGTAATGAAGGTCTTGCGAGAGCTGGAGCGGTTGGATTTTCTAAACGACGAACGTTACGCCAAAATTTTTGTTGAAAATCTGAAAAATTATAAAAGTTTTGGTTTCTACGGTATCAAAGCCAAACTGATGGCAAAAAAAATTCCCACCGATATGATAGAGGGAGTATTGGATGAATTTTTCCCGGAGGAAGAAGAGATGCTGGTCGCTCGGCGTTTTGTGAAAAAATTGGCAAGAACCGGCAGGGAAGAGTATGAAAAAGTAGCTCGATCACTCGCCAGTAAAGGATTTCGAACAGAAGTGGTGGTCAAGGTTCTGCGCGAGCTACCGAAATAAATGCGCTGTCAGCCACGCCTGTCTTTCGTGAGTAGTTGTCGTCGCGGATAGAATTTTATATTTTTTTCCACTCTACACTCGGCATACTGATCAGTACTCACAGTGTAGAGAAGGCTGACGCCTTATTAGATTCTTTTAACCAGATTCCCGATTGGTGTCGAGAATGACAAATTGGTAATAACGATTTTTTACCCCGTATGCATATCGCGAAGCTTACTTATGCGTTCGCTGGCCGGCGGGTGAGTATTGAAAAGTCCGGAGAACCATCCGGTAGAATCTTTTTTGTGATCTTTGAGCGGATTGGCAAAATACAGATGGGCGGTGGCTTTGTTGGCGACTTCCAGAGGCTCGTGATCAGCAGAAATTTTTTCCAGGGCGCTGGCTAAGCCTTCCGGGTAGCGAGTCAACAGAGCTCCGGAGGCATCAGCCAGGAATTCGCGTTTGCGGGAGACCGCCAGTTGTAAAACAGTCGCGATAACAGGGGAAAGGATCGCCAGTATCAAGCCAATCACAAGAAATATGGCTTGGGCCTGGCCTCCGCCGTTTGAAGACCGCCTGCGTCCGCCAAAAAATGAAA
>Ga0209542_10011651_pt1 | contig 15559 bp, 16 predicted proteins | sample RifCSPhighO2_01_FD_184028 | JGI IMG/M metagenome (GOLD analysis project Ga0209542, IMG submission 184028) | Soil microbial communities from Rifle, Colorado - Rifle CSP2_plank highO2_0.1 (SPAdes) (version 2) | ecosystem: Environmental > Terrestrial > Deep subsurface > Rock core/Sediment ... | reverse complement strand
CTCATCCAGTCCGCAACTCTGTAAGCAAGAACGGTACTTGCTTATTGCTAGCGGGATTTTGTTGTGATTTTAGAATTCTATCCTAATAAGTACCGTCTGTTATTTGTTGCTGGATGAGGGCAATGAGTTGCTGAATAAGCGGTATGAGGGCTGCGCGTATCTGAGCGATGGCTGCTTGTTTTTGAGCTGGAGTCCAAGAAGAGAAATCAGCGGTTGTTACCAATTGGGCAACAGGTGCGGCCTTAGGAGACGGGGCTCCTCCACCGCCACCTCCACCAGCGTCACTTTTAGATGTAGAAGCTACTTCAGCCGCGTCGGCGCAAAGGGTAGTTGAGGGTGTGATAGTTACTGCAACCGTATCGCTCGTTCCCGAGAGATTGTAGCCGAGTACAGACGCACTGCCAGTGCAGGTATTTACATTTTGCCCTTGCCCGGTATTCGCACTCAAACTATTGAGGTTAGGGGCAGTTACTTGGAATGCGGAGCCGGATTTAATGGTGGCTACAAAGTTGGTGGGATTGATGACGAGAGACTCGATTACCGCCAAGGAACCAGAGACATTCAGAGTGATGCTATTGACGGTGAGAACAACAGTGGTGGTAAGAGAGACATCATCATAAGCAGCAAAGGCAAGTGCCGGCAGAAGTAGAGAGGCGATTGCGCCTGAAACTAGTAATTTTTTCATGAGTCAGAATTAATCAAGATTAGAATGGGCAAGCGCCATACCTCCAGATTACATCACCGCCGTAAGTGCCGTCGGTGTCGCCGGTTCCCAGGTGAGTAGTCGTGGTAGCCATCTGCGCGGTTGCGAAAGCGAGGTGAATCGCGGTCACAGTTGACGTCGCATACATCGTAATACATCCGACAGCAATGGTTGAAGTGGCGTTATTAGCGGACGTAATAGTAAGAGCTCCATTGCCACCGCTCATAGTTACATCTCCCGTCAGAGTAGAAGCACCAACGGCAGTGAGTGTGCCCGCTGTCGCAATATTTCCGTCTGATGCAGTCGTTGTTGCAAAACCATTCACCATGAAGTTTCCAGTTTGGGAAGTAATGGTCGATGATGCGTTTGCCAGAGTGGTCTTGCCAGTAACACCCAATGTACCTATTACTGTAAGATTTCCTGCAGAGTCAAACGTTGATGTCGCCGAGCCGCCGAAGTAGGCGGTGTCATGAACAGAGAAGCGTGTTGAGGACGCTTGGATCATTGAAGTCAGACCAGTCAAGGTTGAGGCGCCATCAACGGTAAGCGTACCGTCTGTATCAAGGTTAGTGCTGATAGTTGTCACTGCGTTTGCCACAAGCGACACAACCAAAACTCCGAATATTACAGCAAGGACGACGGAAATTATTTTTGTCATCCTATCACTATTAATTGTATTCATACTTAATTATTATTATTGATTTGTCCTACTAACATACTTGATTATCTCACAGTTTCTTTTAACAAGAAGCGATCAAGGTGTGGATAAGGTGGATAAGTGTGTGCAACAAAAAACCGCCCAACGGCGGTTTTTTGTTTCTACACGTTAAGTGTAGGCGTAGTAACCCTTAAGCGGCGGATTACGGGAAGGAAACGTCGCTCGTTCTCCAGTCTGTGCTCGTAGCCATGAAGGTAGTCCTCTGGGTAGCAACAGCAGCTGAATGCCAAGTGAATCCTTCGAAGCCAACGGAGTAGACACTACCTCTGGTGAGAGATGTGCCTGTCAACCATTCTCTACCAACAATCTGCCAGGTGACAGGGATGGTCACTTCAACGTTTTCAGCCAACGTACAGCTGTTCGTACCGACTGAAGTACAGCGATCGGTAGGAATAGTGTACGAGGTCGAGGTAGCAGCGCTAGAAATTACACCGTCGTAGGAACCGTTGCGGTAGACCGCGAACGAACCTGTGGAACTTGCGAAGAGAGGTGTGCCTGAAGCAACGGTACCGAGAGTGAGGTCACCACCAACTGCCTTAATCTTGAGGTTGAAGGTCGCAACCAGGGTCGAAGTGCTTCGGCCGGTTGCAGAATCAATCTGCGAAACGCCATTGGTAGTGATTGACTTGGAAACCAGAGTAATCTCTGGACCAACCTTTCTGACGGTGATCGTCTTGCCAGCCGCGGTGCCGGATTCAGTCAAACCAGTGCCCGCCGCATTCTCTGAAGTAACGTCGGCAACATCAATGTTAGCCGCAAAGGTATTAGGACCGGCGTCTGTGCCACGAATATCAACCTTGACCGAAAGGGTCTTGGTTGTGTTCACTGGAATGATGTAATCAATGTCAGTGAAAGTGGCGCTGTCCACACCCGTGAGTTCGACAATGGTTGCCGAACCTACTTGAGTCGCACCATCGTAGAGCCAAGCGGTTGTCGCAGTGGCACTGTCATCACCACCCATGTCGATATCAACAATAAGATCAGTAAGAGTAACATTGTCTTTCTCTGCTCTGAAGTCAGCTCTCAAGAGCTCTAGCTCATCGCACTCATCTTCTGTTGAACTTGAGATGCAGATGACCTGATTGGCGATAGGACTACCGGAGTTGAGGGAAACGGCTAGAGTAGCGCTCTCCGAAAGTTCACTTTCAGAGGTGAAGTCGCGATTGAAAGCGGTGGCCGGACCATATTGGTTTACGGCAGCACCATCCACTCCGCGAATGCCGTCAATAGGAACGGTTAGTCTCCAGCTGTCACCGTTGAAGGTATCATCCCAGGAGCCCAGTGCGTCAACAGCCACGGTGAGAACTTTAGTTGTACCCTTAGGAACAACGAAGCTCAAGCCGGCGACAGTGATGTAGTAACTGGTGCCATCCTTAACTACAGTGTTGATGTCGAGATCCATGGAACCAAGCACGGTTGAACCGTCCTTGACGTAGATCCTACCAGCAATCTTCCTGTAGAAGTCTGTGTCCGAAGTTGAAGTTGTGTCATTCTCATCAAGCTTCAATTTAACTCTCTCAACCTTAATGTCAGAAGTCTTGGCTTCAAGCTTGATGCCTAGAACATCTTTATTCATGTCTCCTTCATACACCTTTGCTCCAGCGGGAGACGGATTGAGGGAAACGGTAATGGTGCCTTCTACACCAGGGGTAGTAATACCGACTGTAGTACCAGGTACAGTCGTACCGGGAACAACAGTCGTACCACCAGCAACAGCACTATACCTCGCTTGTGAAATAGGACCGAAGTAGCCTGCCGCTGGAGAAACACCATTAGCCGCTTGCCATGTGGCGACTGCTGCTTGAGTAATAGAACCGAAGTACCCGGTCGAACCACCACTGAAGGTGAAGTGACCAGTACCTGTTAGGTAATTCTGCAAGCAAGTAACATCAGCACCGCTTGAACCTATGGTCAAGCTGCGTGTGAATGTGCAAGCAGTCATACCTGTAGACACAGAGCCTCCCTGAAGAGAAGCGAGCTGTGCCATGAGTGCATTGATTTGAGCCTGAAGTTCAGCAATTGTCACAGCCCCTACCATTGGCACTAAAGAGCCAAAGGCAACGGTTGCACCTACTGCGATTCCGGCAATCTTTGCAATTCTTAATTTTGTCATTTGTAATTTTATTTCTAATGCGTGAGCACTTCCCAATAATTTCTAATATTTGTTAGGGTTGCGTCACGGGTATTAATTTTCTAACATTTGCCGGGAACGGTCCCGCCTTCGCTAAAGCTACGGACGGGTAAATATGCCTTTCCCGGCAAGCCCTTAGATTATAAGGGATATTTCGCTAAGAGCCAAATATACTGTGGATAACTCTCATAATACATAACTTCTGGTCGCTAAGCAAGGCTATAACGGCTCCAGCGCTTCTCACCCATTTTCCTAAGGATACCCGAATTCACCATAGTTAGAAGCTCACGCTGGATTGTCTTCTCGCTACAGCCACTGATAAGTGGGGAAACGTCCTTGATCATAATCTCTTTCTTGCGCTTTAATATGGCAATAATGATGCTCTGACGGCTATTCTTCTTCACCGAGACTGCTCCAAACTCTTTTAACATCGGCTTCTCTGAAGTATTGTCCTTTATATATTCAGACTTCTGTGGTCGTGGTAGAGCCTTTTGATCTGTGATTGTATCGTGTATAAACATTATATCTAAAGGCTTTTCTGCTTCGTCCTTAAGTTTAGATAATTCTCGAACTAGAATATCGTGATTCATTTCCGAGACTAGACCAGCAGTCTTGGCCATAGAGAAAAGGGAGAGAGTTTCTCTAATTATACTAAATTTGTCTTTCACTTGTTCGGACACTAGATCAGTAGATAGAGTCCTTAGTTTCCATTTTAATGGCTCTTTATCATCGAAAAATCCAGTAATTAAGTATATAGCTGAAGCGAGCTTTTCTGACTTCTTGATGATATTTGTGATATCAGACATATGGTTGTCTTTGATGTCTCTTACTGTGTCTCTTAGTCCTACCATATTATGTCCTTTATGGCAATCCAATTAACTCATATTTATTATGTAGTTAAGGGACAATTTTTGCAACTCTGCATTAAGACAAGTAATATCTCTAAAAAATTAAAAAGAAATCACTTGGCATGTTATTATTATGGAACAACTTTTTATTATTATGACAAGGAACCGGAAAAAGAGGATGGACGACCGCGAGGGGGGTGGTTTATTTATTTTTAGACTGACCTCAAGAGAGACGGCCAATGGCATCTTGAGTGTCTTTTCGATAGTACTGGCTATCTTCCTTCTCTTGGGAGCTTTCAGTCTATCTGGCCAAGCCGGAACAGTCGTCTATGAGTGGCTCTCTTACTTCTTTGGTGTTGGCTACTATATCCTGCCGATGGTCTTTTTATTACTAGCAACATCGTTTCTTAGAGCACAGGAAAGAAGCTTTGCTATGCCACAGATCTTCGGTTCATTCGTTCTTTTCCTCTCTTTACTCGGCTTGGTCAACTTGGTATCAGATGAGGGTGGTATTGTCGGAGTACTCATATCGAGACCTATAAATTCTTTCTTTCATATTTATTTTAGTGCAGTGATACTCGTAGCGCTTGCTATTATTTCAGTCTTAGTAATCTTTAACGTTTCTTTGAAATTTGATGTTATCTCTTTCGTTAAAAAGCTTTTCTCGCGAAAAGAGGAGAAGACCGCTCTAGCCCCACTTGAGGATGCCGCTATTGATAAAGCCGTGCAAAAAGTAGAAAAAATCCAACAAGATCAGAAGCCAGAAATAAAAAATAAGAAAGAAGAAAATGATGGATTCGTACCAATGGCAATACGGAGAAGTGGTAAGCGCTGGTCACCTCCCCCACTCTCCCTATTGGAAGGAGACCGTGGCAAGCCAGGTGTCGGAGATATTAAAGCCAATGCCAACTTGATCAAACGCACTCTTCTCAACTTCGGTATCGTAGTTGAAATGGACGAGATCTCAATCGGTCCATCTGTCACTCGCTATGCTCTCAAACCGGCCGAGGGTGTTAAGCTTTCAAAAATTCTCGGTCTCCAGAACAATCTCGAACTCGCACTCGCGGCTCATCCGGTGCGCATCGAGGCTCCCATTCCTGGCAAATCACTTGTTGGCATCGAGGTACCAAACACCCTCAAGTCCACTATCGGTCTCGGCTCGCTTGTCTCTGACGAAGAATATACTAGAAGTGCCTTGCCACTCTTCATAGCCCTTGGTCGTGATATTTCTGGACGATCTCATTTCGCAAATCTCGGCAGAATGCCTCATTTACTCATCGCTGGCGCTACTGGATCAGGTAAATCTGTTTGTATCCACGCCATCATAAATTCTCTTATATTCAGAAACCCACCCGATAATCTGAAGTTTATTATGATAGACCCGAAACGCGTCGAGCTCACAATGTACAACAGCATCCCCCATCTTCTCACCCCTGTCACTACAGAGCCGAAGAAAGCGATACTAGCTTTGAAATGGGCAGCTAAAGAGATGGAACGCCGATACGATATCCTCGAGAAAGCGAGCGTGCGAGATATCGACTCGTATCATCAGAATGTTAAGAATGCTGACCCTATGCCATTCATCGTCATTATCATAGATGAACTGGCTGACTTGATGCAGTCTTATCCACGAGAACTGGAGTCAGCTGTAGTACGTCTGGCTCAGATGAGTCGTGCCGTTGGTATCCATCTCATCCTCTCTACCCAAAGGCCTTCTGTTAACATCATCACCGGTCTCATCAAAGCAAACATTCCAACGCGCATCGCTCTTCAAGTATCTTCCCAGATAGATTCGCGCACCATCCTCGATACATCCGGCGCCGAGAAACTTCTCGGCGCCGGCGACATGCTCTTCCTCTCCGGAGAGATGTCCAAACCAGTGCGCATTCAATCTGCCTACATTTCTGAAAAAGAGGTTAAGGGTGTAGTTAAATATCTCCGTGATACTTATGCTGATGAACTAACGAGTGAAATAAATTTCACAAATGAAAATAATAGTAATGCTATTTTCTCTGCTTCGCTTGAAGAAGACTCCAATGACCTCGACGACGATGAGCTCTATGAAGAAGCGAGAGAAACGGTAGTCCGTGCAGGCAAGGCTTCTACATCTTTTCTCCAACGCAAATTACGCATCGGTTACGCTCGCGCCGCTCGCCTAGTAGATATGCTTGAGGAACGCGGAGTGATAGGTGTGGGTTCGGGCGCTAAAGCACGAGAAGTCATTGGTGCGCCCGCCCGACTGAACGACTACAGTCGTTCGGGCGGGGAAGTAGCCCGCCTGCCGAACTGGGACGGGCAGGGAAGTATGGAGCAAGAAGTAGGTGAAGAGGACGCACAAGCACAAGAAGGACTGCGATGAATCTTAAACCGAAGTATATCTTTTTAATTACTTCGTTCTTACTCCTTACTTCTTACTCCATATACCAAGCTCGTTCCATCATCCTTGGGCCAAGGATTTGGATTGATATCCCTCAAGATGGCCAGACGGTCGAAAGTCCTTTAGTCACTATCGAAGGCCGGTCTAGGAACATTGCTTGGATCAGTCTAAACGACCGGCAGATATTTACAGACGAAGATGGGAGGTGGAGTGAGAAATTGATAGTCTCCGAGGGCTTAAGTATAATGACCGTGGAGGCTCGTGACCGCTTCGGTCACGAGACAGAAAAGAGCGTCCAGATTATCTTAAATTAATTTCATGGCAAAAATCACTAAAAATACAGAAAACCCCTCGACAAAGCTCGGGGCAAGCAAAAATATTGATACTACTCTCGATGCTATCAGGGTCAAGTTCGGTGAGGATTCAATTATGAAGCTCGGAGACAAGCCGAGAGTAGGTGTCGATGCTATCTCGACCGGCTCTATTGGTCTTGACGCCGCGCTCGGCGTCGGTGGCCTGCCGCGGGGTAGGATTATTGAAATCTTCGGGCCAGAATCTTCCGGCAAAACAACGCTCTCACTACATTGTATAGCCGAGGCGCAGAAGATGGGCGGCATTTGTGCTTTCATCGATGCCGAGCATGCCATGGACCCGGAGTATTCCAAGCGTCTCGGGGTCAAAATTGATGAACTTCTCATTTCCCAACCGGACACTGGTGAGCAGGCTCTAGAAATTGTCGACTCTTTGGTACGCTCAGGCAAACTTGATGTGATAGTCATAGATTCTGTAGCGGCACTCACACCGAAAGATGAAATTGAGGGCGATATGGGAGCTTATCACGTCGGCAAACAAGCCCGTCTTATGAGTCAGGCTTTGCGTAAACTCACAGCCATAGTGGCGAAGTCGAAAACTATAGTCATCTTCATCAACCAAATCCGTATGCAGATAGGAGTCATGTTCGGTAACCCAGAGACTACTCCCGGAGGTAAGGCATTGAAATTTTATACTTCCGTACGTCTTGACATTCGTCGTATAGCTCAGATTAAAAAAGGAGATGAGGTCATGGGTGGGCGCACGAGGGTCAAAGTGGTCAAGAATAAAGTAGCCGCACCATTCAGACAAACAGAGTTTGATCTTATGTATAACGAAGGCATTTCACGCGAAGGAGAACTTATCGCACTGGGTGAGAAATTCGGCTTGATGAAAAAGTCTGGCAACTCGTACGAATACTTGCCCGCCGAAGCCTCGGCGAAGGAGGGTGGCTCAATAAAACTCGGTCGTGGCTACGACGCCACTCGCCAATTCCTCCGTGAGAACAAAACTATTTCAAATCAAATTCTAAAAGATATCCGATCGAAATTAAAAGAGGTGTGAGCAAATATAACTAAGAAAAAACGTCTCGGAGCGCGACGGCGCGAGAGTCAGGAAAATTTTTAACAAAAAATATTTCTGTGTTTTTTCGTGTTATATTTGCGTTTACTTAAATTAAATGTAAAATGGCATCCTATGCTCGAGTATAGCGAAATAAAGGAGGGCAAATACATAGTTTTCGGGGACGAGCCTTGGGAGGTTATTGACTCCCACGTCTTCCGCAAACAACAGAGAAAGCCTGTTAATGCTACGAAACTAAGAAGCCTTTTAACTGGCAGGGTGACTGAACATTCTTTCCACGTATCAGACAAGGTAAATGAAGCCGACATCAGTAAGAAGGAGGTGAAATATCTATATGTTAAAGGAAGGCGCCCGCCAGAGGACGGGCAAGAATACTGGTTCTCTGAAGCTCTTGACCCATCAAAGCGTTTTAAGTTACCGGAAGAGATGATCGGGATGGCTGCCAAATTCCTCAAGCCAAATATTTTGGTAGACGCCATGCTTTTCGATGGAAATATTATTGGACTCAAACTTCCTATCAAGACGGAGCTTAAAGTGACCGAAGCTCACGAGACAAGCAAAGGTAATACTGCTCAAGGAGCCACCAAGGCGGTGAAGCTCGAGACAGGAGCCGAGATACAAGTACCCATGTTTATCAAAGAGGGGGACGTGGTACGGGTGAATACCGAAACCGGCGCATATACAGATCGAGTATAAGACCGATTAGGAAGCCGATAAAGCTCCAATATAAGACGACAAACCATAGCTCGTGGATTAGCACCAAACCTTTGCCCACAGTCGCATAGAGTAATATCAGAGGCAGAAATATGGGAACAGCCAAGTGATCTGCAAAACAAACAGAACCTATGTCTATAGACGCAGGGCAAAACACTTTCAACACTAGAGTGAGTGCAATAAGTGCCGGTGCGAAAAGGGCTCCTCTAATAGAGTACGGAATATGCATCTTTAAATTATAACCCGAGTTTATCTTGAAACGTAAGGTAGAAGACCGAGGAAACGAGCCCGTTTGACCGCTAGAGCTAGCTCTCTTGCAAACTTGGAAGGGATACTGGAGCGCTTGCGTGATTGGATGCGGGCGTGAGGTGTTAGAAACTTCTTAAGAGTCTCGACATCTTTGTAGTCGATATATTCAATCTTATGTTCTTTAAAATAGTTTTGTTTTCTCATGATACGAATCTTACGAATTTAATCGAATTAAAACGGGATATCATCTACATTAACGTTCTCTTCAGGATAATCGATTCCGTCAACGGGAGGCTCTTCTTGCTTGATTTGGCTCGCCGGAGTGGGAGCGGAGGCGACTCCTCCATCTTTCCTAGGACCGAATTGCACTCTATCAGCCACCACCTCTGTACGATACTTCTTAGTGCCATCAGCGGCATCCCAGCTCCTAGTCTGCATTCTACCTTCTACTAAGACAGACGAGCCCTTGCGCAGATATTGCGCTGTCGTCTCTGCCTGGCGGCCAAACACGACCACATTGTGATAATCGGTCGACTCCTGTTTGGCCCCATTCTTATCCTTCCACACACGGTTGGTGGCGATGCCAAGAGTAGTCACTTGTACGCCAGAAGGCAAGGAGCGCAGTTCTGGGTCGCGAGTGAGATTACCGATGATAATAGCGCGATTGAAGTACATAAATATTATTCTACCACGGCCTCCTTCGCCACGCCGGAGTCTTCTATAGAAGCAGACCCTTCTTCCTCAACCAAGGCCTTCGCTTTGGCGAAGGTGAAAGTAGTTTCGCGATGAGCCTTGATGAGAAGGAAGCGCAGAATTTCCGCTATTTTCTCTACACCGGCTTTGACCGTCGCTATTTTGGCCGGCTCGGTTTCAAATTTGATCCAACCTAGGTAAGCATCCGTGAGTACGTAGCGACTGGCTCCTATGGTCTTCGACATGGAGTAAGCCAGAGACTGTTTGAAAGGAGCTTCAGAGTCAACTTCTTTTCCGCCTGCTTCATGTATTAAAACCCTAATCTTATCTATAACACTTGAAAGAGCATCTTCGGCGATACTTGGCAGAATAAGATATCCCAGTTCATAAATTTGCATTTCGTTACCTTATCATAGAAAGTGCGTTATTGACAAGAGCAACCCTCACAGTCTCCTCATCTTCCCCTCTAATCTCAGCGATCCTTCTGGCTACTTCACTTACATAAGACGGCTCGTTGCGTTTGCCTCGATACGGCACCGGGGCTACGTAAGGCGCGTCTGTCTCCGACATAATCATTTCAATAGGTGCCGATTTTATAACCTCGATAAACGTGTCAGCCAGAAGCTGATCCGCCTTTGGCGGAAAAGTAATTACCCCCGTGAAAGAAATCGTGAACCCAATATCAAAAAATCTTTTGGCAGTAGCTACGTCGCCAGCGAAGAAATGTATATTGCCTCGAAGTTTCTCTCCATGTGTTTTCTTAAGAGGTTCGAGGATTTCTAATAATTCTTCATAAGCGTCGCGAGCATGAATCATGAGAGGTTTGTCGTGAATCAGAGCAAACTCTAGTTGGTCTAGAAAAAGTTTCTTCTGCCTATCGTAATCTGCCTCTTTTTTAGCATGATAGAAATCTAGCCCACATTCCCCTACCGCTACCACCTTCGGATTAGTTATTAAAGTTTGGAAGTTTGTAAGTTCAAAGGTTTTTGATTTCTTATCTACGGGATGTACTCCGATACACGCGTAAATTTCTTCATATTTTTCGGCTAGTTCTACTACTTTTTGTGATGATTCGAAGTCCGTCCCAACTACTATCGTATGAGTTTCTGTCTCTTTTAATCTCCCTACAACTTCATCAAAATCTTTCTCATAGTCTTTGAAATTCAGATGGGAATGTATGTCGAAGTATTTAGGCATTTATGGTGAACTTGTCGAACCATCTTTGCGAGCCTGCCCGCCATCGCTGCGCTCAGGCGCTAGCAGGCGGGGGAAAAGAGCTTCAGGCATTTTATTTTCTTTGATTGCTGTGAGAATTTTCTCCGATGTATCTGGCATAAATGATGAGAGAGAATGCCCTATGTGTGCGAGTTTTATGACTAGATCACCAATAACCTTTTCATCCTTAGACTCCCATGGTTTAGTTTCCTGAATCTCGGCATCTAATTTCCCTATTTTCTCCCATATGTGGTTAGCCGCTTTCTGTATCTCAAATTTGTCTAAGTACGATTCAAGCTCTTTGTTCAACACCGAGTGTTGAACAGTTACTGGTTTAGAGAGATAAGTTTCGGCGAGCTTCATAACACGTGCTACTAGATTACCAAGACCATTAGCCAAGTTGGCATTATAGGCTTCACGGAAAAGTTCCTTGGTAATATCACCATCCTCAGTTGAAGAAACATGGCGCAATAAATAATACCGCACAGCGTCTGCACCATAGACATTAATCAGCTCTTGTGGATCAATAATATTGCCAAGAGTCTTTGACATTTTTTTCCCGCCTGAGGTGATCATTCCGTGGACAAAAACTGTTTTCGGGAGTTCAAGTCCTGCCGAAATAAGCATTGCTGGCCAAAACGCAGTGTGAAAGCGCAAGATATCTTTCCCAATAACATGCACACCTGGCCAAAAATACATCTTCTCTTCACCGCGCCCAAAACCAAGCCCGGTTACATAGTTCGTGAGTGCATCCACCCATATGTACATGGTTTGTGATTCGTCGCTAGGAACTGGTATCCCCCATGTCATTTTTTCTTTGGGACGCGAGAAACTTACATCATGCAAGCCTGATTTAATAAGAGATAGAATTTCATTCTTTCTCGATTTGGGAATGATTTTGAGCTCATCTTTTGAAATAAGCTCTTTCAACTGGTTCGCATACTTTGACAAACGAAAGAAATAATTTTCTTCTGTTACTTCTTCTGGTGCCATATTATGATCTGGACACAGTCCATCAACCAGCTCTTTTTCCGTAATGAATGTTTCGCATCCGATACAGTATAATCCTGTGTATGATGACTTATATAAATCATCTGACTTTGCTAGACGCTTCCACATTTCGATAGCACCGGGCCAGTGCACATCTTTATCAGAAGTTCTGATGAATTGGTCGTATGAGATGTTTAACTTTGCATAAAGACTTTTAAAACTAGTGACCATCTCTTCGAGATATTCTCCTGGCTTCTTGCTTTGCGCTTCTGCGGCTTTGACGATTTTCTCCGTATGCTCATCAGTACCAGTGAGAAAATAAGACTCCATGCCTACCAAGCGATGGAAGCGAGTTAACACATCACATAAGAGCGTTGCATAGGCGTGGCCCATGTGAGGCTTTGCGTTAGGGTAGAAAATCGGTGAGGTGACGTAAAAAGTGTCTTTATTATTCATATTTTTACTCCTCGTATTATAAGGTTTCTACGCAAATTAGCCATATCACTCCGTTTATCTTGATGCAGAACAAACGGCTCAAGTCCTTGCAATAATCTTCTCACCTGCTCCTTTCTGCTACAACTTAAATGACTATAGTTTTGATTTCGAGCATAACCATGCTTACCAACAAAGCCCTTCAGATTATCCTGATATATTTTTGGCGTAACAATACCAAACTTTTCTAAACCCTCTTTAATAAAACTAAGAACAGCCACATTGTAGTTTCCCCATGACACAAAAGCTTGTCCATTTGATATATAGAAACTTCCCTCTGCGTCAGTAAAACCAGCCAGAAAAGCAAAGAAGTGTTTTTTATATTTAAGGCACCATGTGTAGTCACGATTATCTGGTAAAAGAAAAGCGAACGTTATATTTACAAACACCTCAATATTGGTAGCACCACGCTTATTAGGCTTCCCTTTCCAAACTCTGCCATACCTAGAAAAAAGTCTAGATATGAGCTCAATTTGTGCAGATTTAGTACTTCCACAACCTATTGAAATAGTCTCGCCACGTTTCCCATTAAGTTTCCGCACCCGTAAATCACCGATTGCAAAACCAAGGAGATACGCTTTCTCATGCAGATCGCCACTGAAATTTAGACGTTTGTACCGAATATGTGAATTAGCAATGGAGCGTGGAACGATATCATGTTTCTTTAAAGCATTATATACACGACTTCTAGAGAGATCGAACTTCTTCTCAATGGCCCACGTTGAAAGACCTTTCTTTAAATAAACACTGATAAGAAATTTTTTAGTTATTATGTGACCCACTAGTGCATTATACCAAACAACACTAAAGATTTCTAGTCATAGAGAAACTTTTATTTTGAGACATTTAGAGACTGACCTACTTTGCGCTCTTCGAGATCAGAGATAAATTCCATGAATGCCGCTGCTACTGGTACTGAAATCAGTGCTCCTAGAAAACCAGCCAAGGTGGCACCGATAACTAGCGCTATGATCGAGATTATCGGCGGGACTCCTACCACCTTCTTTACCACCAAAGGATAGATGACATTGCCTTCTAGCTGTTGAATCACAATGTAAAGTCCGGCCACGATTAGAGTAACAGTAGCTCCGCCCGATATATAAGCGATAAATAAAGCTGGTATAGCAGCAATGGTAGCACCGAAAAGTGGAATAAGTTCCAACACTCCAGCAAGCACTGCTAAAAGTAGTGCGTGAGGTACACCAATGATCAGCAACCCAATATATACAAGCACTGTCACAAAAACCGACATAAGAAGCTGACCTTGCATCCAGCGACCGATTTTGATCTGCGAACGTTTCCATAGACTGGCGACATACTGTTCGTGTTTGAGGGGGGTAATTATTTTCAGAAACTTACTAATTCCATCTTCTTGTACTACCAGATAGAACGAGAGAACTAAGATAAGCAAGAAGTTCAACACTCCACCGAAAACCAGAGAGATGCTAGAAAATACTCCTTGTGAGAGAAAACCTGCTAGAGAATTAAGATATGAGCTTAGTTCCTTGATCACGATTGGAGTGTCTAGGCCCCCAAATAGATTCTGGGTTCTAAACATTTCAGAAAGTATCCCGCCGTTTAAGACAGAGTTGGAGTAGATGGTCAAAGTCTTAATGAAGCTCGACATTTCTCCTATAAGAGGCAGGAGTAGGAAGTAGAAAAGGCCCGCCAACAGTAGTGCCGACATAATGTAGATGAAAAGGGCTGTGGGCAGACGAGGCATGCCGTTCCTCTTGGCCCAGACGGTTGCAGGCTCCATGGCCGAGGCGATGACAATAGATGCTATGAGAACCAAGATAAATTGACTAACGAGAAAGAACGCGTAGGCTATAGCAATCACAAGCACCCCCCTTACCCAACTGGCAGTGGTGATCTCCCATTTTTGCTTAGTCTCGTTCATGGATTCAATGTTATTCACCATGCCCTGAGCTTTGTCGAACGGGCATAAAAATATGATAGCACTATTTTAAAGTCAGTACCTTCTTTATACTTTTCTGGTCAGAAATATCTCCCACGATAGCGAGGTTGAGTTTATTGTTTTTAAATATATCTTTGGCTACTTTTTGGATATCTTTGGGTGTAACTTTCCTAACCTCCTTCTCGAGTTCTGCGGGTTTTTTTAATTTTTTAGCACTGACTTCTTGACCAGCATAGAATTCAGCGATTGAATCTGTAGTCTCAAGATTCATATAGAGATGGCCTATATTATGTTCTTTGGCTTTTTGTAACTCCATTTCAGACACAGGTGTTTTAACAAGATTGTTACATTCCTCCAAGAGAACCTTTAGAACTTCCTTAGTACGTGAGACATTTATGCCTGTCGAGATGGTAAAGATGCCATGGTCTGTATATTCATCACTCCCAGCTCGAACGTAATAACATGCCCCCATTTCATCGCGCAATTTGGTAAAAAGACGTGAGGACATCCCTTTACCCAAAATTTCAGCAAGCAGGGTTAGAGCTGGGGCTCTCTTATCATCCGCACCATAGGCGCGGAAAGCCATAACCATATGAGTTTGATCTGTCTTCTTTCTATGGATAAGTAGTCCAGGGAACTTCTGCTTTTCTATGACAGCTGGTTTGGATATTCTTTTATGTCTTGGGATATCTTTGAAGTGTTTCTTTACCTCTCGAAGTACTGCTTGCTCACTTATATCACCCGCTACGATAACAATAGTTTTAGATGCCACATAATGTTTGGAACGATAATCAACAAAATCTTTTCTAGTGAATCTCTTTATGTTCTCTCTAGGACCCAGAATCGGTCTCCCAGCTGGCGCATCACTATACATAAGTTTGGAGAGCACCTCCCAGACTTTCCTCTGTGGTAAATCTTCGTACATACTAATTTCTTCGAGTATCACTCCCCTCTCTTTCTCTAGATCCTCTGCTGGCAGTGTTGGATTAAGATATAAATCAGAAATAATTTCGAACAATTTAGGGAAATGCCTTTTGGCAGCTTTGGCATAATAACCCGTTAATTCATTCCCAGTAAAAGCATTGTTTTGAGCACCTAATTCATCTAGTTCTTTGGCTA
>Ga0209542_10011650_pt1 | contig 15559 bp, 9 predicted proteins | sample RifCSPhighO2_01_FD_184028 | JGI IMG/M metagenome (GOLD analysis project Ga0209542, IMG submission 184028) | Soil microbial communities from Rifle, Colorado - Rifle CSP2_plank highO2_0.1 (SPAdes) (version 2) | ecosystem: Environmental > Terrestrial > Deep subsurface > Rock core/Sediment ... | reverse complement strand
TGAGCTTCATTACCGTTTTTCTTCTCGTCTCAAAAGCATCACCGCCGGCTCATTTCCCCTCTTCCCCTGCCTTCATCGCCTCCTTTATCTTTTTCATTATCTCATCCCTCACTTTCGGATTTTCCTTGAGGTAGTTTTTTGCGTTGTCAAACCCTTGGCCGAGCTTGAAAGAATCGAAAGAAAGACTCGCTCCCGATTTTTTTACGATGTCATATTTCATTCCGAGATTTAAAACATCGGCGTCGTACGAAATTCCTTCGTTATAGAAAATGTCAAATTCCGCCGTTTTAAAGGGCGCGGCAACTTTATTTTTCACCACTTTGGCTTTATGGCGATTCCCGACAATCTCCTCTCCTTTTTTTATTTGCGCGGAGCGCCGCAGATCAATCCGCACCGATGAATAAAACTTGAGCGCTTTTCCGCCGGGCGTTGTCTCGGGGTTTCCCCACACGATCCCGATCTGCATCCGGATTTGATTGATAAAAATAATGGCGGTTTTTGATTTTGCGCCGATCGCGGTAAGCTTTCTCAACGCATGCGACATAAGACGCGCCTGAAGCCCCATATGCTGCTGGCCCATCTCACCCTCAATCTCTGCCCTAGGAGTAAGCGCCGCAACGGAATCAACAACGATGACGTCTACCGCACTAGACCGAACAAGCGATTCCACAATTTCCAGCGCCTGCTCGCCCGTATCGGGCTGAGAAATCAGAAGATCGTTAATTTTTACTCCGATCCGCTTTGCGTATTCGGGATCGAGCGCGTGTTCGGCGTCAATAAACGCCGCAAGCCCTCCCCGCTTTTGAGCCTCTTTTACAATATGGAGGGCGAGCGTCGTCTTTCCAGACGATTCCGGCCCGAATATCTCGACTATGCGGCCCCGCGGTATGCCGCCGACTCCCAAGGCCGCGTCCAGAGCAAACGATCCCGTTGGAATTACGTCAACATCAACTTTTGGCGCATCCCCGAGCTTCATGATTGCTCCCTCTCCAAACTTATCCTGTATCTCCTTTACCGCCGCTTCAACGAGCTTTATCTTATCGAGTTTTTCCTCTTTCATGAATCAAGATGCAAATCTACAAATATGATGCGAATCTACAAATTGCGAATGATACATAACTGTATATTTCGCGTATCTGTATTTGTAGATTAGCATTTCATTCGCATATTAGCATCATACTTAGATCTCCAATCTACTCCACATAGACAAATCGGACGTCTTTCGTCATCTTCCCAAAGCGGTTTGTCGCGAGAAATTCCAGAGTATTGAGGCCCGGACGCAGTTCAACCGAGCCAGAAAAATTTCCTTCGCTATCAATTATAATTTCACGCCCGTTCACTGTCAAATTCGATTCCCGCTCCACAAAACCGCGAACCGCGACGAGTCGGTCGGAAACGCGTATTTCCCGCGTCTTCGGCGACTCCATGACGAATTGGGGCTTTTTGAGAAACGAAAAAAGCCGATATCCGATAAACGCGGAAAGCGTTATTAGGAAAAGAATCGCGACAATTGCCCCAATGCGTTTTGGGGTGAGCACGGGCGCGTCTCCGCGATTTTCCGGAAGGGGCTTGAGTTCGCGCTTCGCGTGGTAATTCTTCACGTCCCATTCGGTTGAAAATTCCTTCAGGACCCTTTCGGCGTCCGCAATCGCGAGCAGAACGAGGAGTTTACGAACAACGCCGAGCGCGTATACCTTTGCGGAAAAATACTCGTACTCATCTTCTTCGATCGCCTCAAGCGCGCGCACCGGAACATGGAGCGAATGCGATACGCTTTCAATCTCGAGCCGCAATTCCTTGCGGCGCGCGCGGATTCTTCCCCCAACCGAAGATTCTATTGTTTCTTCGTTTGGCATCCCAGTATATCAACCTCGACTGTCCCGGCGGTACGTCGGGACAACGAAGAATGTTAGTATAGAAAATTCGATAGTTTCATATGTCATGCGCGCGGTGAGGGATTCTCTTTGTTTCTTTGTCGAGGTTGTATTACTGGGCATGATGGTTATGTTACGATACTGCTACATTTCGTCCTCATCGCTATCGAGTTCATGCAAAGAATCCGCCGACTTCGCGAACACCTCGCGTGGCTTTGCGCCGTCCGCCGGGCCGATGATACCTCGCGATTCGAGGATATCGAGGATGCGCGCCGCGCGCGCATACCCCACGCGAAGGCGCCGCTGAAGATAGGACGCCGACGCCTTGCCCGCGGCGCGAATAATCTTTTCTGCCTCCTCAATCAAGGGATCATCCTCGCCATAGTCATCGTCGCGGCCGTCCCCGCTCCCCTCAGTTCGCGCCTCAAAAATCGCCTCGTCGTACTCGGGTACTACGAATTCTTCACGGAGAAAATCAACAACTCGCTTTACCTCCTGTTCCGAAATAAACCCGCCCTGGATCCGTTTGGGTTTTGCCGTGTCTCCGGACATGAACAAGAGGTCGCCGTTTCCGAGAAGCGTCTCGGCGCCCGCGGTATCAAGAATTGTCCGCGAATCGATTTGCGAGGCGACCTGGAGAGCGATTCGAGACGTGATGTTCGCCTTGATAAGCCCGGTGATAACCTCAACCGAAGGCCGCTGGGTTGATACAATAAGGTGAATCCCGACCGCTCGCGCCATTTGCGCAAGGCGGACAATCGCGCCCTCCATTTCTCGAGGATAGATTGCCATCAAGTCCGCGAGCTCATCAATCAATATAACAATGTAGGGAAGCGCCTCCTCGTCCTCGGCTTTTCCGAGGGATGAATTATATCCGACAATGTCGCGGGAACTTTTCTCTGACAAAAGATCATAGCGGCGGTCCATTTCTTTTGTCGCCCACCGGAGCGCCTGGATGGTTTTTTTCGGATCCGTGATAACGGGCGTCAGGAGATGCGGAATATCGTTATAGACCGGAAGCTCGACGCGTTTCGGATCAATGAGGATAAAACGGAGCATATCGGACGAATTCCGATAGAGGAGCGAAATAATAATCGAATGAATCGTCACGGACTTTCCGGAGCCGGTCGCCCCGGAAATCAAAAGGTGCGGCATCTTCGAAAGATCCGCATATACCGGAGAGCCCGCGACGTCCCTGCCCACGGCAAAAAGCAGAGGATGGGGAGACGCATCGAATACCGCGTTTCCGAGAAGCGCCCGGAGCCCAACGAGCGCGATTGATTTATTCGGCACTTCGATCCCCGCAAGCGATTTGCCCGGAATCGGCGCCTCAATCCGAATCGGATGCGCGGCAAGCGCGAGCGAGAGATCCGAACGGAGCGCGGTTATCCGCGAAAGCTTTATCCCCTCTGCGGGCTTAAGGGTGTATTGCGTTACCGTGGGGCCGACCGATATTTCTCCCATCTCAACCTCAACGCCGAAATTCTCGAGCGTCCGCTTGATGATATTGGCATTTGCCCTGATATCGCCCGACGATGGCTTTCCCGTATCTTCCTGGAGAAGTTCTAAGGGCGGCTTTTTATAAAACGGATTTCGCCGCGCAATTTTCCGGAGCGCAATAATACTTCCGTTTGCTTCCTCCCCCGGCTTTACGGCGAGCGCCGACGTGTCCCCTCCCGATCCCGCCGTCGCTGCAAAACCCGCGGTCTTTACCTTCTCAACCGCGCCCTGGATGGTCGCGTTTAGAGTATCGACGACCGCAGCGATGCGCGATTCCTCTCTGCCCTTGAGCGCGTCCTCTGGCGTACCCTCCTCTTCCTTTGAGCGAAATCGCTTCCAAAACGGAATGTTAAAAAGCAGAAGAAGCGCTACAATCCAAATCCCGAGCGTTATTACGAACGCTCCCCAAAAGTCAAAAAGCGCAAGCATCGGGGACGACATGACGCGTCCGAGCGCGCCACCGACTCCCGCGCCGAAAAAAAGGTCGAGCGACAATAAACTCGCGAGGAAAAACAAGAGCCCGCCGAGAACGGTGACTGCGAACACGCGGTTTTGTCCGGAAAACAAAAAAGAAAATCCGAGAAGAACCAATGTCACTGGTGCGAAAAAGTAGCCGCCCCCGAGAAGATATCCAAACGCCCAGTAGAGATACACCCCCAGCGCCCCCCCTTTTTCGATCGCGCTTATTGCAAAAAGCGCGGCAAGCACAAACGCTCCGACCGCAAAAATAACCCGCTTCACCTCGGGATGAATATCAAGCCACGGTTCGGAATTTGAATCTTTCCGCGACTCTTCTTTTCTATGATTCTTCCCGCTTTTTCGAGCCATACACCTCTCTAGTATACAAAAAAACAAGAGAAAAACAACGGGTTGCCGAACGGCTCACCGGCATCCGCCGGTAAGCCGTTGATTAAATATACAAAATCTCCGGCTTGAAAGCCGGAGACGTAGAGGAGATACATGATTTCTATGGTATTTTCCGGTAGCCGGTTCCCGCGGGAATCAAACGTCCAATAATGACGTTTTCTTTAAGCCCGCGAAGATCATCCGCTTTTCCGCGAACCGCCGCGTCAACCAGAACGCGCGTTGTTTCTTGGAACGAGGCCGCGGATAAAAAGCTTGACGTCGAGAGAGCAACGCGCGTAATCCCCAAGAGCATTTGCGATGCCTTTGCCGGACGCATGCCTTTTCTCACCGCGTCAATGTTTACCTTACGGAATTCCCGCTTTTCAACGACCTCGCCCGGCGTAAAATCGGTATCGCCCGAGTCCTTAATCCGAATCCGGGAAAACATCTGCCGGACGATGATTTCAATGTGCTTATCGTGAATCGGCGCGCCCTGCATCGAGTAAATCTTCTGAATTTCCTTGATGATATAGCGCTCAACCGCCTCTTTTCCGGCATACTTGAAAAGCTCTTTTAAATCAGCGTGCCCCTCGGAGAGAATGTCGCCTTTTTTTACTTTTGAACCGACATCGACAAACATTCCCGTTGACGGAGGAATACGAAATTCCTTTACCTCTTCGCGGGCGGCCTCACCCTTCTTTTTCGTCTTCTTTGAAACCGGACCCTCTTCGGAATAATCAGCGGCGACTCGAATGAGCTTCTCGCGTCCGGCATCAGCAATTTCAATCACCTCTCCCGAAACATCCGAGAGAATTGCGCGGCCTTTGGGCGGACGAACCTCGAATATTTCCTCGACTCGGGGAAGACCAGTTGTAATGTCGCCTCCTCCGGCAACTCCTCCGATATGGAACGTCCGCATAGTGAGCTGTGTTCCCGGCTCGCCGATTGCCTGCGCCGCAACAATTCCTACTGCCTCGCCGAAGCGGATCGGCTCATTATTTCCCAGGTCATACCCATAACAGGACTGGCATATTCCAGACAAGCTTCTGCACGCTATCGGAGACCGGACGACAATTTTTTCAACCTTTTTCTCGTCAAGAATTTTCCCTTTTTCCGAGTCCACGTGTTCGCCCTTCTCAAAAAGAACCTTACCGGTCGCCGGATCTTTCACATCCTCGAACAGCATCCTGCCGAACGCGCGCGCGCCCATGGGCTTATTTACCTCGTCCGAATCCTTCTTAAAAATCTCGAGGCCCTGCTTCGGCTTGCAATCCTTTTCCGCAACAATAAGATCCTGGGAAACGTCGACGAGGCGGCGCGTGAGGTATCCGGCCGCGGAGGTCTTCAACGCGGTGTCTGCGGTTCCTTTTCGCGCGCCGTGCGTTGAAATAAAGTATTCGAGAACATTCAAACCTTCTTTATAGGACGAGAGTACGGGAAGCTCGATAATTTTGCCTGCGGGGTTTACGACAAGGCCTTTTAGCCCGGACATCTGCCGGATTTGGATCCAGGACCCGCGCGCTTTCGCGTCAACCATGGAATGGATCGGTCCCAACGGGTCAAGCGCATCCGGGACAAGTTTTGTCATCTGATCAACAACTCGCTTCCAAATCTCAATCACGCGGTCATAGCGCTCCTTGTCGGTCAGGAGACCGCGGCGATACTGTTCGACGACAACGAGGACTTCTTTTTCCGCTGCTTCAATAATCTCTTTTTTTCCGGACGGTATCACGAGATCATCCATTCCCCATGAAATTCCCGACACGGTCGCAAAGGTAAATCCGAATTTTTTTATGCTGTCGAGAATCGGAGGCGTGCCCTCGGTGCCGTAGGTCTTGATGAGGCGCGCAACGATCTCGCCCAGATCGCGCTTCTTTACCTGGCGGTTTACAAAGAGCACACTCGCCGGAAGCGTTCGATTGAATAGAATTCTTCCGACCGATGTTTCGATGATCTCCGTTGCCTTCTCGCCTTTTTTCGCCGCCTCGCCAATAAGCCGTTCTTTCAAAATTCTGACCTTAATTTTTGTCTGAAGGTGAATCACGCCGAAATCATACGCGAGGACCGCGTCTTCCTCAGAACCGAAATACTTTCCCTCTCCGGGAAGCCCGTCTCGAACAGACGTTGCCCAATAGCACCCGAGAACAATATCCTGAGTTGGATCAACGATCGGGTCGCCTGTTGCGGGCTTCAAGAGATTATGCTTGGAAAGCATGATATCCCGCGCTTCTGCCTGCGCCTCATCGGTAAGCGGCAAGTGGACCGCCATCTGGTCGCCGTCAAAGTCGGCGTTAAACGCCGGGCATACCAAAGGATGAATCTGAATCGCGTCTCCCTCGATTAAAATCGGCTGAAACGCCTGGATGCCGAGGCGATGCAGGGTCGGGGCGCGGTTCAAAAGAACGTATCGGCCCTCGATCACCTCTTCCAATGCCTCCCAGACGCCTGAATCATGGTCCTCAATGAGCCGCCCGGCCCCGCGGACATTATGCGCAAGTTCCTTTTCGATAAGCCGTCGAATCACAAAGGGCTTGAAAAGTTCAAGCGCCATCTTTTTCGGAATTCCGCACTGATGAAGGCTGAGGTCAGGCCCCACGACAATAACCGAGCGGCCCGAATAGTCAACGCGCTTTCCCAAAAGGTTTTGCCGAAAGCGGCCTTGCTTCCCTTTGATTATGTCTGCAAGGGATTTGAGCGGCCTGCGTTGAACCTGCGAAGCAACCGGAGAGGCAGCGCCCCTTCTGATCGAATTATCAATAAGCGCGTCAACCGCCTCCTGGAGCATTCGTTTCTCGTTTCTCGTGATCACCTCGGGCGCATTCAACTCAAAGAGCCGCTTCAAGCGGTTATTGCGGTTGATAACGCGCCGGTAGAGATCATTTAAATCCGACGTTGCGTACCGTCCGCCGTCAAGCTGGACCATGGGCCGGAGATCAGGCGGGATCACCGGGATCATAGACAAAAACATCCACTCGGGCCGAATGCCGGCTTTCTGCATTCCCTTGATCACCTGGAGACGGCGAAGGGTCTTTCTCTGAGCCATGGGCGACTCGCGCGGGAGCGCTTCCTCAAGCTCTTTTCGGAGAGAATCAAGATTCGTACCCTCCAATATTTTCCGGATCGATTCTGCGCCGATCGACGCTTCAAAAACCTCCCCGAATTTCCGCGACAGACGATGATACTCGACTTCTGACAAGACCTCATTCAACTGGATATTTTTTACGTCATCCTTTGCGTGCTCTTTCGCATCACGGATATCGGACATTTCGTCTTTCTCAAGCTTTTTCGTCTTTGTCTTGTACTCGCGCTCGATTTCCTCGAGAACGCGCTTGCGCGCATTTTCATCAACTTTCGTAATGATATAGCCCGCGAAATAGATGACCTTTTCAAGGTCGCTCACGGAGATGTCCAATACGAGCCCGACTTTTGATGGAATTCCCCGCAAAAACCACACGTGCGAAACAGGTGTCGCAAGCTTGATATGTCCCATACGCTCGCGCCTGACGATTGCGCGCGTGACCTCAACGCCGCATTTGTCGCATACAATTCCCTTGTAACGGATGCGCCGGTATTTTCCGCAGTAGCACTCCCAGTCCTTTACCGGTCCGAAAATCCGCTCGTCAAAGAGCCCGTCCCGCTCGGGCTTTGCGGTCCGGTAGTTGATGGTTTCCGGCTTCGTCACCTCGCCGAAAGACCACGACAAAACGTCCTCGGGAGACGCGAGCCGGAGCGTTATTGCTTTGAAATCACGAAATGATGTTTCTTGCATATGTATGTACTCGCCAATATGCTTTTGAGACACGTTCGCTCGTCCAGCGACTCGCTCACTAAGCATCCGGCGGGCGCTCCGACTAAAGTCGGAGACCATGCCGCCCGCCTCCTGATTGTCTCAAAAGCATATTGGCTCGCTAGAGCATGGAAACGGAAAATGATTGTCGAGAAAGTATATCAGCGAGCCCAACTTATTTTATCCGTTCGCGCACCCGCGTCTTTCTCACCTCTGCACCCTCCATTTCCCGCGTTCTTCCGTCGTCTGACGGCTCTTCTTTCTTCACCACATCAACATTGAGCGCGAGCCCCTTCAATTCATTGATCAAGACATTAAACGAGGCCGGAATATTCGGCTTTTTTATTTTCTCTCCGTTTATGATTGATTCGTACGTTGCGGCGCGTCCCAAGACGTCGTCTGATTTTATCGTAAGCATTTCCTGCAAGGTATGCGCAGCGCCATACCCTTCGAGCGCCCACACCTCCATTTCGCCGAAGCGCTGTCCTCCGAATTGCGCTTTCCCGCCCAAGGGCTGCTGTGTGATAAGGGAATAGGGGCCTATGGAGCGCATATGAATTTTGTCTTCGACAAGGTGGATCAATTTCATGATATAAATGTAGCCCACGGTAATCCTCTGATTGAACCGGTCTCCGGTCCTGCCGTCGTAGAGATGCACTTTTCCGTCCTCCGGGAGATTGGCGCTCACGAGCTCACCGCGGATTTCATCGGCCGAGACCCCATTGAGCGCAGGTACAACCGCGTGGTATCCGAGTTCATGCGCGGCCCATCCTAAATGGGTTTCGAGAATCTGCCCGAGGTTCATCCGAGACGCCACTCCCAGAGGATTTAAAATCATATCAAGGGGGCGCCCGTCCTCGAGATACGGCATGTCCTCTTCCGGAAGAATTTTTGAAATAACGCCTTTATTGCCGTGCCTACCCGCGAGCTTGTCGCCCACCGCGACTTTCCGCATCTGCGCAACGTCAACCTGAACTTGTTTGATAACGCCCGCATCAAGCTTGTCGCCTTTGTCGCGCGAAAACATCTGGACAGCAACCGCGCGGCCGCGCTTGCCGTGAGAAAGACGCAGAGACGTATCCTTTACATCGCGCGCCTTCTCGCCGAAAATCGCACGCAGAAGTTTTTCTTCCGGCGTCAAATCCGATTCTCCTTTCGGGGAAATTTTCCCGACAAGAATGTCACCCGAACGCACTTCCGCGCCGATCCGAACAACACCTTCCTCATCAAGATTTTTGAGCTTTTCCTCGCCGACATTTGGAATATCGGGGGTCGTAAGCTCGGGACCGAGTTTTGTATCCCGAACGTCAATGGAAAAATCCTCAATATGGATTGAGGTAAATCGGTCGTCTTTCAGGAGCCGTTCCGAGATGATAATTGCGTCCTCGTAGTTTGATCCGGACCAGGACAAAAATCCGACAAGAACGTTTTGCCCGAGCGCAAGATCTCCTCGATCAATCGATGATGAGTCGCCGAGAATGTCGCCTTTTTTCACTTTGTCACCGACCGCAACCCGCGGCCGCTGACGAATCGCGGTAAACGCGTTTGTCCGCAAAAACGACAAGAGGTCATAGCGCCGAATTTTGCCTGTTTTTTCTTTCACAACTATTTCCCTGGCGTCGGAGAAGATGACCTCGCCCTCCTCTTCGGCGAGAATCACGCGGCCCGAGTCGCGAGCCGCGCGCGTCTCAATGCCGGTCCCCACGAACGGGGCCTGGGGCCGGACACAGGGAACCGCTTGGCGCTGCATGTTTGATCCCATGAGCGCGCGATTGGCATCGTCATGCTCAAGAAACGGGATTAAACTTGTCCCGATTGAAATCGCCTGCTGGGGAGATACGTCAACGTAATCAACTTTATCTTTTTCAATAAGGCCCGGGTTTCCGCGAACGCGCGCTTCAACGCGGTCTTCGAGAATATTCCCATCTTTGTCAACAACAATACCCGCGTGCGCAATATTAAATTTCGCTTCGGACGACGCATCGAGATACTCGACCTCGCCGGTAATCACACTGGCGGAGGCCTTTGCATACGGCGTCTGGATAAGCCCAAATTCATTGAGTCGGGCATAACTTGCAAGGTGCCCCACGAGTCCGATATTCGGGCCTTCCGGGGTCTGAATCGGACAGATGCGGCCGTAGTGGGACGGGTGCACATCGCGGACCTCAAACCCCGCGCGCTCGCGCTGAAGCCCGCCGGGCCCCATGGCAGAGAGACGGCGTTTGTGCTCAAGCTCGGACAGAGGATTCACCTGATCCATGAACTGCGAAAGCTGGGACGAAGTAAAAAACTCTTTTACCGCTGCGGTAAAGGGCCGCGCATTGATAAGCTGTGCGGGCGTAATCATCGCGGGATCCAAGGTAGACATCCGGTCGCGGACAATGCGGGCCATGCGCGCAACGCCGACGCGAAGACGATTTTGCAAAAGTTCTCCGACGCCTCTGACGCGGCGATTTCCCAAGTGATCAATATCATCATCCGAGCCGTCGGACGCGTTGTTTAACCGGATGATCTCGCGCATAACCGCAACCAAATCATCCTTATCAAGGGTACGGACCTTTTTCGGATCCTTTGCGAGGCCGAGGCGCTGGTTAAATTTGTAGCGCCCGACCTCCGCAAGGTCATAGCGCTCGGAAGAAAACATCGAGGTAATAAGCGAGCGGGCGTTATCCGCGGTCGCAAGATCCCCGGGCCGGATGCGCTTATAAATTTCGATAAACGCCTCGTCCTGATTTTTTGACGTGTCTCGGTCGAGCGTCTTCTTGACATACGAAACATCTCCAGTGTCAATATCCGCGAAGAGCGAAAAAATTTTCTCTTCATCGACAAGACCGAATGCGCGAAAAATTGCCGTCGCGGGAATCTTCCGCTTGCGATCGATCTTTACGCCGATTGCCCCGTCAATATCGGTTTCGAATTCAATCCACGCTCCGCGGTTCGGAATAATCTTTGCGCCAAAATACCGCTTGCCGCGCGATATGTAGCTCGTGAAATAGACGCCAGAGGAACGGATGAGCTGAGAAACAATGACCCGCTCAACGCCGTTTACGACGAACGTCCCCCGAGACGTCATCAACGGGAAATCACCGAGATAAATTTCCTGCTCTTTCACCTCTTTTGTTTTTTTGTTTGTGAGACGCGCCTTGATACGAAGCGGCGCCTCGTACGAGAGATTCTTTTCCCGCGCTTCTTGTTCCGTGTATTTCGGCTCGTCAAGATAATAATCCACGAACTCGAGCGCCATCTCCCACCCTCCGAAATCCTCCTTCAAGGGAGAAACCTCGTCAAAAAGCTCTTGCAAGCCCTTTGCAAAAAGCCATTTATAAGACGAGAGCTGGACCTCTGCAAGATTTGGAATCGGGGATCTTGGGGTCTTATGATTTGCGAAATACTTTTTAATTATTTGCATGATTCTCCACGGGCAAGCCCGTGGTAACTTTTGTATTACGGTCAATCCTGACGGCTTGCCCGTGGAGCGGAATCCCGCTCCAGAAGACCCAGATTCTCCACGGGCAAGCCCGTGGTCTTCTGGGGCGCGGATAAAACGAAAAAAAATATGAAATATATTAAAAGCGAAAAAAGTCAAGTCCAAAAATTAAAAAACAAACACGCCCTAAAATAACCTCCTCTATTAGGGATGCTTAACTAATTTGCGATGACTAACGATGCTCGCAAATAATGGTGAAATTATTCGGATGTAATCAGCCGTACCGCCGTTATTCGCCTCTCTCTGTATGCTCCCCATTATACGCGGCTGCCGAAAATCCGTCAACCCCGTTAGAAGTCAGGGTGTGGATAATCAAAAAACATTGCTGAAAACACACGAAGAATATAACACACCGAGTATGTATTATGTGGATAATCAAATAATTACTACGAAGTTACGAATATGTACGAAAGTACGAATGGTGATTACGGTAGTATTCGTATGTTCGTATATATTCGTACATTCGTAGTGGTAAACGAGACTCTTGCCAAAAACCGGCATTCTTGCTATAGTCAGATTATTGGAATGATGGGCATTGGCACAAAATTCATCGTTAAGGTCCTTTTAAACGGCCTGGGGCTGTATCTTGCAAGCGCCTACATTCCGGGTTTTCATTTATATGGAGGGATAAAAACCCTTGCCATAAGCGCGGTGCTTCTTGCTCTCTTATATACTGTCATTCGGCCGTTTCTGCGACTCATTACCGCACCTCTCGTATGGGTGACGTTCGGACTCTTTAATATAGCAATCAATATGGCGCTTCTCTGGGGAGCAGATCGCGCTTTACCTGAGCTTGCCATCGACAACATCACAACCTTGTTTTACGTATCCATTATTATCGCGGTTGTAAACATTTTTTGACGCAGTTTCTACTCGCATGAGTGGTTAATTCATGCGCAATAGGCAATGAGAAATTTCATTCTTCAAATAGTCCAGATTGCTTCTGCGGTGATACTCGTCGTCACGATCCTCCTCCAGCAGCGAGGAGGAGGACTTTCGGCCGTCTTCGGAGGAGAGGGGGGGTTCTATCGGACACGCAGAGGAATTGAAAAATCGATCTTCATTACGACCATTGTATCGGCAATTATTTTTTTCGCAGCTGCAATCGTTAACTTCGTTTTTTAACGTTTGCTCTCTAAAGGCCCGTTTCAAAGCGATTTTGATATGGGTTTGCGTACTATTCGTGTCCAGCGACCAACTATCCACAAACCGTACGCCAGCGGGCGATCTCGACCGTGATCAAACGGGGTATACTCCCGAACCGAGTCCGATCCAATCCCGATGGCTGCGGCTCCATAAATATTTCTATCTTCCCCGGCTCCTTACGCCGCAAGAGAGAAAAAAAGCGATTTTCCTCGCGCTCGTCTTTGTGTCATTCGGCGCTCTCTTTGCAGGACGGCTCTATGTTCGCTTCACTATTCCCGTTCCCGCGGTCGGCGGAACATACCGCGAAGGGCTTCTGAAGCCGCCGCGAACCATTAATCCTCTGTATGCGTTCACGAATGACACCGACCGCGACATAGCGAAACTCGTTTTCTCGCGCCTCGTAACATACGACGGCGGCGGAAATCCGATTCTTGATCTTGCAGAGAATTATGAGGTGAGTTCTGACGGAAAAATCTATACGGTTGCGCTTAAAAAAAACGCATTCTGGCATGACGGGAAAAAAGTGACGGCGGACGATGTCATATTCACGGTGAAAACAATCCAGAATCCTGCCTACAAAAGTCCGCTCATCGCAAACTGGCAGGGAGTCCAAATTGAAAAAGTCGATGAATATGCGATACGCTTCACTCTCCGCGCGCCCTATTCACCGTTTCTTGAAAATCTTACCGTCGGCATTCTTCCGAAACATCTCTGGGAGGGGGTCCAGCCGGAACAAGCGGTCCTTCATGAATTGAATACGAAGCCGGTGGGGTCGGGGCCGTACCGGTTCGACGGGTTTATTCAGGAGCGGGACGGCTCGATTACGGAATACCGTCTCGCTCGAAACCCCGATTATTATCGCGATGGTCCGTATATAAAGAGAATTGTTTTCGCGTTCTACGCCTCGTTTGAAACGCTCCTCGCGGACTGGCGAAAGGGACGAATTGACGGTTTCAATCCCCTTTCAAAAAATATTGAAGAAGAATTGAACCCAGACAAGTTTGCGCTCTTTATGGCGGAAACGCCTCGGGTCTTCGGAGTATTTTTTAACCCGCAGAAATCAGAGGCACTCGCGGACAAAAACGTGCGTGAGGCGATTGCGGCCGCGATACCGCGCGATTCGATTACGAACTATATACTGGGAAAAGCATCTCCCCGTCGCTCTCCATTCCCGTTGTTTTATGGGAATATCGGCACCACGAGCGAAGGTGCGCGTGCGTCCAGCACGGAGACGGCGGCATCCCTTCTTGCCCGCACGGGCTTCATCGATAGGGACAACGACGGCATTCGCGAAAAAAAGGAAACAAAGCGCGAAGGAAAAAAAACCGTTGAAAAAATAACGACCCTTTCTTTTACGCTCTCAACGTCCGACTGGCCTGATCTCCTGCGCGCCGCAGAAGTGATCCAGCAAAATCTTGAAGCTGTCGGAATCGACGTAGCGATCGAGGGAAAACCAATCTCCGACCTTGAATCCTCGGTCATCCGGCCGCGCAACTTTCAGATCCTTCTTTTCGGCCAAGCGTACGGATACGAACCGGATCCGTTCATTTTCTGGCACTCGTCACAGACAAAAGATCCCGGACTCAATATTGTGAGCTTCAGCGACAAGGCGGCTGACAAGATACTCGAAGAAATCAGAACTATATCCGATCGGAGCGAACGCGAAAAGCGCTTTGGCACGCTTGAGGATCGCCTAGACCAAGACCCTCTCATGCTTCCGCTTTTTGCAGAACACTACTTATATATCCTTCCCAGGAGTATCCAAGGAGTAAATCTTTCATTCATTTCGCTTCCTTCGGATCGCTTCAATACCGTCACCAATTGGTATATTGATACAAAACGGATTTTGAAATAACGCGCATTGCGCCTGTTCCCTTGAAACAGCGGTTAATCGCGAAGGAGGAGGGTATACTTGCAATTTTAGATTAATCAACGAATAACGAATTCATTACGAATAAACGAATAAAGTCGCCATTCGGCGCATCAACGAATAACGAATCCGGAACGAATAAACGAATACGATCAATGAACAATTCGTATATTCGCACGAGATTCGTAATTCGCTGATGGAGCGAAGCGAGCATTCGTAAATTCGCAATAGATTCGCTATTCGTTGATGTTCACCTTGTGCCCGGATGGCGGAATTGGCAGACGCGCACGGTTCAGGGCCGTGTGGGAGTAATCCCGTGGGAGTTCAACTCTCCCTCCGGGCACCGCATTATTATTTATTCATTAGTCGAGACGAATATATTCTCATCATCAGGACGGTCTTCTCTTTCCTGCGCTCGAGAATATATTCTGATAAAGTCATCTCAAAATTCTGTACAGAGTTTTGAGATGACCTCTCTATAAAAAACGATGCAAAAAAGACAGCATCATGACGGGTACCGGCGCCATCGCCGTCTTCCCGATATTCAAAGGCCGCACCATCCGGTTCCCCCGGGAACGCGGGGAGAGCTTCGATTTATCCCTCTTGGCGGCTGTGGCGAGGTCCAGCGATCAACCTATATCTACGAATACAATGACGACATTGTCATCATTGATATGGGTCTCCAATTCCCGGATGAGGATATGCCGGGAATCGATTACTTAATCGCAAACGTCGAGTACTTGAAGCCAAGAAAGAAAAATATCCGCGGCATCATCATCACCCACGGACACTACGACCACTTCGGGGCGATTCCCCATCTCTTGGACTCTCTCGGAAACCCGCCGATATTTGCGACCGCGCTCACGCGAGGCATGATTATGAAGCGCCAGGAGGACTTCAAACAAATGCCGAAGCCAAAGATCGAACTAATCACCACAGAATCAAAAGTGCGCCTCGGAAATTTTCTCGTTGAGTTCTACCATATAAACCATAACATTCCTGATTCTGTCGGCGTCGTGCTCCGCACGCCCGTAGGTACTGTCGTCCAT
>Ga0209542_10011649_pt1 | contig 15560 bp, 11 predicted proteins | sample RifCSPhighO2_01_FD_184028 | JGI IMG/M metagenome (GOLD analysis project Ga0209542, IMG submission 184028) | Soil microbial communities from Rifle, Colorado - Rifle CSP2_plank highO2_0.1 (SPAdes) (version 2) | ecosystem: Environmental > Terrestrial > Deep subsurface > Rock core/Sediment ... | reverse complement strand
TGGCCTCGTCCGAGGCGCCTTCGGTCACGGTCGCGGCGGTGGAAGAGACGGTGACGGCGGGCTCAATGAGGTCAAAGGAGATGAGGTACATTGACGTGCCGTTGGATGAATACTCCTCTTTCGCTCCTGCGGGATTGAAATCGGCTGGAGCGGATTTGTAAAACCCAGAAAAGACAACGTTGCTCATTGAAGAAGTGATGCCTTGTGGGGCCCTGCTATCGGGATAGTCATCGAGTGTGCCACCAAAAGTGTCCGTCCGGTGGTGTGTGCCATCCGTGTCAAAAGTAGAAATAAACGCATCTAAACCACCGGCTGATGTTTTGTTGCTGGTGCCTCCAGACGGATCAAAATCAACGGTACCGGTGAAGTTTCCAAAGGCCACGAGCCCATCGGTGGTCATTTCGACACCCAGTCCTTTGTCGGCACCGGTGCCACCCCACGTCTTTGTCCACTGCCATGTACCGCTCGAATTAAACTTAGAGAGAAACGCATCACTGGATCCCGTAGAGGTTGCATTGCTAGTACCCGCGCCTGTGTCAAAATCAACCGTTCCGCTGAACTCTCCCGTTATGTAGATATTTCCGGATGCATCAAAAGCAAAATCATACACCGTATCAAATCCCGTGCCGCCCCACGTTTGCACCCACTGGAATAATCCATCGGAATCGAGCTTCAAGAGAAACGCATCTGCGTCTCCTGCCGATGTTTTGTTTTCTGTGCCCGCACCAGGATCAAAATCCGACGTGCTATAAAATCGTCCGAGAACGTACACTGAACCATCTGAAGCAATCCGCACTCGAGAGGGCAAGTCGTGACTCGTACCTCCCCATGTTTTTGTCCACTGCCATGTACCGCTCGCGTTAAACTTTGAAACGTACCCATCCCACGAGCCTGCCGAGGTACTGGATGCGGCCGGTGCCCCAGGATCAAAATCAATGGTGCCGAGAAACGGATTTAGTACATATACACTTCCATCGGGTCCTGAGGCGGTATTGGCTGTCACCTCCTCATCACCCGTATAGCCCCAGGTTGCGCCCCACTGGTATGCACCGGTTGAATCAAGTTTGACCACGAATGTATCAAGACCGCCGTTTGATGTGGCGTTATCTGTACCCGCACCCGGGTCAAGATCCATGGTGCTACGAAATGCGCCGGCTACGGTGACATTACCGTCTCCATCTATACCCGTTGAATACGAATAATCGCTGAGTGTTGAGCCCCACGTCTTGGTCCATTGGTATGCGCCGCTTGAGGAGAATTTGCTGAGGAACACGTCGTTGCCACCGACAGGCGCAATCGAATCGGTTCCCGCGGATGGGTCAAAGTCGGTTGTCGCGGTAAAGAATGAGGCGAGGTACAAGTCACCGTCTTGAGAATCAAACGATATGCCATGAACTTGTGAGAAACCGCTCGATACACCCTTGAGTGAATCTGTATGTGCCGCAACCCAATCGAACACCGGTACCACTACGGCGCGGGCGGGCGCGGCGGTAAGCGCGGAATGGACACCCGTGAACAGGATGGTGGCCGCGACGGAACCGATTGCCAATCTCTTAAATGACATTAAGAGATATGATACTTGTTTTGCATTATATTCCAAGTGCTCCTTGCCACCAGCGGCGATTTGTTGGGTTCATTGGGCGGGACGGGCAATTTTAACTTTCGCCCGAAAGGTGATAAAATTCCGGAACATGAAAAACATCTACAAGAACTTCCTCTGGGCCGTGGTCACTTTGCTCAGTATTTCCATACTTTTTTCGCTTTTCGCGGTCCCGGCCGTGCCGCCGAAGGACTTCACTTTGAGCGAGCTCGCGAGCCAAATCTCGAAGGGCGAGGTTAAAGAGATCAACGTCTCCGGCGAACAGCTCGACATCACCCTGAAGGACGGCTCCAAGGCAGTCGCGCAAAAGGAGGATTTGATCGGCATCACCGAAACGCTGGCCAACCTCGGCGTGGAACCCAAAGCCCTGCAAGCGGTGCAATTGAAGGTCGTCGAAGAATCCGGCTGGCAGTTCTGGGCCGGCCTGATCATCCCGACCCTTCTGCCGGTCATAGTCATCCTGTTCATCTTTTGGTTCATGCTCCGCCAGGCGAAGGGCGGCGTGAACCAGGCATTCTCTTTTGGACGCTCCGGCATCAAACTTTCCGGCGGACCGGGTAAGCAAAAATTTACCTTCGCGGATGTGGCCGGTCTCAAGGAGGCCAAAGAAGAGCTGGTCGAGGTGGTCGATTTCTTAAAAAATCCTAAAAAATATCTGGACCTGGGCGCGAAGATCCCGCGGGGTGTTCTGTTGGTAGGGCCGCCCGGTACAGGAAAAACCCTCTTGGCACGTGCCACAAGCGGCGAGGCCGGCGTGCCTTTCTTCCATATCTCCGCTTCGGAGTTCGTGGAGATGTTCGTGGGTGTCGGCGCCTCGCGCACCCGCGATGCCTTCCAAACCGCCAAGAAAGCGGCCCCGGCGATCCTTTTCGTGGACGAGATCGACGCGGTCGGCAGACAGCGCGGCGCCGGCCTGGGTGGCGGCAACGACGAGCGCGAACAAACCCTAAACCAGATCCTGGTGGAGATGGACGGCTTCGAGCGTGACACCCAACTCATCGTCCTTGCGGCCACCAACCGGCCGGATGTCCTGGACCCGGCGCTCCTGCGACCCGGACGCTTCGACCGTCATGTGATATTGGACGCACCGGACATCAACGACCGCGAAGCTATTTTGAAGATACATTCCAAAGATGTGCCTCTGGCCAAAGACGTCGATCTGAGGAAGATCGCCGTGCGTACGCCGGGCTTCGTCGGCGCGGATCTGGCAAACGTGCTGAACGAGGGTGCTTTGCTCGCCGCGCGCCGGAACCAAAAAGCAGTGACGCAAACCGACCTGTACAACGCGCTCGAGAAAGTTATCCTGGGCCCGGAGCGGCGCAGCCGGGCGATCACGGCGCACGAGCGCGAGCTCACCGCGTACCATGAGGGCGGCCACGCGCTGGTAGCGGCTTCGCTCAAGGACGCCGATCCGGTGCACAAGATCTCCATCGTCGCCCGCGGCATGGCCGGCGGTTACACCATGAAGCTGCCGATCGAGGAGCGCCGCCTGCGCACGAGGGACCAGTTTATGAGCGACCTGGCCGTGGCCATGGGTGGCTTCGTAGCCGAGAAATTGGTCTTTGGTGACGTGTCCACCGGCGCCTCGAACGACCTGAAGACGGCCTCGTCCATCGCGCGCCAGCTGGTCACCAAATACGGCATGAGTGGCCTGGGTCCGATCACCTTCGGCAAAAGCGAAGAACTTCTTTTCCTGGGACGGGAGATAGCCACCGAGAAGGACTATTCCGAGGACACCGCGAAGAAGATCGACTACGAGGTGCACGGGTTCATCGAACGCGCCCACGACCTGGCTCGCCGCATACTAACCACCAACAAGAAGGCCCTCAAGGCCATCGCCGACAAGCTTATGGAAAAAGAAACTTTGGAACAGGAGGATTTCAACGCTGTGCTGAAGCCGTTTAAGATCAAGGCGCTGGGGGTGTAGGGTCGTGGTAATAGTTTTTGAACCCGTCAATATGGGGCGTTATCAACAGGGGGAGCCTTTTTAGTGGGCCAGGATGGATTCGAACCATCGGTCACCGTCTTATAAGGGCGGTGCTTTAACCACTAAGCTACTGGCCCAGAATTACCGAATGTATCCGCGATGGACCTAATGCCCATCAGGATTCTTTTGGAGAGCATAGCATCGTTCACAATTACGTTACAAGTCCCGTGGCCAAAGCCATTCTTGTAGCTAAGTCCTGTCAAAGTCGATCCTTTGACGTATGGTTTCCTAAATCGAGGAATTGGGATGTCGAGTGCGTGCGACCAAAAATCCTGCTCTCGTTCAATATTCATATCTGAGTATACGTGCAACCTAACGACTATTTTGCGCAAGGGAACCTTGAGAGTCTCTCTTGTCCAGCGAACGAAAAATCGCATCATCCGATAATCCGTATTGGACAGATAAAAAGATCCCTTGACTCTCTTCCCGCCTTCTCCCCAATACAAAAACAGACCACACAAGAACTCCTCCCGCGGCGATAGCGGGAATATCTTCGAGCGTTCTTGGTCGTATATCGCGCGTAGAATGTCTTCCCTGTTCCTACGCCTTGTTTCCCGGTAGCGCTCTATTCTCACGCCGCTCCGATCTCTGAGCTCCACAATCCTCTCCGGCGACAAGAGCATACCCTCGAGCCAAGCGCTCAAGGTTCCCTTGCTCACCCCTAGTTGCCGTCGGATCTGCGAATAGCTTTGGCCCGCCCTTCTAAGCTCAATAGCTTTTTGTTTGAGAAAAGGTTTCGCCATATCTTGTGATATAGCATAGCCACAGGAGTTAAAATATTCTTAAAGAAAAACTAATGCCGTTTCCGGCCTAGCGCAAAAGCGCATCGAACTGGTCCATGGCCTCATCGGCCTGGTCGCTCAAACTATTGGCCGCGGCGACCTCGGAATTTATCTTCCGGATTAAGTTGGCTATCTCCTCCCGATTCTGGATGCCGCTATCCAGCCGTAAACGTATCGCCAAGGCGAGACGATTCACGTCCTCGGTGTAATTCACCAGTCGGCTCACGAACGACAGGCGGTAGGAGACGGCCCGCAACGCCGCCGCTTGCGCCTCCGCCATGCGGACATCCTGCACCGCCTTGGTCATCACTTCGAGCGTCGTCGAGAGATCTATCGCCTGGTCATGCACGTCGCCCACCTTCGTCAGGACCTCGCCCAAAGTGGAGGAGGCCTGCGCCGGGGTGGAGGTCACGCTGCTCAACCTGGCCACCAGGGTGGCGATGCTGTTCGAGTTGGAGATTATGTTCTCGGAGATGGCGGTCACCTGGGCACGGGCTTCCGAAAACTCCTGCGGCACTCGCCGCTGGGCGGCGGAATAGAAACGATAACCGAGATATCCTATTGTTATGACGAGCAGGGCAGCGACAAAGATCAGTAGGCGGCGATATATGGTTTTCATGCGTGACTATGTTTATAGCCCACTTTTGCGAAAAAATCAAAGCAAATATACAATGCTCTCTGGAAGCAAGCGGCGCGGGTATCGTATAATGGCATTACCACAGGTTTCCAACCTGTTGACAGGGGTTCGATTCCCCTTACCCGCTCCATGGGACAGTTCAAGCTGAAACTTCTAAAGATCGTGCTCGGACTGGGTGCCATTTACTACCTGGTTGGCGCTTTCGCGCATTTCTTCGCGGTGACCCTGTTCCCATTCTTTGACGCGCGCCTGTATGCTCCCTACCAGGATTCGCTCATCGCCCTGTGCGCGCTCATATTCGCCGCGCTTTTGGTGACCGTGGCCCGGGACCCGGACAAAAACTCCGATGTCCTGAAGCTCATCATCGCCGGCGCCTCGGTCGCCTCTGTCTTCAGCATAGCGATAATCTGGAGGATCGATTTCGCCGCGCTCGGCGCGCCGGACAAGGAACTACAGACCATCGTTGAGGGCTTGTTGGGATTCGGGTTCGTGGGAGCCCTTCTTCTACTGTATCCGCGAAAACAGGGCTAGATCTTGGCGCGGAAGAAGTGGCGCTTGCCAATCTTAATGATCTCGCCACCCGAGTAACCAACCTTGGTATTTGGGTCTTTGTATGGCTTGTCGTCAATGCTTACCGCGCCTTGTTCTATTAGCCGACGCCCTTCGTTATTGCTGCCCGGTATGCCGGAAGCCATCACCGAGCTAAGAACCGAAAAGTTTTGCTCTACTTTCAGTTCTGGAATATCTACGCCGGTCAGGTCTTTTTTAGAAAAAACCTTATCAAACTTCTGAGCGGCGGCGAGTGCCGCTCGTTCGCCGTGGTAGCGTTTAACAACCTCGAACGCAAGATCTTTTTTGACTAACATGGGGTTCACGCCTTCTTTTAAAGAAAGTTCGTGCTGCGCAATTTCTTCGAGCGGCATATAGGTGGCTAGCTTCATGTATTGTATTATCACCCCGTCCCGCGCGGCCATGATCCTGCCATACTGTTCCCCCGGCGCGTCGGCGATGTTGATGACGTTGCCCCAGCTCGTGGACATCTTGCGGCCATCCGTCCCATCCAACATTGTCGTGACAAGGATGTCCTGCGGCTTTTGCCCGTAGTGCTGCTGAACTTTGCGGCCCGCGAGCACGTTAAAAAGCTGGTCTGTGCCGCCAAGCTCGACATCCGCTTTCACCGCCACCGAGTCATAGCCCTGCATCAAAGGGTACATGAACTCCCGCAGACTTATCTCCTGCTCGCTCTGCCACCGCTCTTTGAAATTTCGCCGCTCGATCATCTGGCTGGCGGTGAAGAGATCTGTCAGGTTTAGGGTGTCCAAGAAATTCAGCTTGCTTAACCACTCGCTGTTGTAGCGGATCTCGGTTTTCTTCAGGTCGAGGATCATGCCTATCTGCTCCAGATATCCTTTAAGGTTCTCTTTCACTTGCGCCTTGGTCAAACGGGGCCGCTTCTCCAACTTGTCCGAGGGATCGCCGATGAGCGCCGTATAGTCGCCGATGATCAGCACGACCTTGTGCCCCAGGTCCTGGAATTCGCGCAGTTTCCAAAGCACGATGGCCCGGCCGATATGGATCTTCTTGCCGGTCGGATCGATGCCCAGCTTCACGCGCAGCTTCTTGCCGCTCCGCAAAGCTTGCTCCAGATGCTCTTTTTCGATCACCTGCTCCACGCTGCGGGTCAGGAGCTCCTGGATCCGCGCCTCTTTGCTGCCGGATTGCTTAGCCATATTGTTTGCTTTGATTGTAACAGAAAACCCCGGTCTCAGCGGGGTTCTCGAAGCTTGCGCACGGCGCTTTTATTTCTCCGGCCCGCTCTTTTTGACGATGTCATCAATGAGCCCGTACTTCAGGGCCTCTTCCGGGGTCAAATAGAAGTCGCGGTCGGTGTCCTTCTCGATCTTCTGCACCGTCTGGCCGGTGTGCTTCGCGAGCACGTGGTTCAGGCGGTCTTTGATTTTTAGGATCTGCCGCGCGGTTATCTCCACCTCGGTGGCCTGGCCCTCCACACCGCCCATGACCTGGTGCAGGAGGATCTCGGAGTTCGGCAGGGCGAAGCGGCGCCCCTTCTTGCCGGCCGCGAGCAGGACGGCGCCCATGGAGGCCGCCATGCCGACGCACATCGTTGAGACGTCCGGCTTCACGAACTGCATGGTATCGTAGATGGCCATGCCGGCCGTGACCGAGCCGCCCGGCGAATTTACGTACACCGATATCTCCTTCTTTGAGTCCTCGTGCTGTAGGAACAGGAGTTGAGCGATCACCGCGTTCGCCACCTGGTCGGTGATCGGGCCGCCCAGGAAGATGATGCGGTCCTTGAGGAGGCGCGAGTAGATGTCGTACGCTCGCTCGCCGTATTGTGATTTTTCGATGACCGTCGGGATGAGCATGTATTCAGGTTCCATTTTATTTGGTGGTGGGTGATAGGTTTGGAAGCTCATTCTATCACCACTCCCTACCTCCTACAACCTACTCCCTACAGGAACGGCACCAGGAGCAAGGCGACGATATTCGCCACCTTGATCATCGGGTTGATGGCCGGACCGGCGGTGTCTTTGTACGGGTCGCCGACCGTATCGCCGGTGACCGCCGCCTTGTGCGCCTCGGAACCCTTGCCGCCGAAGTTGCCGTCCTCTATGTATTTCTTCGCGTTGTCCCATGCCGCGCCGCCCGAGGTCATCGAAAGGCCGACGAAAAGCCCGGAGACGATCGTACCCATCAGGAAACCGCCGAGGGCCGCGGGGCCGAGCAGGAAGCCAATGGCCACGGTCATGACGACCGGCAAAAGCGCCGGCACCACCATTTGGCGGAGGGCCGATTTGGTAACGATGTCGACCGCCTTGCCATACTCCGGCTTGGCAGTGCCTTCCATGAGGCCTTTGATCTCGCGGAACTGACGACGGATCTCGATAACGATGGCCGAAGCGGATTTGCCGACCGCGCGCATCGCAATGGAGGCGAAGAGATACGAAAGACCGGCACCCAAGAAGAGGCCGATGAGCACCATCGGGTCCTCCAACTCAAATGTTATCGGCCTCAAGTTAGCGGCGAGCTCCTCGCCATATCCGGCAAAGAGCACGAGCGCGGCGAGACCGGCCGAAGCGATGGCGTAACCCTTGGTCACCGCTTTGGTGGTATTGCCTACCGCGTCCAATGCGTCGGTGATCTTGCGGACGTTCTCCGGCGCCTGGCTCATCTCGGCGATGCCGCCGGCGTTGTCCGTGATCGGTCCGAAAGAATCAATGGCTACGATGATGCCGGCCACCGAAAGCATGGCGGTCGCCGCGATGGCAATGCCGTAGATACCGGCCAGCGCGAACGCGCCCCAGATACCGCCGGCGATGATAAGGATCGGCAGGAAGGTCGCTTCCATGCCCACCGCCAATCCGATGATGATGTTCGTGCCGTGCCCGGAGTTCGAGGCCTCGGCGATGCTCTGGACCGGACGGAACTTCTTGGCGGTGTAGTAATCGGTCACGACAACCATGAGGGCGGTGACCGCGAGACCGATCAGCGCGGAACCGAATATCTCTGTGAAATTTTCGGGGAAATACTGCTTGGCCGCCCAGCCGAAAGCGCCCGCGGAGAGCACCAAGGACGCGATAAGTCCTTTATATAGAGCACCCATGATGTTCTGGCTCTTGCCGATGCGCACGAAGAAGGCGCCGACGACCGAAGCCACGGTCGCCAGGCCGCCGAGCACCAAAGGGAAAGTGATCGCTGTTTCGCCCAGCGAACTCTGGACCGCCGGGCTGGCGCCGAGCAGCATCGCCGCGGTCAGGGTGACCGCGTAGGTCTCAAAGAGGTCCGCCGCCATGCCGGCGCAGTCGCCGACATTATCGCCCACGTTGTCGGCGATGACGCCGGGGTTCCTGGGGTCATCCTCCGGGATGCCCGCTTCCACCTTGCCTACCAGGTCGGTGCCTACGTCCGCGGCCTTGGTGAAAATGCCACCGCCCAAGCGGGCGAAAATGGATATCAGGCTGGCGCCGAAGCCCAGACCGACCAGGGCCAGGACCTCGTTGGTGTAGTAGAAGAATCCGGCCACCGCCAAAAGGCCCAACGCCACTACCAGAAAGCCGGTGACCGAGCCGGCGCGGAAGGCAAGCGCGAGCGAGGCGCCCAAGCCGTCCTTCGCGGCCTCCGCGGTCTTGGCGTTGGAGCGCACGGCTACGTTCATGCCGACGTAGCCGGCCAGCGCCGAAGCGACGGCGCCGATCACAAAGCCCAGCGCGGTGACCGGACCGAGAGCCCAGCCGATCAGCGCCGCGAGCACGATCGCCGCTATGGCCACCGTCCGGTACTGGCGGTTGAGGTACGCCGCGGAACCTTCCTGGATCGCCTTGGATATCTCCTGCATCTTCGCGTTGCCTGCGCTGCGGCCGCGCAGCCACTGCATGATGAATAAGCTGTAAGCTATCGCCACCGCCACCGGCGCAAACACTAATGTGTATGTCATATTTTTAAATTATTATAGAAGTTCACTTCTAGTCAATCACCGGCTTCTCGGTCTCCGGCAACTCCGGACGCGGTTCATCGTCACCGCCGAAATCCGCTTCACCTTCCGCGAACACGGCAACGCCGCCTTCCTGCGCCTCCTCCGGCCTGGTCTGCGAGCGCACGTCGATCTTCCAGCCGGTCAGGCGCGCAGCCATGCGCACGTTCTGTCCGCCGCGGCCGATCGCGAGCGATAACTGGTCCTCCGGTACAAAGACCCGCGCCTCATGCCGTGGCATCATCTCGACCGATTCCACCTTGGCCGGCGACAACGCGTTCGCAATGAACCGCTCCGGCTCTTCCGCCCACTCTATAATATCGATTTTCTCCTGGCCCAGTTCGTTGTTGACCGCCATGACCCGCGTGCCGCGCTGGCCGACGCAGGCGCCGATCGGATCCACGCCGGGCGCATTCGAGGCCACCGCCACTTTGGTGCGGCTGCCCGGTTCGCGGGTGATCGCCTTGATCTCCACGCTGCCATCGGAGATCTCCGGCACCTCCATCTCAAAAAGCTTATTCACGAACTTCGGATGCGAGCGCGAAAGGATGATGCCTGGCAGGCGCGTATCCTCCTGGACCGCCAAGACGTAGAAGCGCAAACGTTCCCCTGCCCGGTAATGCTCGCCCGGTATGGATTCGTTCGAAAACATCACGCCCACCGCGCGGCCGAAATCAATGTAAACGTTGCCGCGCTCGAACCGCTGGACTAGGCCGCTCACGATCTGTCCCTCTTTGCCGCGCCATTCGTTCAGGATGGATTCCCTTTCGGATTCGCGCAGGCGCTGTAACACGGTCTGCTTGGCGATCTGCGCCGCGATGCGGCCGAAATCCTCGTGCGCCTCCAACGGAAAGGTTATCTCACTCCCCAGAGTTGCGTCTTTTTTCTCTTTCTTGGCATCTTTGAGGAGAATATGACGCTCCGGGTTGTAGCGCGGCAAGACGCCTTCTTCAAGCGGTTCTTCTTGGCGATGCCCGAAATCCGTGCCGCTTTCCTCGGCCACTTCATCTTCCACTATCCTTACCGTGCTCTCATCCACCACCGTCTTCACTTTCCAGAACTGTATCTCGCCGGTCTTCGTATCCATCTTGGCCTTGACCACCTCGCCGCGACTGCCGTATTCACGCTTGTACGCGGCAGCCAACGAGGACTCGATGGCGTCGATTACCACTTCTGAGGTCAGACCTTTCTCTTCCGCGACTTGTTTTGCCGCTTTCAGAATGTCTTTTACGTTCAGCATTTGTTATTAAGTTGTTATTTAATTTTATTCTCCCCGGCCTTTGTTTTGATTTCGATGAACCCTAAACAATGCGACAACCGCTCACTAGGAGCGGTTTACAAATGAAGCTTATGTCCTTGTGACAAACATGTCAATATATATTCCGGTAATGTTTGAGTTTAGATGTTCCCTGATCGATGGTTATGGCAATCAGGTCTATTTGCCAGCCATTTCTTTCGACCAGAGTCGTATACCTATTGGCAAAAAATTGACATATTCTCTGAAGTTTGTGTAGTTTCCATCTCGACATATTGTCTTCTGGTGATAAACGGTCTATGGTGCCCAGATCGCTGACGAGCGTCTTGACTTCTATGAATATAAGTGTTCCAGTTGGGTCTTTGCATATAAGGTCAATTTCCCCGAATTTTGTCCAATAATTCCTCCGTAGGATCTGATATCCCCTTTTTGTAAGATATCTAGCCGCTATATCCTCACCCTTGGCTCCTATATTATCCATGGACCAATCATACCCCTCTGGATCTTAAATATTCTTAAAGTCAAACTGAGCACAATGTTTAGCGACAAACATTCGTTCAAATTTTACAAATGTTTCACGGCAAACATTTGGCGCGGAAATTGGGCAATTGTTTAGCGACAAACATTTGCCACAGAAATATGCCAATTGTTTCGCGCTAAACAAATGTACAAATGTTTCACGGCAAACATTTTGCTCAAAAATGACTTAAATGAAAGTGTTTGTCGTGAAACAATTGCTTTTGACAAACAAAATTGTTTGTCAGAGCCAAAATAAACAGCCAAAAACAGGTTCAATCCGGCAAAACGCCCTGTTTTGCCGGATTGCCGCATTTTGCCGAAACATATGATAGTATTTACCCATTCCATGAAAGCCGTTACCCACTTGACAGCCTTCCTGAGTGGCTTTGTCATCATGAGCCTAGAGATCCTCGGGTTCAGGGTTTTGGCCCCTCATTTCGGATACTCGATCTATGTGTTCGGCACCCTGATCGGTTTGATCTTGTTCGCTTTGGCCATCGGGTACTGGGTCGGGGGATATATTTCCAGGGTCAACATTAGACCCAAAGGATTTGCGTTGGTTCTTGTTGCCGCTACCGCATACATAGCTGCCGCCAGCACCCTATTTGACCAAGTCGTCCTGTTTTTTAGTAATTTTGGGATCGTAGCCGGGGCTTTTATGGGGACCTTCGCCCTTTGGGCGTTCCCGATGATGGTCCTTGCGGCCGTATCCCCGTATCTGATCGGCTTAAGGTCTGAGAAAGAACATGCGGGTAGATCGGCCGGAGGCATATCGGCGGCCGGAACGCTGGGTGGCCTGGCAGGAACTTTCTTAACCTCATTTTTCCTACTACCGACCCTCGGGACACATATGACCTTTGTCGCCAATGCGTATATCGCGGCGGCGATGACCGCCATTTGGCTCCTGGCATACAACCGCGGCTGGCTGATCGCTGTTCTGGTCGCGCCTATCCTTGCACATTCCATCCAGGCGCCGGAACAGATGCCGAACATAGTCCATGCTGAGGAATCGGCGTACAGCCATATCGAGGTCGTCAACCGCGGGAGCATGCTCGTGCTTCGCACCGATCGGCGGAGCGGCACGGCCTATTCCGCGATCATGCGAGACGGGTCCTTGCCGCCTTTTCTTCTCTATAATCTATTCGCCGTGCCAGCGGCGGCCAAGAATTCTGCTCGCGGCCTTTTGCTCGGAGTTGGCGCGGGCACTTTGCCCCTCATTCATGAGGCGCTCAACCCGGACCTGAAGCTTGTCGGCTTAGAGATCGATCCGCGAATAATCGCGGTGGGGGAGAGGTTCTTCGGCCTCAAGGATAGAAAGAATTTGGAGAAGATTGTGATTGCTGATGCAAGGCCCTTCTTGGCGAAAGACACTTCGATCTACGACGTCATCGAAATGGATATTTTCCGCGAATCCGAAATACCTTTCTATTTGGTCAGTAGAGAATTCTTCGTGGCCACGAAGAAGCGCTTGGCTGACGGAGGCGTGTTCATGATGAACATATATGACCCGACCGCGGACCGCCGCATACAAAGAAGCGTCACGAACACAGTGGCGGCGGTCTATCCCGAAGTATATGTGGTACCTACTGGGCTCGGCTCATATTTTGTAGCGGCGTCACGGTTGCCGCTGATCGTACCGCAGCCACAGAACGGGGAAGGAGATACGCGCTTGAACGACCTGATCACAAAGTTCCGTGAGGGCGCCCAGCGCGTTGTTTTTTCGCCGGGAGAAACGGTGTTCACAGACGATCGCGCGCCGATCGAGACCCTTTACATTGCGCCTTTCAAAGAGATTCTTTAGAATAACTGGACAAATCGAACGACATGGAAAATATCGATAAATATCGCGCGAAGTTGCAAGCGGAACATGAGCGCTTGACTACGGAAATAGAGGAAAGCGCCAAGCCCCAGGACTTCGGCAGTGATGTGGATATGGATGAGGAGACCGACGAGGGCGAGGCTCTCGCGAATCGCCTGGCGATAACCCAGGCCCTCAAGGATGAGTTGGGGGAGGTGGAAGATGCGCTGAGACGGATGGAGGCAGGCACTTATGGCACTTGCACTAATTGCGGCAAACCGATCAACAAAGAGACCCTTGACGCAGCTCCGGAATCCGCGCTGTGCGCCGATTGCAAGAAGGGGGTTTAAGATAATTTTAAGATCCGTTAATGCGCGCGCGGTAAACTTCGCGCATGAAGAACCTCGCCACCGTATTTTCGGCGAAGCTTGAGGGTATTCAGGCGCAGGTCATCGAAGTGGAGGTCGACCTGAACGTCGGCTTGCACGCGTTCACCATCGTCGGCCTCGCGGACAGGGCGCTGAACGAGGCCAAAGAGCGCGTTAACTCCGCTTTGAAGAACTCCGGCGCCAAGCCGCCGAACCGCGAGAATCGCAAGATCACGGTGAACCTCGCGCCGGCGGACGTGAAAAAGACCGGCTCGCAGTACGATCTGGCCATAGCCATCGGATATCTAATGGCCACACGGCAGGTCCCGCGCTTCGCACTGGGGGATAAAATGTTCCTTGGCGAACTCGCGCTGGACGGACGGTTGCGTCCGGTAAGCGGCGCGCTGAGCATCGCCGAAGCGGCGGCGCGGAGGGGATTTAAGGCCTTGTTCCTGCCGCGCGCCAACGCGAACGAGGCCAGCGCCATGCCGGGCATCAATATAGTGCCAGCCGATCATCTGAACGACATCTTGGCCATGTTGTTCGGTAAAGCGCCGATTGTGCCCCATTCTTTCCAAGCAGCAAATGAAGGCGCGAGCGGCGCGCCGGACTTATCCGACATCCGCGGCCAGCAGAACGCGAAACGCGCGCTCACGATCGCGGCGGCGGGACAGCATAACCTGCTTTTGATCGGGCCGCCGGGGGTCGGCAAAAGCCTTATGGCGCGGGCACTCGCGGGGATCTTGCCGGAGCTCACGGCGGAGGAATCCATCGAAGTCACCAAGATCTGGGGCGCCGCCGGCATGCAGCTCGCTGGATTGATAATGGTCAGACCCTTCCGATCGCCGCATCAGACGGCATCGCTGACAGCCATGGTCGGCGGCGGGCAGGAACCGCGGCCGGGGGAGATAAGCTTGGCACACCGGGGCGTCCTGTTCCTGGATGAACTGCCGGAATTCCCGAAGCACATTCTCGAGGCCCTGCGGGGACCGATCGAGACGGGCGCCGTGCACATCGCGCGGGCTAAGGATAGTTTGCGTTTCCCGGCGGCCTTCTGCCTTGTGGCCGCCATGAATCCCTGTCCCTGCGGCTTCTTCGGCGATCCGGAAAAGGAGTGCCGCTGCACGGCCAGCGAAGTGTTAAGGTATCAGAAAAAGATCTCCGGGCCGCTTTTGGACCGCATAGACCTCCAGGTCAAAGTGCCGCGGGTGTCCGTAGGGGAATTACGCTCGCTCGCAAAGGGTCCGCAAAAGAGCGAGAGCTTCGCCGCTAGAGAACTGGTGCGTGCGGCACGCGCAGCACAGGCGGAACGCTTCCGCGGCGCGCGCGCCGGATTGCGACTGAATGTCGACATGAATTCCCGGGAGACGGAGGTTATGTCTCGCCTGTCCCCGAACGCAGATGAGTTTCTGGCCACACTGAAAAGGTCTGCGATGTCCCCGCGCGGCTACTATCGGCTATTAAAAACGGCCCGCACCATCGCGGACTTGGAAGCCAGAGCGGAAGTTCGGGTTGCGAACCTCGCCGAGGCCTGGAGCTATCGCCTGAAGACGGGGATGGACGAATGATACTTTTTTATCTGCGTATGAACGGATTGGCGGCACCGAGAACCTCGAAGTGGAGATGGCAACCAGTCGCGCCCTCAACGTATCCGGTATTACCGATCTTGCCGATCTGCTGGCCCTGCTCCACTTTTTCGCCCACGGCCACGAAAATCTTCGAAAGGTGGGCGTAGCGGGTTTTGGTGCCGTTGGGGTGCTTCAAAAGCACGAACTTGCCAAAGCCATTGTTCCAGCCGGTCGCGCCGGAGCCCAAGCTCGAATCGCTGACCACCGTGCCCTCAGCGGCGGCCACCACCGGAGTGCCGCAGGAATTGGCTATGTCAACCGCATTACGCCCATGAAGAACGCCCCAATTCTTGCCACTGGCTGGCTGGATGAAATACCGGGTGGGCTTTTTAGGGGCAGAGGCAGGATCGGCGGCCAAGGTGGCCGCGGCCTCGATGGCTTCCTTATTGCTCTCTATCAGATCCTGGCCTTTACCCGCCTTTGGAGCCGAATTTCCTTGCAAAACCTGGGTTCCGTCCAGGGTCCCTGTGGACAAATCTGGGGATTGGGAG
>Ga0209542_10011648_pt1 | contig 15560 bp, 15 predicted proteins | sample RifCSPhighO2_01_FD_184028 | JGI IMG/M metagenome (GOLD analysis project Ga0209542, IMG submission 184028) | Soil microbial communities from Rifle, Colorado - Rifle CSP2_plank highO2_0.1 (SPAdes) (version 2) | ecosystem: Environmental > Terrestrial > Deep subsurface > Rock core/Sediment ... | reverse complement strand
GATTGTATTAAGTGGATTTGATGTTAGAGAAGTTTAATTTAGCGGGATTCAGATTAATAAATGACTTGGCCGGCCATAATTTTTGGTTGGATAGGTTCATGATTTTTGTGGCTGATAAGATGGGCTATTTAATGATTTTGGGAGTCCTGTTTTTAGTCTATAAAAACTCTAACAGGTTTAATGTTCTGCTATTAACCATTGGTTCTGCGATTCTGGCCAGGTTAGCATTTGTAGAGTTGATTAGGTATTTTGTTTATAATCCAAGACCATATTTGGTATTGGAGGAAGTTAACATATTAATGAACCATGAAGCTTCGTCTTCTTTTCCATCAGGACACGTCGCCTTTTATTTTGCATTGGCAACGGGTGTCTATTTGTTAAATAAAAACCCCACACCAACCTTTTCCACTGACCGCCAATATGATAGGGGGTGGGGTTGGTGCGGGGCAAGAGCCGGCTGGGCTTATCTTGCCTTAGCCGGACTTATGGGCATTGCGCGTATTTTTGTAAGTGTTCATTGGCCATTGGATATACTGGCTGGAGCAGTTCTTGGTATGGCCACTACTTTCGGGGTTAACTATTTAAAACAAAAAATGCCCCGAAGGGCATTTAAGGGCTAATCAGCCCAATTTCTTTTCCCCCAATCATTAATTAGTTCCACTAGGTATCCCCTGGGGTTAACTGCTGAAAATGAGGCCAAGATTTTTCTCTCTAACGCACAAGAGATTTGATTTTCTTTTTCTCTTCTTTCCAATTCCTTTTTAAGTAGTTCCACCTGCCTATCTGGCAGACTGCCCAATAGAAACTTATACATCCAGACATTGAGTCTTTCTTGGCTGAATTGCATTTCGCCTCCCTTGTTTAATCAAAAAACCTTAATAATAATACCACGGCTTATTAATTTAGGCAAGGGGTTTTAATTTATTGTTTTTTGACCAAAGCGACAATTGCAATAATTCCCCAGACAACCTGCAAAGTAACGGCTGGCCATGCCTGCTGATAAAAAACATTAAAACCAACACCAATGGCGCCAAACAAGTTTATTGCCTGATAAATTTTACTACTTCCGCTAACTCTTTTTGACGAAACAAGAAAGTAAGCCAAAACAATCAGAAATGTTCCAATCCAACCGATAATTTGTGTAAATGTTTCCATTTTTGTGCCGCTGGTCGGAGTCGAACCGACATGGGATTGCTCCCGCACGATTTTGAGTCGTGAGTGTCTGCCAATTCCACCACAGCGGCAAAACCCTATTTACTGTATTATTATATCATTTTTAGACAAAAATTCAAACCCCTCACCTTTTGTAAAACACTTAATTTTATGGCGACAAAGTCGCAATTTTACAAAAGGTGAGGGGTAAATAAAAACGCCCCAGTTAAGGGCAATTTATTTTTATAATTTTTCAAATTGTTTAGCCAAATCGCGGAGTTTTTGGGCTGTTTCACTGTGCTTGTTTATGAGTCTTGGATTTTTTTCGGCTTTTTTGATGGCCACCATAATCCACTTTAATGCGGTTTCCACCAAGAGATTGGGTGATAAATTGGAATTGTTCATTTCAAATGGGTCTTGTTCGCTAAGGGAATCAATCAAATCCTGTATTTCTTTTGGGAAAGCCATTTTTACGCCACATTAATACCAAAAAACTGCTCTGATAATAAAATTATAGTTATAACCTGTCAACAGAAGTTGAAATTTATTTTGAGCGGTGTAGAATGGAGTTAGATATATGGCAAGAATAATATCAATTTGTAATGCCAAGGGGGGGGTTGGAAAAACTACTACCGCTACCAATCTAAGCGCTTATTTAGCTGCTTCAGGAAAATATGTTTTGTTGGTAGATATGGATGCCCAAGCGAACGCAACCACTGGACTAGGTGTTCATGTTTCTGAAAACGGTTCAAATGTTTATCATTCTTTGATTAGTGATCTAAACCCAAGTTTGATAATTAAAAAGACTTCTCTATTTGGTTTTGATATTTTACCGGCGGCACAAAGCTTGGCCGGAGCGACCGTGGAACTTGTTTCAATGGAACAAAGAGAAACACGCCTTAAAAAAGTATTGGACTCTTTGAGGACCAATTATGACTATATTGTAATTGACTGTCCGCCTTCACTTGGACTTCTTACTGTAAATGCATTGGCAGCATCGGAGCGGATTATTATTCCTGTCCAATGTGAGTACTATGCCCTTGAAGGATTGGGTCAGCTTTTAAAAACAGTTGAACTGGTAAGGGGCGGGCTAAACGCGGATTTGCAAGTGTTGGGAGTGTTGCTTACAATGTATGATAGAAGGAATCAGTTATCCAACCAAGTTTTGAATGAAGTTTCCAAGAATTTTCCGGGCAGAGTTTTCAATGCAGTAATTCCAAGAACCGTGTCACTTGCCGAATCGCCGAGTTTTGGAAAAACAATTTTACAGTTTGACCCAGATTCAAAAGCCGCGAGGGCATACAGACAATTAGCAGAAGAAGTTATAAGACTAAATTAATATGAAAAAACTTTTCGGACTTGGCAAGGGATTGGGTTCACTAATTCCGCAAAATGCGGAAATTAGACCAGAAAACCGAAAGGAGAATATTTTTTATGTTGAAATAAATAAAATTAAAGCTAATCCAGACCAGCCTCGACAAGATTTTGACGAGGAGGGGATAAAAGAGCTTTCCAAATCTGTTAGGAAGTATGGTGTTCTTCAACCCCTTCTTGTTACTAAGGTTGAAACCGAAACATCAAAAGGGCTGGAGGTTTCCTATCAGCTTATTGCCGGTGAGAGACGATTGAGAGCGTCCCAAGTTGCTGGACTACCACAGGTACCGGTTATCATAAGAGACGAATTTGAGCATAAGCAGGACAGACTTGAAGTTGCTTTAATAGAAAATGTTCAAAGAAAAGATTTGAATCCTGTTGAAGAGGCCGAGGCTTATGACCGCTTGGCAAAAGAGTTTGGCTTAACTCACAAAGAAATTGCCGATAAAGTTTCCAAATCAAGGGAAGTGGTTGCCAACGCTGTCAGATTACTCAACTTACCAAAAGACATTAGAGATGCCTTAAGAGCTGATAAGTTATCGCGCGCTCACGCAAAAGCATTGCTTTCTTTTGGTGACGAGAAAAAACAAAGAGATGTTTACAATCAGATTTTAGCCGGAGGAGTTTCTTCTAAGGATGTTGAGAGTATGGCATCGTTGGCTAAGCCCAACAAAAAACAGGTTAAAAAAGATAATAAATTTTCAACCCTTGAAAAAAACTTAAGCGAAACATTGGAAGCGCCTGTCTTAATTCATGCTTCTGAAAAAGGAGGCAAGATAGTTGTTAAATTCGCAACTCTTGAGGATCTCAACAAAATCGCGAAGTCAATTATAGATTAGTTTTTTCTATGGTCTGACCAAGAGGCACTCAATAAACGGGCGCTGTGTCCGTTTTTTGATTTTATATTAGAGCAGGTGGCGGTGTGGATTGAAACTCCGCGGTTTACGGTCATATAGCCCTTAATTTTGTGTTCAGTGGTGGGATTGCAACACTTGGCTAGTTTGTACAGAAGATTTTTGTGTCCCTGAATGATTGGCTCACCGGCTTTGGGAATAACAACTTCAACCCTCTTGATCTGTTTAATTTTTGGCGTCTCCGGGGCTTCATCTTTTTGCTCCAGATCATTAAAGAATGATTTTATCTTTTTTCTTGCTTCAGTTGTCTTAACTATCTTTAACCAATCAAAAGACGGTTTCTTGTCTTTTCCTTTTATAATTTCAACAACATCTCCATTTTTGAGCTCGTTATCAAGAGTGGTAATTTTGCCGTTTATTTTAGCGCCTTTGGTCATGTGGCCAAGGTCGGTGTGGATAGCATAAGCAAAATCTATTGGAGTAGCTCCGTCCGGAAGGTCGTGTACCTCACCCTTTGGGGTAAAGGCAAATATTCTGTGTTTGAAGAAATCTATTTTTAAATTGGACAAACCTTCACCGGGGGCTGTTTCTTTAAGGAAGTTTTTTAGCTTATTAACCCACTGAACTTCCTTAACATTTGCCATTATGTTTTTTTTCTTTCCGCCCTCGCTGTAAGCCCAATGAGCAGCGATACCATTCTCGGCATATTCATGCATGTTCGCGGTTCTTATTTGTATTTCAACAACTCGGCCCTTTTCACAGAAAATAGTCGTGTGGAGGGACTGATAGCCGTTGGGTTTGGGTAGTGCGATATAATCTTTTATCAGGCCAGGGAGTGGTTTATAAAACTTATGAATGACCCCAAGGGCTTCGTAGCAAGAATTAATATCGGGAACAATAATGCGCATTGCCACAAGGTCAAATATTTTGTCGGCATCCATTTCTTTTCGCAACATTTTGCCGTACAAACTGTAATAGTGCTTGGCTCGGGAATTCATTTCCAAAATTTTTATTCCAGAATCTGTTAAGTATCTTTTTATAACTGGCTTGGTCCTCTCTATGTATTTTATTCTGTCAGCATATTTTTCTTTAACTTTTTTTATAAGCTCCGAATATTCAAGGGGATAAACATATGGAAAAGCCATGTCTTCAAGCTGGCCCTTTAATCTGCCCATTCCAAGTCTTTCGGCAATTGGGGCGTATATCTCCAGAGTTTCAAGAGCAATCTTTTTTTGGCCGGCTTCATCTTTATATTTTAATGTCTCCATATTGTGGTATCGGTCGGCTAACTTGATTATGATTACTCTGATATCTTCGGCCATGGCAAAAACCATTTTCTTTAAAGAGTTAAGATGATCGACATTGCTTTTCTTTTTATTTGGATTACCGGCATATTCTATTTTTGAGAGCTTGGTTACACCTTCAACGAGAAAAGTAATATCTTTGCCGAATTCTTTTTCCAGATCTTTATGAGTGATTAGGGTATCTTCAATTGTGTCATGCAAAATTCCAGCAGCGACCGTGGAGGCATCAAGTCCAAGTTCAGATAGAAAATAAGCAACATGAAGAGGGTGATTTAAATATTCTTCTCCCGACAGGCGTTTTTGTCCCACGTGAGCTGATTTTGCCAACTCAAAAGCTTTTTCAATAAGCTTCTTGTCTGAATCCGTATATATCGGATTTTCCAGTATTTTTTCCAACAAATGTGTCATGTAATTGAAAACTACTCTTTTTTGGAGTAGTTTTCAATCTTATTTTTTGGTTTTTATTCTTTCTTTTTTCTACCACGTCTGCTGACCTTTTTTTCTTCTTTAAATATTTCAAGAGCGCGAGGGAGGACAATGGTATAGACATCATCACCGGAATCTTTTTTGAGTGAGCGGAAATCACCGTCATACATGACATATGGACCAAAGCGTCCAATGTTGGCGACAATATCTTTTCCGGTTTCGGGGTGTGTGCCGAGTATGCGGGGCAAGCTTAAATATTTAAGCGCGTCTTGGAGGGTAACTGTTAAGGGGTCTTTTTCTTTGCTCGGAGTGGTTTCCTGGCCGTGCTTTAGCCGGCCGAGGAACTCTGTTGGGATGCTTGAGCAGCGCGGTTTAGGATTCTCCTTGGTCTTCTCTCCAAGCTGAACATAGGGTCCAAAACGGCCGTCCATAACAAAGATAGGCAGACCTGTTTTTGGATCCGTTCCGATGGATTTGTTCGGTTCAACTACTGAGCCGTCTATTCGGCGCGCACCATCACAGTCTGGATAGCGCTCACAACTCATAAATTTTCCGCTTCGGCCGAGTTTAATAATCATCGGACCGCCACATACTGGACATTTCCACTCTTTAGGGGCAAGGCCGAGATTAGTCAGCTTATCAATTTTTTCTTTTGCTTTAACGTCTTTGTGAAATGGTGTGTAAAAATCTTGAAGAGTCTTAACATATTCTCTTTTTCCGGTCGCGATATCGTCAAGCTCATCTTCCATTTCAGCTGTGAAGGTGTCGTTAATATAACTCATAAAATTTTCCTCAAGGAATGAACTGACAACTTCACCCGTGTCAGTGGGTTTCAGGGCTCTGCCTTCTTTTTCAACATACTTACGATCATAGAGAGTTTTAATGATGGAGGCATAAGTGGAAGGTCGTCCTATGCCACGCTTTTCAAGTTCTTTAATAAGGCCAGCCTCTGAATAGCGAGGGAGTGGTTCGGTGTGTTTTTCTTCGCTAAAAGCTTCTTTAAGTGTTAGCGCTTCACTTATATTAACTTTAGGCAATTCTACATCTTCGCCTCGGGCTCGTGAATCGCAGGTAAGCCAACCATTAAAAATAACTCGTGAGCCGGTGGCTGAAAAATTAGGTACCCCAGTATTCCCACTTGGAAGTTGAGCTTCCAAGTGGGTGGTGGCAGTAATTTTTGTGCGCATAAGTTTGGCATCAGCCATTTGTGATGCGATGGTCCGTTCCCTGATGAGGCGGTATAGTTTTTTCTGGTCTTCATTGCTTCCCGCACTTTCTTTGGTGGCATCTGTGGGTCTGATTGCTTCGTGTGCTTCTTGGGCGTTTTTACTTTTGGTTTTATAGGTTCTTGGTTCGGCATATTCTTTGCCATATGTTTTTTGAACGAACCCTATAATTTGTTCTTGAGCGACAGAGGCAAGATTAACACTGTCGGTTCGCATATATGTTATAAAACCTTGCTCATATAGTTTTTGAGCTATACCCATCGTTCGGGAGGGTGTAAAACCAAGACGGGAACTTGCCGCCTGCTGAAGAGTTGAAGTTGTAAATGGTGTTCGTGGAGACCGCTTAACTTCACTCTCAGTAATATCTTTAACAAACCATGACCCGGTTTTGCTTTTCTCAAGAATTTTTTCAGCAATTTTAATGTCCATGGGCTCGTCTTCACAAACAACCTTGAAGACAGTTTTATTATTTCCCGACACTTCGGCCGTGATTATGTAGTAGGTCTCGCTTTTGAAAGATTTGATTTCTCGTTCTCGTTCAACAATAATACGAAGCGCCGGTGACTGAACACGTCCGGCAGATAGTCCATAGCGGACCTTTTTCCAAATTAAACCGGAGAGATCATAACCCACAAGGCGGTCAAGAACCCTGCGCGCCTCCTGCGCTTTTACAAGACCAAGATCTATTTTGCGCGGATGTTCCAATGCTTCTTTTATGGCATCTTTGGTAATTTCGTGAAATACGATTCGTTTAGGGTTTTTTAAACCCAAAACTTCTGAAACATGCCAGGCAATTGCTTCTCCTTCACGATCAGGGTCGGTGGCTAAATAAATTTCATCAGATTTTTCAGCAATACTTTTTAAGTCTTCCAGAATGTCTACCTTATCCTTGTCTATTTCATAATGCGGAATAAAGCCGCCTTTGATGTCTATGGCTTTTTTGTTGCTTTTGGGAAGATCGCGGACATGGCCAACTGAAGCGCGTACGGAAAAACCATCTTCTAAAAATTTAGAAATTGTCTTCGATTTCGTAGGACTCTCCACTATTATTAAATTCATATATTAAAAATATTTAAATCTTCCGATACTTTCCATTACCCAGATTTTTTATAATACCGCGTATTTCAAGCATAGACAAAGACACGGAGATTGCCGGTGTTTCCATGCCGGACATTCTTATTATATCGTCCACAAACAGAATACCATGTTCATCAAGCAGGTTGACAATTTTTTTCTCGGTCGGGTTTTTAGTCAGGATACTCTTTTTCTTGTCAGAAAATAATTGTAAATTTTCATGATACTCATTAATGATATCATAAGCATTCATAACAAGCTTAGCCCCGCTTTGAATTAAAGAATTAGGACCAGCAGATCTTGGAGACAGAACACTTCCCGGTACAGCAAAAACATCCCTATTTTGGTCAAGGGCGCACTTAGCGGTAATAAGTGCTCCGCTTTTTTCGTCTGCCTCCACGACCAAGACCCCCAAAGATAATCCGCTGATGATTCTGTCTCTTACGGCAAAATTGGATGCGAAAATCTTTTCCTCGTCTGAATACTCAGAAACCAAAAGCCCGTCATTTTTGAGTATGTTTTGAGCTAAAGTAAAATTAGTTCTGGGCCCAATATTTTTGTCGCCAACTCCGCCTCCGAGGACTGCTATGGTCTTGCCTCCGCAATCCAATGTTGTTTGATGCGCTATCGCATCTATTCCCAGAGCCAAGCCACTTACGATAGTAAACCCATTGTTGGCAAGATCCCTAACTATTTGTTGGGCAGTTTCTTTTCCGTAACTTGTCAATTTGCGAGTTCCCACAACAGCAAAACAACTACTATTAAGCAGAGAAGTATTTCCCCGACAATAAAGTTTCTTAGGGAAATCGTGTATTTGAGACAAAAGTTTTGGGTAAACTTCTTCTCCAGTCCCAATTTGTTTGATGGGCCAGTTCATCAACATTCAGATTAAGCGAGTTTGAGTAATCGGTCAAATAATGATAGTTTAGAATTAACCTAATTAATCTAATTTCTAATTAACCTAAACAAGCCCCAAATCCTAATAACTAATTTTTTAGAACAATTAGGTCAATTAGGGCAATTAGAATAATTTTATTCAATGCATCTATCAGTAATAATTCCCGCCTATAACGAGGAAAAAAACATAAAAAACACCATCCAGTCTATATATGGTTATCTTTCGGGTAAAAACATTGAGCACGAAATAATAGTGGTCACGGACGGTTCAAGGGACAAAACCAATGATGTTGTCAGCTCTATGATAGTGAATATCCCAACTCTTTCTCTGCTTCGCTTTGATGTTAACAAGGGAAAGGGCTATGCGGTAAAAGAGGGTATACTTAAGGCAATCGGCGACTTCAGATTGTTTACCGATGCTGACAACGCAACAAGTATAGACCACATTGAAAAGATGATGCCATTTTTTAATCAGGGATACGATGTTGTCATCGGTTCAATAGCAATAAAAGGTAGCACCGTTGCCAGCGGTTCGGAGCCGATATGGAGAAGATTATTTGGAATGACGGGAAACTTGTTTATACAGTTGGTGGCTGTATATGGTATTAGCGATACCCAAAGAGGATTCAAGATGATTACTGCCGAAGCAGCCAATAAAATTTTCCCGAAGATGACAATTGATCGATGGGGCTTTGATATTGAAATGCTGGCTTTGGCCAGAAAGTTTGCCTATAGAATAAAAGAAGTTCCTGTTGTTTGGGAAAACAATCCTGACTCGCATGTTAAGCTGAGCGCCTACTTTCAGGTTTTGATGGAAACGGTTAAAATAAGATGGAATCTGATGACTGGTCAGTATAACTAAAATGTTAAACGAATTTAGACAAGACTTAGTGTCGGGCGACTGGGTTCTAATTTCCACAGAAAGAGCTAAGAAGCCAACCTCACAAGAAGTTTCCCAAAACGGTCAGCTTTATCAAGACAAAGAAACTTGTCTTTTTGAAGATCCCCAGAAGTCAGACCACCGGGATCCCATTCTTGTTTACAACAAAGGCCGGAAGGTTGTGTGGGATAAGGGGGTTACTGGCGAGTGGACCGTTCAGGTCGTGAAGAATAAATACCCGGCTCTTACGGACGGAATTTGTAGGCCTCCACGGAATGCCGGACCATTTTTAGTTGCAGAAGGATTTGGTTTTCATGAGCTTGTTATTACTCGGAATCATGACAAAAGCTTTGCTCAATTTTCAGACGAGGAAACTTTAGAAGTGCTCAGTGTTTACAAGGACAGATACAATTCTATATCCCAAGATGGGTGTGGTGACTATGTGTTAATATTTCACAATCATGGCCGTTTGGCCGGGGCAAGTGTTTATCATAATCATTCCCAGATCTTATCTATGCCCATAATTCCCCCAGGCATCCTCAAGAACATAAAGGGGGCTAAGGACTTTTTTGAGAGAACAGGCGAGAGAGTTCACGAGATGCTTATCCAATGGGAAATAGAGCAGAATAAAAGAATTGTTTGTGAAAATGAAAAATTTATTGCTCTTTGTCCCTTTGTAAGCCGTACTCCCTATGAGATCAGGATATTTCCTAAAAAGAAAAGTTCTAATTTTGGTAATACACCCGACGAAGATCTGGTATTGTTGGCCGGGATACTAAACAAAGTTTTAAGAAAACTATCTTCGGCGCTTAATAACCCCGATTATACTTTATTTATTCACACATCGCCCGTTAAAAAAGACAGCTCTGATCTCTATGATTTTTATCATTGGCATATAGAAATAATGCCCCGCTTTTCTATAGCAGCTGGACTGGAGTTGGGAACAAATGTGTTTGTAAATACGGTTGACCCTGACGAAGCAGCGGAGTTGTTGAGAAAAACAGATTTGTAACGATTTTATTTAAATATGCTTGAGATTATTTCAAATATCAGCAATTGGGCGCTGGGAGTCGTTAATTCTACAGGATATGTCGGGATTTTTATTTTATCGGTCCTGGAAAGTACTGCTATTCCAATACCTTCCGAAGTGGTTATTCCTTTTTCTGGATTTCTTGTGGTTGGAGGAAAATTTAGTTTTTGGGGAGTGGTAATTGTGGCGACCGTTGCGAATCTTACTGGTTCTGTAATTTTGTTTTTGATAGGGCGAAGTGGCGGCCGATGGATATTGGAGAATTATGGGAAATATATTTTTGTCCACAAAAAAGATTTAGATACTGCAGACAGATGGTTTTTTAGGCACGGAACATCTGCAGTATTCTGGGGGAGGATGCTTCCAGTTATCAGGACATTCATCTCTTTACCGGCCGGAATTTCAGGAATGAAGTTTTCAAAATTTTGCGCCCTCACTTTTTTGGGGTCTTTGCCTTGGAATGCCGGTCTGGCTCTTGTTGGTTATAAAACCGGAGAAAATTGGGACATCTTGCATGATTATTTCAGGAGCGCAGATGTTGTCATTGTAATATTGGTAGTTGTTTTTATTTGCGGGTATGTTTGGAAACACATAAAAAAGAAATATGAATAAAAAATACATTGTAGCCAACTGGAAAATGTCGCCTACTTCATTGGCCGAAGCCGAGCAGATTTTGGATTTTGTTAATGACCATCTTGAATCCAGAAATGAAAAAGAATTTAGTTTAGTTTTCTGTCCGCCGTTTGTTTTTTTGGAAGAAGTGGGCAAGGTTTTAAAAACATCTCACCTTGAACATGAGGCTTCATTGGGAGCGCAGGATATTTTTTGGGATGATGATGGAGCTGATACGGGCGAGGTATCCGGCCCGATGTTAAGTAAGCTCGGAGTCCAGTATGTTATCGTCGGCCATTCTGAAAGAAGATGGAAACTGGGTGAGTCAGATGAGGTTGTAAATAAAAAACTTAAGGCCGTGTTAAGAAATGGAATGACACCTATTGTGTGTTTAGGAGAGAGGGTGCGGGATGATAAGTTTAAAGAATTTTTAAAAGAACAAACAGAGAAAACTTTTGCCGGATTGACTTCCGATGAGTTGGGTAAATGCATGATTGCCTACGAACCTGTTTGGGCCATTAGCTCAAATCCTGACGCCAAACCCGATACTCCAGAAAATGCAGTTGAGTCAATTGATATTATTAAAAAAATCTCTCTTGCTAATGGCTATTCGCTAATGACTAATCGCTATTTTTACGGCGGTTCCGTGACTTCCAAAAATGTGGCTGATTTTATCGGACAAAAAGAAATTGACGGAGCCTTGGTGGGCGGCGCGAGTGTAAACAAAGAAGAATTTGTTAAAATACTGTCTCTTGTAAAATGAATAATTTAAGACAAGCCGATTTAAAAGATAAAAAAGTTTTATTAAGGGTTGATTTTGATGTTCCCGTTTCGGATAAGGGTCAGATTGAAGAGCCATTCCGCATCAAAAAGCAGAAAGAAACACTTGATTATTTAATTAGTCACGGCGCAAAAGTTGTTATGGTTGCCCATATATCTGATAAATCCGTGAACCAATCTTTTGCCGAACTTATTTCACAACTTCACATTATTTTAGGTCACGAAATTAACTTTCTAAAAACAGTTCCGGAAATTGGCGCATATCTTGAAAATTATGCCAGTCCTGCGTTGCTGGAAAATATTCGCAAGAATGATGGTGAAGAGAAAAATGATTTAGGATTCGCCAAGCAACTTGCTGAAGGATTTGATTTGTATATAAACAATGCCTTTGCTGTTTGTCATCGCAACCACGCATCGGTTTCGGCTGTTGCTGGAATATTGTCGAGTTATGCAGGATTTTTAATTGAAGAAGAAACAGCCATGCTTCAGACAGTAATTGATGCCCCAAAAAACGAGAAACTTTTGATAATGGGCGGTGCCAAGGCATCAACAAAGATTCCAGTAATCAAAAACTTTTTGGATAAAGCTGACAGGATATTGATAGGTGGAGTAATTGCCAACGATATATTAAAGGCACAGGGAAAGGATGTGAGGGATTCTCTTGTTGATGAAAATGCTCTGGAGTTACTATCTGGTTTGGATTTAAATAATCCGCAACTTATTTTGCCTAAAGATTATAATATCTCACAAGGTAAAATGCTTGATATTGGACCTGAGGCAATCAAAGAATTTTCGGATATAATTAAAAATTACAAAATGATAATCTGGAATGGCCCGATGGGAATGTTTGAGGAGGATAATTTTGCCGAAGGTACGAGAACGATTGCCCAAGCTATTGCGGATTCATCCGCTACTAAAATTATTGGTGGCGGAGATACCATTTCTGCGATTGATAAATTTGGGCTTGGTGGTAGATTTGATTTCGTCTCAACCGGCGGGGGAGCGATGCTTGCATTTCTTGCCGGAGAAAAATTACCCGGACTTGAGGCGTTAGAATATTATAAAAATTAAAAATGAAAAACAACGAAGAAAAGTTAGAAATTACTAAGAATATTGTTATCGTATATCATGGACAATGTACAGATGGATTTGGCGGTGCCTGGTCGGCGTGGAAAAAACTAGGCGACTCAGCTGATTACTTCGGAGCCAGTTATGATAATGGTCCGCCAAAAGGACTTACTAACAAAGAAATTTATTTTATTGACTTTGTTTACTCGAGACCAGTAATGGAAGATTTAAAACAAAAAAATAAAAGGATAGTTATAATTGACCACCACAAAACAGCTCAGGATAAATTAGATATAGCTAACGATAAATTATTTGACATAAATCATTCGGGAGCTGTTTTATCTTGGCAATATTTTCATCCAGATAAGTCAATACCGATTATTCTAAAATGCATAGAGGATAGAGATATCTGGCGTTGGAAAGTTGAAGATTCCAAAGAAATTTTGGCATATTTTGATCTTTTTGACTTTGATTTTAAAATTTGGAACGAAATTATTGAGCAATTTGATCATGACGAGTCATTGAAATTGGAATTTAAAAAGAACGGACAACTTCTTTTGCGTCAGTGGACTAGTTTGTGTGAGGACATGATAAAAGAGGAATCAACAATTGTTGAGTTTGAAGGATATAAGACATATGTAATTAATGCGCCACATATTTTTGCTAGTGATTTGGGCAATATTCTTAGTAAAAAATTACCTCCATTGGCAATAGTATGGCAACAAAACAAGGAAGGCAATATTGGCGTTTCGCTTAGATCGGATGGAAGCGTTGATGTGTCAGAAATAGCTAAAAAGTATGGAGGTGGAGGGCATAAGGCCGCTGCTGGCTTACGCATTGAAAGTCTTTTAGAATTACCATGGAAAAAAATAAAATAACGATTCATACAGATGGGGGCTCACGAGGAAATCCAGGCCCGGCGGCTATCGGTGTTGTGATTGAGGGCTCGACGGACAAGAAAGAATTCGGGGAATATATCGGCGAAACTACCAATAATGAAGCAGAGTATCGGGCGGTTATTTTTGCGATGAAAAAACTGAAGCCAATAATTGGTTCAGATAAGTGTAAAGAGAGTTTGGTTGAGTTTCTGTTGGACAGCGAGCTTGTGGTAAAACAGCTGAATAAAGAATATAAACTCAAAGATAAAAACATCCAGAACTTTTTCATTGAAATTTGGAATTTAACTTTTGACTTTGGCAAGGTTTCTTTTCGACATATTCCAAGAGAAGAAAATACAGAAGCAGACAGGATAGTAAATCAGGTATTGGATAGAGAGGGGAATAAATTACTGTAGGTTAGGTATTGAAATGGTTCAAAATTTGTGCTATACTTAAAATGCTTTGTAAACAAGGTAATCGCTCTATCGCAAGATGGAGAGGAAAGTCCGAGCACTTTCCGCCGATGAGGCGGATAAAACGGTAGCGGGTAATTCCCGTCTGCAGTGATGCAAGAGGTGCGAGCAGAAACGAGGTATTTCGAAAGGAATACTTGAGCTAGACCCCAAGCATTTGATTCATCATGTGCTATAGCTTAATTCCAGTCAGGGGCTCGAAGATTGGAAATGAAACGGCTAAATCCTTACTGGTGTGCAAGGTCAAACTGTCGCCGATAAGGTGACAAGACAAGTAGACCGCTTGAGCTCATTGGCAACAATGAGCCTAGATAAATGATTGCCCTCGACAGAACTCGGCTTATTGTTTACAGGCTCAAAAACCCCCGTAAGGGGGTTTTTGATTGAAAAGCGGGGTTTTTTGTGGTAATTTGTCACCGACAGATTTATGAAAAAAGCCGACTTATTCTTCAATGTTTTGCGCCTACCAGTAGATTTTTTTATGCTTTTGGTGGCGGGAGCAACCACATATATACTTAGGACCGAAATTTTGCAGACTTTTAGGCCTGTTCTTTTTGAGCTCAACCTTCCTCTGGTGAAATACCTTTATTTGGTAATTTTTGTATCGGTTTTGTTTATTACTTCCTATGCTGTTTCCGGGCTTTATTCTATGAGAGTAAGAATGGGTATAACCGAAGAGTTTTCTAAAATATTGGTTGCTTCTTCCGCGGCAATAATGGCAATAATTATATATATTTTCTTAAGACAAGAACTGTTCAATTCAAGGTTTTTGGTCTTAGGTGGCTGGTTTTTCGGCATCTTGTTTGTGGTTCTTGGAAGGATTTTGGTCAGATATCTTCAAATTTTCTTTGTGACCAAGCGTAATTTTGGAGTTCATAGGATTATGGTTGTTGGAAACGATCATGTGGCTACGAGTATTATAGATTATATAACTCAAAACCTTGCCTCAGGTTATAGGGTGGTAAAACACCTTTTAAACCCGGAAGTTGAGGAAATTAAAGCATCGGTTGGAAATCCTGGGGTAGACGAAGTCATTTTGGCCAATCATGATTATCCGGCAAATAAAATAGTGGAGCTTATTGATTTTTGCAATGAAAATCATTTAATTTTTAAATTTGTTCCAAATCTGAGTCAGACAATGACCACTAATTATGAGGTAGACGTTATAAACGGAATGCCTTTGATAGAATTAAAAAGAACCGCGCTTGATGGTTGGGGTAAGGTTATTAAAAGAGTATTAGATGTCTTTTACGGAACCTTGGGCCTGATTATTCTGTCTCCGGTTATGGGTATGATTGCATTTGCCATAAAGTGGGAAACAGAAGGTCCGGTTTTCGCAAGATTGAAACGAGTTAGTAAAAATAAAGAATTTGATCTTCTAAAATTTAGGGGAATGATAAAAAACGCCGAAGAGTTAAAGTCATACCTTGCTGTTTTTAACGAAAGACAGGACGGCCCGCTTTTTAAAATAAAAAACGATCCAAGAATTACTAAGGTGGGGCGCTTCATAAGAAGATACAGGCTTGATGAGA
>Ga0209542_10011646_pt1 | contig 15564 bp, 18 predicted proteins | sample RifCSPhighO2_01_FD_184028 | JGI IMG/M metagenome (GOLD analysis project Ga0209542, IMG submission 184028) | Soil microbial communities from Rifle, Colorado - Rifle CSP2_plank highO2_0.1 (SPAdes) (version 2) | ecosystem: Environmental > Terrestrial > Deep subsurface > Rock core/Sediment ... | reverse complement strand
AGAAAGATTGACATTTTTGCAATATCGCAGGAGCAAAGGAAATATCTTTTCTTTACCTAAATTTGGATGTTCCAGACGCGCTTGATTTCCACAATAATTCTTTCGTCCCACAGTCTCTTCCTTCTCCTTTTGGGCGCTTTGTTGCCGCTGTTCAAAGCTTCCAGTTTGCCGCCCCCTTCTTTGAGTTTCTTCTGCCAGAGGAAAAGCGTTCGACGTTTAATATTAAAAGCTTCCTCGGTGGCAGTGGTGCTGTGCTTTTCCCAGAAAGCTAGCGTCCGGCACCTTTCCTTTGCAATTTCTTGGATCATATACCGGAAGCGTAGCACGCGCTCCCAAGTTGAAATGAATCCTTTAGTGCCCCGAAATTTGTTGAAGTAGCTCACTCCTTTTGGGAAACCAAAGAGTGCAATATGTATCTGACCTTATGCATATACACTAACTCATTGCTATCGCTTTAAGTTAGTGTATGAACATACTGTGAGATACAGTATCTCACAGAAGCTACTTTTTGTTTTTGAATACTCGTTTGGTTTTTTTTGGTTCGGCAAGAATTTCAAGGGCGCGAGCGAGGTTGATAGTATAAACATCGTCGGGTGCTTTAAGAGAACGAAAATCGCCGTCGCGGACAATAAAGGGTCCGAACCGGCCGCGCGAGGCGGTGATTTCTTTGCCGGCTGAATCTTTACCCAGCAAGCGTGGCAACGACAAAAACTTCAGCGCGTCTGCCAGAGTAACTTTTGTCGGGTCGGCGCCACGCGGCAAGCTAGCACGCTTCGGCTTACCTTTCCCCTTTTCTGTTTTTCCGAGTTGAATATATGGACCGAATTTCCCAGACAAAAGCAATACCGGTAAACTGCTCACAGGCTCAATACCCAATGGTGTGTCTTCCAACTTTTTTACTTCCAAACCCTCCAAGGTCAGGGCGCCATCGCAATCGGGGTATTTTTTACAGGAAAGAAATCGACCGTTTTTGCCGAGTTTAATTTCCATCAAGCCGGCGCATTTCGGGCATTTAAATTTTTCGTCGGCTTCGCCCAGATTAGTCGCTTTCTCTAATTTTTCTTTTTGTTTTACTTCTTTGTGAAATGGTTTATAAAAATCACCGAGAGTTTTTTCATATTCTTTTTTACCTTCGGCGATGGCGTCCAAATTATCTTCCATTTCGGCGGTGAACGAATCGCTGATGTAAGTGGCGAAATGTTTTTCTAAAAACGAACTAACCACATCGCCAGTGTCGGTCGGTTTCAACGAACGATTGATTTTTTCCGTATAGCCGCGTTTTTCCAAAGTGTCAATTATGGAGGCGTAAGTGGATGGCCGACCGATGCCGCGTTTTTCCAATTCTTTGATGAGGCCGGCTTCGCTGTAGCGCGGTGGCGGTTCGGTCTGTTTTTTTTCCGAAATAATTTCCTTGAGTTTCAAGATTTCTGCTTTGGCAACTTTCGGCAGTTCGGTATCTTCACCGGCCGAAGCCGGATCGGCTAAAAGCCAGCCTTTATATAAGGTACGCGAGCCGTTGGCGGTGAAAGTGGGAATTGTTTTATCAGAAGCGCCGGCAATGATGATAGTGCGAAGCAATTGTGCGTCCTTCATTTGTGAAGCGAGGGCGCGGCGATAAATAAGTTCGTAAAGTTTTTTCTCATCGGCACTATAGCCGGCGGTAGCGCGTTCAAAATGCGTTGGGCGAATCGCTTCGTGCGCTTCCTGGGCATTTTTGGATTTAGTGGCATATTGACGACTTTCGTGATGTTCAGCACCGTAAGTATTTTTTACCGCTTGGTTTATCGCTGTCAGAGCAGCCGTGGCCAAAGTTGTGCTGTCCGTTCTCATGTAAGTAATAAGTCCGGCTTCGTAAAGTTTTTGCGCCGCGCGCATGGTTCGCGAGGGCGAGAAACCCAAACGGCTTGAAGCGGTCTGTTGAATGGTGGAGGTGGTGAAAGGGGCGCGCGGCGCGCGGCGCGTTTCGGTTTCGGTTATATCGATTACCGTCCAAGTTGATTTTTTTGCCGAGGCAATAATCCGTTCTGTTTCTTCCATAGTTTTCGGTTCAATTAAACAGAACGCGCGGAAATCGCCGGCTTTGGTGTTAAAATTAGCAAAGATTCGCCAGAAAGTTTCTGGCTTGAATGCTTTAATCTCGCGTTCACGTTCCATCAGAATACGCAAAGCGGGTGATTGGACACGACCGGCAGATAAGCCGTAACGAACTTTTTGCCAAATCAAACCTGACAAATCATAACCGACCAATCGGTCCAGAACGCGCCGCGCCTCCTGGGCGCGGCGCAGATTTTGGTCAATCGCTCGCGGGTGCGCCACCGCTTCAATCACGGCTTCTTTTGTAATTTCATGATAAACCGCTCGTTTAGGATTTTTTTTCACCCCGCTTTTTTTAATCAATTCAGCCAGATGCCAGGCAATCGCTTCGCCTTCGCGGTCTGGGTCGGTGGCGATAATAATTTCATCGGCTTTGGTGGCGGCATTGGTAATTTCAGCTACCACTTTTTCTTTGCCTTTGGCTATTTCGTAACGGGGAATAAAACCACCTTCAATATCCACAGCATTTTTGCTTGATTTAGGTAAATCTCGAACATGACCGATTGAAGCGCGCACTAAAAAATCATGGCCAAGGTATTTTCCGATAGTTTTCGCCTTCGCTGGCGATTCCACAATCAAGAGTTTCATTACCTAAAGTATTACACGGAGTTAGAATCTTTGGCAAATCCAAACTTGACAGAGAAGTGTTTTTTTGTATTATAAATATAGGAAAGGAGAATGTTATGACAAACAACTTGCTAACAAAAGGGCGAGTGGAAATGAATGTCAAGGCGGAATACGCCGAACAAAGGAAATGCTTGATTACAAGCGTATCGATGGATACAGAAATTTCGCCGGATGAAATCGTACCGCTTTTGAGCAAACTATCTGCTATCTTTGGCAAGCAGATTAGCCTCAAAAGAGGAAAGCCCAAGAGGGGCTGGAGGATCTCTACGATGGTTGGTTACATTTATCACCGCCAGAGCGAATTCTTATCGCTCGTTTAAACTCCATCTTAACTTGTGCCCAAGGGTGCATTGGCAGATGGAGTTTTTTGTTGATATAATTTCGCTATGTCCTTTACGTCTTTTCTAAAAAGAAAAAATGAACAGAGTTATTTGCTATTTGATATCGGTAGCGGCAGTGTTGGTGGTGGTGTCGTGGCGATGAATGGTGGCAAACCGAAAATTGTTTACAACAATCGGGAGCAGTTTTCCTTTGAGCGGGAAATCAACCAAAAAAAATTGTTTGCCAATATGATTCGAGCTTTGGAGAAGTCGGCGAATGATCTTCAAAAAAATGGAATGCCCCACCTCACTTTCACGAGGTTTGGCGATCAGCGTATTCGAAATATTTTTTTCATTTTGTCGGCGCCCTGGTGTTTGTCGCGAACTAAAATTTTGAAAATGAAAAAAGACGAACCGTTTACTCTTACCCCTAATTTTTTAGAGCGAATAGTTAATACTGAAGAGTTGGAGTTTGACAAAGATGCACCCAAAATTGGTGACGGTTTGTATGAAAGTAAAGTTAAATTAAATGCGGTGGAGAAAAAGATAATTAAAATTCGTCTCAATGGTTATGAGTTACGTTCACCAATGTATAAAAAAGCTTCTAATCTGGAACTTTCTTTATTTATTAGTATTACCACTGATAAAATTAAGGAGGCTATTGAAAAGGCTACTACCAAAATTTTTGGCCACAATTGGCATTGTGAATTCAACTCTTTCGTATTAAGTTCCTTTATTGCTTTACGTGATTCTTTTCCTAATAAACATGATTTTATTTTTATGGATGTCAGCGGTGAGGCTACTGAAATGGCTTTTGTTCGTAACCAAGTTATTTTGGAAACGATATCTTTTCCTTACGGCCGTAATACCTTGATTCGCCGGTTGGCACAAATTTTGAAAATAGAACCAGCGTTGGCGGAGTCATTGATGTTACTTCGTTTGAACAATAGAATCGAAGAGGCACTCAAAATTGTTGGTGATGAATGGTTAAAGTTAATGGCAACAGTAATTGCTGATTTTGCTAAAGATGATTTTGTACCAACCAGAGTTTTTCTAACCGCTGACCAAGAAATCAGAAATTATTTCGAAAAATTAATTAATAGCCAAGCAATAAATCAATTCAGTTTGGAAGGTGAAAAATTAGCAACTGTTTCACTGGACGAGAAAGTTTTAAAGAATTATTATCGGACATCAGACCACGACGAAGTGGACCCTTTTATTTTAATTGAAACATTATTTTTACGGCGCGTTGCTCAAAATTTACAGCTTTAATTCTTTTAAGTTATCAACAATTGTGTATTAAGAGGAAAGTGATAAAATAGTTTTATGCCGAAACAAATGTCTCAAGATGTGGTACCGCCGGGTCGCCGGTCAATTCGACGGATTCCTTTGTCTTTCGGTCGCCGATTGGCTTCACAAAATGGACGGGAAGAATCAGTTGATCGCAAGGTTATTGAAAAAGAAAATTATACCGAACAAATTTTCAAAAAACGCAGCAAAAAACGCGGTTCGAAATTTGGTATTTGGTTGGTTGCCGCCGCTGCGGTTTTAGTTTTACTGGTGGCTGGCGCTTTTGTTTTTTCCGGTGCAACAGTAACGATTGAACCGCGACAAAAAAATATTACGGTAGATATTGAGGCCATAGCGAAAAATCCCGCCTTAGTTGGTGAATTAGTTTATGAAACAATCTCTGTTGGTGGGGTTAAAACTGTTTATCTTCAAGCGACAGGTGAATCAAAAGTGGAAAAAAAGGCCTCGGGTACAGTTATTATTTACAACAATTACAGCAGTTCGCCTCAACGATTGATAAAAAATACCCGATTTGAAACGCCGACGGGTTTAATTTATAGGATTGAAAAATCAGTTGTGGTACCCGGTACGCGCTTGGAAAATGGCAAGATAATTCCCGGCAGTTTAGAAACAACAATCTTTGCTGATTTACCCGGTCCCGATTCCAATATCGGTTTGACCGATTTTACCGTACCGGGTTTTAAAGGCACACCTCGTTATGAAGGTTTTTACGCTCGTTCCAAAACAGCGATGACAGGCGGTTTTATAGGTAAAGTACCAACGGCACCGGAAGATAAAATGAACGAGGCCTACGCGAGTGTCGAGACAGAATTGAAACAAGAATTGGCACAAAAAATCAGTAGCCAAAAGCCTGATACTTTTGTTTGGTATCCGTCGGCGTTGTTATTTGAATCGGTGAGACAAATACCGACGGCGGCCGACGGTTCCATGATTGCCCTTTCCGTCAATGCCACTTCCACGGCGGCGATTTTTTCTAGATCGGTATTGAGTCGTTATATCGCTGAACACTCAATGATTGATTATGACAATGAACCAGTTCTAATTGATAAACTTGAAGATTTAATTTTTATACCACGTTTTGATGCCAAAACCAGCACTGGCGATTCGTTGCCGTTTTCTTTGAAAGGCCAAGCAAAATTAATTTGGCAATTTGACGTTGCTAAACTCAAAAGTGATTTGGTGGGCAAAAGTAAAAAAGAAATTTCGTCAATTATCACTGCTTATCACGGTATTGTTCGGACCAGTGTTATTATTCGACCGTTTTGGAAAAATAATTTTCCCAGCAAACCGCAAAAAATAAAAATTAACATTGTCTTGACTTCAAATTAACCACCTGCTACAATGCTTTTGCTCCCAAGTTTTAATGGAAAAATCAAAGGATAAAGAGGTATACGCGTTCGGGATAGTCACCGAGGCGTTGCCTAACACGCTATTTAGAGTTGAGCTGGAATCGGACAACAAAATGATAATCGCTTATCTGGCCGGTAAGATGCGCCTTCATCGCATCAGGGTCTTGGTCGGCGATAAAGTCAAAGTCGTCGTTGATAATTACGGCGAAAAAGGACGAATTGTCCAACGGCTTTAGCTCTAGCGTTTTTTTAGTTTTTAATTGCACGTTTTTTGTATGCGGGTTAAAGCATCAGTTAAAAAAATATGTCCGAAGTGCAAAATGGTTAGACGCCAAGGTCATCTTTATGTTATCTGTTCAGCCAATCCCCGTCATAAACAGCGTCAAGGTTAAATCAACATGCGTATTTTGGGTATAACATTGCCGGAAAATAAGCGGATGGAAATTGCCTTAACGGCGCTTTATGGCGTTGGTCGATCTCGAGCACGGTATATTTTAAAAAGCGCTGGGGTGGATTTTGGTAAAAAAGCTTCTAAGATTACCGAGACAGAAGAAAATGCTATTAGAAAAATTATAGAAAAACTTCAGATTGAAGGTGATTTGAAAAGAGCGATTGCCAGCAATATTAAACGTTTGAAAGATGTCAAATGTTACAGAGGGTCGCGTCATTTAAGAGGTTTGCCGGTACGCGGTCAACGCACTAAAACCAATTCTCGCACTCGTCGCGGCAATGTTCGTAAGACCATGGGTACGGGGAGAAGGAGAGTAGAAAAGACATAGTTAAAATTTCAAATTCTAAATGTATGGGCAAAAAAAGAATCGTAAAAACTGAAGAAAAAACCAGCGTTGAAGCAGCGCCGAAGAAAGTATTATCTGCTAAGAAAAAACTTGAGCGCGGTGTTTTACATGTCCAATCAACTTATAATAATACTATGTTAATTTTAACTGACGAAAGTGGCAATGCGGTATTTTCTTCTTCCAGTGGCGCGCTGGGTTTTAAAGGCGCAAAAAAAGGCACACCTTTTGCCGCTGCTAAAGTCGGCGAAATGTTGGGTGAAAAAGCCAAAGCGGTTGGCGTTAAAGAGGTTTCAGTTATTGTTAAAGGTGTCGGTGCCGGTCGGGAATCGGCTATTCGAGGTTTTATCTCTAAAGGTATTGGTTTGCTTAAAATTAAAGATATTACACCGGTGCCCCACAATGGTCCAAGACCACCCAAGCCCCGTCGCGTCTAATTTTTTATTTTGATTTTTAAATTTTAAATTTATCATGATTCGTCATCCTAGATACAAAATTGGTCGGAGATTAGGTTCAATCGTCTACGAAAAATGTCAGACGCCTAAATTTGCTTTGGCTAAAGAACGGACTGGTGTTAAAGACAGACGACCGCGCGGTAAAAGTGAATTTGGCACTGTCCTTTTAGAAAAACAGCGAGCCCGGCTGATGTATGGCGTACCCGAACGACAATTCAAACGTTATGTGCAAGAGATTATTAGAGAGGGTGGCGCTAATCAAGGCGAAGCACTTTATAAAAAATTGGAGACCAGGATTGATAATACCGTGTTTAGACTCGGTTTAGCACCGACCCGCGCTGCCGCCCGCCAAATGGTTTCCCACGGTCATATTTTGGTAAATAGTATCAAGTTGACGATTCCTTCCCAAGAAATTGAAGAAGGTGATACGATCAGTATTCGTCAAGGCAGTTTAAATAAGAAAATTTTTTCCGAATTAGAAAATAAATTAAAGGAAGTTCAGGTGCCGAATTGGTTGAAAATTGATGTAGATAAAAAGGAAGCCAAGGCCGCTGGTTTACCTCGTTTGGATCAAGGGGCACCCCTCCTCAACTGGAGTGGCATTTTGGATTTTTACAAACGTTAATTTGTTAAAAAATTATTAACTAATTTTATTATTATGGACCAGAGTATAGTTTTGCCTTCAAAGCCGAGAATAGTGCGTGAAAAGGATAATCTTGGTGTTTATGAAATAGATGGCTTGTATCCAGGTTATGGCCACACGCTTGGCAATTCTTTGCGTCGCATAATTCTTTCTTCATTGCCTGGAGCGGCGATTACCTCGGTTAAGATTGAAGGTGTTTCTCATGAATTTTCCACTATAGACGGAGTTAAAGAAGATGTGGTGATGATTATTCTCCAACTCAAGAAAGTTAGGATGAAAATTACCGGCGAAGGCACGCAGTCGTTGGAACTTAAAATTAAAGGTCCTAAAGAAGTATCGGCGGCTGATATCAAGGCGCCCGGTCAGGTGGAAATTTTGAATCCCGAACAGCATTTGATGTCTCTCACCGGCAAGACTGAAGTCCGATTAGAAATTACTGTTGAACAAGGTCTAGGTTATGTGCCAAAAGAAGCGCTTCAGAAGGAGCGGGTGGAAATTGGCGCTATCGCCGTAGACGCCGCCTTTACTCCGATTCGGCGAGTCAATTACGAAGTGGAAAATATGCGGGTTGGCAATCGAACTGATTTCAATCGGTTGCGCGTTACTATTGAGACCGATGGTTCTTTAAAACCAGCCGAGGCCTTGTCGCGCTCAATTGGAATAATGATTAATCAACTCAAGGCCGTTGTTGGTTTCAAAGAAGAAGAGCTGATAGAATCGGAAAATATTAAAGTAGCCGAAAATAAACCGACCGAAGAAAATAAGAGTAAAATAGTTTTGGATCCGGAATTATTGAAAACTAGAATCGAATCACTCTCTTTGTCCCAAAGAACCATCAATTCCTTAACTAATGGCAACATCCGCACTTTGGGCGGTTTGGCGCGCAAGAAGGAAGAAGATCTTCTGGATATTGATGGTTTGGGAAGTAAGGGTGTGCAAGAAATCAGGAAACTTTTGAGTAGTTACGGTATTATTTTTAAATAAAAAGATGAGACATCATCGAGCTAACAGAAAATTCGGCCGAGAAAAAAACCAGAGAAACGCTTTGCTGATTTCTTTGGCTAGTAATTTGATTCAACATGGCAAAATTCGTACCACTGAAGCCAAAGCCAAAGAAGTCAGACCTTTTGTTGAAAAATTATTGACTAAAGCGCGGCTTGGTACTCTGGCCTCTTTGCGTTTAGTGGCGGCGCGGCTTCGTAGTGCCGAAACGGCGAAAATTTTAGCGGAAAAAATTGTTCCCAAATTTAAAAGCCGACCGGGCGGTTATACCAGAATTACCAAGTTGCCACGACGCGTCGGCGATGCCAGTCCAATGGCCATTATTGAATTCGTTGAAACATTGAGCTAATATGCCTAACTCTATGAAAAATTGGACAATTGACGCTACCGACAGAGTTTTGGGTCGGGTGGCCAGTGAAGTGGCCTATATTTTGATGGGCAAAAATGAGCCGGATTACCAACCAAATGCCGCCGGGAAAACGATTGTCACTATCACCAACGCCGGCAAAATAAAAGTGACAGAAAAAAAACTTTCGCAAAAAATGTATGAACGTTATTCTGGTTACCCAGGCGGTTTGAAGTTTTTGTCGCTTAAAGAAGTAGTGGAGCGAAAAGGCTTTAGCGAAGCGTTGCGTTTGGCGGTTTACGGAATGTTACCAACCAATAAACTTCGGCCATTGAGAATGAAACGGCTTAAGATTTCAGAATAAAATGGAAGAAAAAGACACAAAAAATAAAATGTTGGTTGACGGCAGATATTTGGAAGCGGTCGGCCGGCGCAAAACCTCAATTGCTCGGGTGCGTTTATTTGCTGGTAAAACGACAACGGTAAGTGTGAATGAAAAACCGTTGGCGAAGTATTTTCCAACTAAAGAATTGCAAGATATTCCCATGGAACCGCTCAAAGAATTAAAACTATCAGAACATTTTGTGATTTCAGTGAAAGTTAAAGGCGGTGGTTCACATTCTCAAGCAGAAGCCATTCGTCACGGTTTGGCACGGACACTGGTGGCTTATGATATTAATTGGCGTAAAACGCTCAAGCCTGCCGGTTTTATGAAACGCGATCCGCGCGCCAAAGAACGCCGCAAGTTCGGTTTGAAGAAAGCTCGCAAAGCGCCACAGTGGTCAAAACGATAAATTTTTTGTTATAATCATCTTATGGATGAAAATTTGGATGATTCCGTAGTAGCTGAAGAGGCGACGACGGAAACTATAAAAAAGTTGCGTGAGAAATTGAAAGTAACGCAGAAAGAGCGCGACGAATATCTAGCCGGTTGGCAAAGAGCCAAAGCCGATTTGATAAACTCGCGTCAGCGCGATGAAGCAGATAAAAAAGAATTTGTGAAATTTGCCAATGAGCGACTGATTGATGGCCTGATTCCGGTTTTGGATAGCTTTGAGTTGGCCTTTAATAATAAGGAGAGTTGGGAAAAAGCCGATAAAAATTGGCGCGCCGGCGTGGAATTTATTTATAATCAACTTAAAAAATCGCTCGCAGATGCCGGCCTTGAAGAAATTAATCCAGTTGGTAAAATATTTGACCCGGGTCGCGACGAAGTTGTCGAGTATTTGATAGTTGATTCGGCGAGTGATGAACACAAGATTTTGGCTGTTGTCCAAAAGGGCTATGCGCTAAATAGTCGCCCAATGCGTCCGCCAAAAGTCAAAGTCGGAGAAATCCAAAAGGCTAAACCTTAAGGTTTAGCCTCGAGGTCCTAAATTTTATGCTGACACCATATTTAAATTCACAATTTGTAGAAAAAGTTATAACCGACCGCTACGGTCGGCAGTTCCGTTGTCTGTTTTTGGTGGCTTTGATAGATGGGGAAACCAAAGGTAAATTAATTTCCGTCCAAAAAATTTCTGGAACAGTCGGACTATTCTGGTTTCGGAATAGTCCGACTGTTCCAGCGAAGCATTTATTGTCAGTTTTTCATACTTCCAAGAAAATTCTTACCGAATACGCTTGTTTACCCATTGTCAGCTCTCTCATTCCCAAAGATTTTTCTTTTGTTATGAGTCAAATGACAAGAGCCCCAAGCTCTTACTAAAATTTCTTTTTGCACTATCTTTTGCGATCGCAGAAAATAGTGTTTTATTCTTAATTCTTAATTCATATGAGTAAAATTATTGGTATAGATTTAGGCACAACATTTTCGGCGGTGGCGGTGATGGAAGCGGGAACGCCGAAGGTCTTAGAAAATGCCGAAGGTCAAAGAACAACGCCTTCTATTGTTGCGCAGAGTAAAACTGGTGAGCGATTAGTTGGACTTCTCGCCAAGCGGCAAGCAGTAACCAATCCGAAAAACACCGTTTTTCAGATTAAAAGATTTATGGGCCACACTTTCGATGAGCCGAGTGTTCAAAAAGATGCCAAAAATGTGTCATTTGAAACTCGCAAAGCAACGAATGGTGGCGTGGAAGTGAAAATAGCGGAGAAATGGTTACGACCGGAAGAAGTGTCAGCAATGATTCTTCAGAAATTGAAAAACGATGCCGAGTCGCGACTCGGCGAGAAAATCACCGAAGCGGTCATTACTGTGCCGGCTTATTTTAACGACAGTCAGCGACAAGCCACCAAAGACGCTGGAAAAATCGCTGGACTTGATGTCAAAAGAATTATTAACGAACCAACCGCCGCGGCGCTCGCTTACGGATTTAACAAAAAGAAAGACGAGAAAATCGCCGTCTTTGATTTTGGTGGCGGAACTTTCGATATTTCGGTGTTGGAAGTGGGTGATGATGTAGTTGAAGTTAAATCAACCGATGGCGATAGCCACTTGGGTGGTCGCGATATTGATACTAAAATTATCGCTTGGTTAGCGGACACTTTTGCCCGAGAAAACGGTATTGATTTGCGCAAAGATCCATTGGCTCTTCAACGTTTAGATGAAGCAGCCGAAAAAGCCAAGATTGAATTGTCCACAGCCACGCAAACGGAAATAAATATCCCCTTCGTTACTTCCGGTTCTGATGGACCGAAACATCTTTTGGTAACGCTCACTCGCGCTAAATTGGAAGAGCTTTGTCAAGAATTTATTGATCGAGCGATGACAATTACCAAACGAGCGATGGAGGCCAGCCCATTCAAAGTTGGTAATATTAACGAGGTGGTAATGGTGGGTGGCCAAACCAGAATGCCGGCGATTCAGGAAGCGGTCAAAAAGTTTTTCGGTAAGGAACCTCACATGGGAGTTAATCCCGATGAAGTAGTCGCCGTTGGAGCGGCGATTCAGGGTGGAATTTTAGGTGGGGATGTGAAAGATGTTCTTTTGCTTGATGTTATTCCACTGGCCCTTGGTATTGAAACTTTGGGAGGAGTAGCTACTAAACTTATTGAAAAGAATACAACCGTGCCGACAGCCCGCACTCAAGTTTTCTCAACTGCCGCTGATAATCAAACCAGTGTTGAAATTCACATTGTTCAAGGCGAGCGTTCAATGGCCGCGGACAATAAGTCGCTTGGAAGATTTATCTTGGACGGTATTCCACCATCACCTCGGGGTATGCCCCAAGTGGAAGTAATTTTTGATGTTGACGCCAACGGTATTCTAAATGTTACGGCCAAAGACAAGGCGACCGGCAAAGCCAACTCCATTAAAATTACCGCTTCATCGGGTTTGTCAAAAGATGAAGTTGAAAAAATGAAAAAAGAAGCGGCGGCGCATGAATCGGATGACAAAATAAAAAAGGAAGGGGTGGAAGCCAAGAATATCGCCGAGCAGCTCATCTATACCTCCGAAAAGGCCGTGAAAGACGCAGGTGATAAAGTGCCGGCGGAATTACGTAAAACCATAGAAGATAAAATCTCAGATCTCAAGCGCGCCAAAGACGCGACGCCGATTGACGCTAACGCCCTCAAAACCGCGTCAGAAGCGCTTTCAAGCGAGATTCAAAAGATTGGACAATATATGAGTCAAGCCAACCAACAACAAACTACCGACAATCCACCACCGAAAAAAGATGAGGGCGGGGAGGGGAATGTGAAAGACGCAGAGTATAAAGAAAAGAAATAAGAAAAATGGGCATCTTCACCACGGCTTGTTTCGGGTATCAACCGATGTGAAAAATTCTTGGAGGATTTGATCGAGAAAATTAGCGTACGGTACCAATCTCTCTGCTGATGGTATCTGAAACCGTATTTGTGGTAGTAAAGTACTTGGTTTCATAGTTTCTTAAAATCAACCACTTTGCCTCTGCGGTGGCAAAGAACCGTTTGAAAAGTCCAATGGCAGATTAACATAATGATATGGCAGGTGTCAAGTGTGGCTGATAAGCATTTCTGTTATCATTGTTGATATGGATTTTTCTGGGGAAATCAAAAAAATAGATGAACTCAAAACCGAAATTGACGCGCTCGGGCCGCTTGACCCGGCACTCATTAAGAATCTGGACGATTGGTATCGGGTGGAATTGACTTACACTTCTAACGCTATTGAGGGCAACACTTTGACGCGGCAGGAAACGGCGCAAGTGATTGAAAAAGATATTTCAGTGGAAGGCAAGACGCTGAACGAATTGCTGGAGGCCAAAAATCATTCGCGGGCTGTAGATTTTGTCGTTTACTTCGCCAGGAAAAATAAAATTCGGACGAGTGTAACTTTGCCGGTAATTTTGGACATTCACAAATTAATTCTCCAAAAAATTGACGATGCCAATGCCGGAAAACTTCGGACAGTGCCAGTGAGAGTTGCCGGTTCAATGACGATTTTTCCGAATCCGGTCAAGGTTCCCGATGTTATGGGAGAGCTAATTGCTTGGCTCGCCCCCAATCATTCTCATCCGGCAACAAAAGCGATTGAGGCGCATTATCGGTCAGTGTCAATCCATCCTTTCACCGATGGCAATGGCCGCGTCGCGCGTTTGCTAATGAATTTAATTTTACTACAGAATAATTTCCCGCCGCTTGTCGTGCCGAAAGAATCCCGTCGTTCTTACATTACTTCATTGGAAAAAGGACAAACTGCCGATGATACCGACGATTATTATCAATTTATGTACGAGCAACTGATTGCTTCAATGGAAAAGTATTTGGAGATGGTTAAAGGCAAAAAATAAATTATGGCAAAAGATTACTACGAAATTCTCGGTATAAATAAAAACGCAAGTAAGGACGATATTAAAAAAGCCTTTCGAAATTTAGCGCACCAATATCATCCGGATAAAAAAGGCGGCAACGAAAAAAAATTCAAGGAAGCCAACGAGGCCTATTCGGTTTTGTCCGATGATAAAAAACGCGCCGAGTATGATTCTTACGGCCGAGTATTTTCCGGCGGTCCCTCGACTGGCTCGGGGCAAGCGGGTTTTGACGGTTTTGATTTTTCTAATTTTTCCGGCGAAGGTTTCGGTAACGCTAATTTCGATTTTGGCGATATCAATATCGGTGAAATTTTCGGTGATTTTTTCGGTCGCGGCGCGAACGTGCGGCGCGAACGGGGTCATGACATTTCCATTGATTTGGAAATTTCTTTTGCAGAATCGGTTTTTGGAGTAGAACGTAAAATTTTTCTCACCAAAGCCGGCGTTTGCGATGTTTGCAAAGGTATCGGCGCTAAGCCGGGCGTTGGTGAAAAGACCTGTTCGGCCTGCAATGGCAAAGGCAAATTTCACGAGACCAAGCGTTCTTTTCTAGGTAGTTTTACTAGTGTACGCACTTGTAGTACTTGTCGTGGCACAGGTAAAGTGCCGGAAGAGAAATGTTCGCAGTGTCGCGGTTTAGGTGTGTTAAGAAAGGAATCAGAAATTGTTGTTAATATTCCGTCGGGTATCAGTGATGGTGAAGTAATTCGTCTAACCGGTGCCGGCGAAGCTATTGCCGGTGGCGCACCCGGCGATCTCTATGCCAAAATCTATGTAAAGAAGCATTCGTTATTCCATAAAGAAGGTAATAATTTAGTAACTGATTTGAAAATCAGACTTTCCACAGCTTTGCTCGGCGGCGAATATAATTTAAAAACTTTAGATGGCGATATTGTCGTCAAAGTGCCGGCCGGTGTTTCTTTCGGTGAAATTTTGCGGGTGCGTGGTAAGGGTGTGCCTATGGATAGAGGCGGCAAACGTGGTGACTTAATGATTAGAGTTAAAATTGAGTTGCCTGCCCATTTATCCAAAGACGCGGCGGAGTTGGTGGAGAAACTTAAAGAAAAGGGGATTTAAAAAATGAACTGGTTTTATTATTTATCACCACTGATTCTTCAAACACTAATTTGGGTACCGACACGTTTATTTTTTTTATTTTTTGGTCATTTGGAAATTCGCGGTTTGGAAAATTTGAAAGCCGTTGGGCGAAATGATAAGGGTCTGATTTTTGCTGTCAACCATTCCGGCGAATTGGACGCGATAATCGTGCCGGCCTCGTTGCCGTTTTTATCGCGATTAATGCCGATGTTTTACACTTCACGCGAACGGAGTTTTTATAAAAATTGTGGTTGGCGGCAAATCTTTTACGGTGGTTTATTATTCAAACTTTGGGGTGCCCATCCGGTCAAGGTCGGTTTGATGAATTATGAATTATCGCTTCAGACGCATATTAAAATTATCAATCATGGCAATACGGTTTTAATTTTTCCTGAAGGTAGCGCGACCAAAGACGGCAATTTGAAAAAAGGCAAAGGCGGTGTCACTTATCTCTCGCATATCACCAAGACGCCGATTGTGCCGATTTATATTAAAGGCGTGTTCAAATTAAATATCAGGGAGTGGTTTTTCCGTCGAAGACGGATTAGAATAACTTTTGGCAAGCCAATCGTGCCGGCGGAACTTTTTCCAATGAGCAAGCCGGTAATCTTGGACGTCAACCACGATGATTTTTTAGATGCCACTCAAGTTGTGATGGCAAAAATTGCCGCCCTCTCGTAGTCTAATGGATAGAACATCTCCCTCCGAAGGAGAAGATACAGGTTCGATTCCTGTCGAGAGGATTGTGAATAAAAAAACCAGCGAACGCTTTACGTTCGCTGGTGGCGG
>Ga0209542_10011645_pt1 | contig 15564 bp, 13 predicted proteins | sample RifCSPhighO2_01_FD_184028 | JGI IMG/M metagenome (GOLD analysis project Ga0209542, IMG submission 184028) | Soil microbial communities from Rifle, Colorado - Rifle CSP2_plank highO2_0.1 (SPAdes) (version 2) | ecosystem: Environmental > Terrestrial > Deep subsurface > Rock core/Sediment ... | reverse complement strand
AATCAGATCGCGCCCGGCAACCAACGGATGCACGTCGTAACCATGACCGATGCGTATCATGCCTTCCCCTGCTGTTGCTTCAAATATAACTCGGCCAATGCCAAGTCCTCCGGCAACGTGACCTTGATGTTGTCCGCGTGACAGGCGACGACACGCGGATGTCCGCCGGCCGCCTCGATCGCCGAGGCTTCGTCCGTGATTTCACTGCCCTGCTTCAGCGCGCTTTCCAAAGCACTGGCCAATACACCAATGCGAAACATCTGCGGCGTGGCGGCGCGCCATAATCCTTCTCGCCTGACCGTCTCGACTACACGTACTTCATTATCCACGCGCTTGACCGTGTCGGAAACTGGAAATGCGAGTAAACCGCCCTCTTGATCATTTCCCACAGCAGCGATCAGTTTATCGATATCCGCATGACGTACACACGGACGCACTGCGTCGTGCACCAGCACCCAGTCCCCGGACTTGGCGTGCTTGCTCAATGCCTTGAGGCCGTTCAGCACGGTATGCGCGCGGGTCTCGCCGCCGGAATATTTGCCGAGAAACTTCGGGAGATTCGACAGCATGGGGATCAGCGCCTGCCAGTGACGATCCTGGTCGGAGACACCCACCATGACGCCGCGCACGCGCGGGTGCGTGCACAGACGTTCGAGCGTGTGCAGGATGACGGGACGACCGAGAAGGAGAAGATACTGCTTGGGCAGCGGTGCCTGCATGCGCTGGCCCTGGCCACCCGCCGGTACGAGAGCCCAGATTCCGTCAGCGCCGGTCAAAAATGTCGCCCTACTGCGTTCGTCTGGACATAATGAGAATTACGGCCTGAAGAATCAGGCGTGTTCTTCAATATAACTGAGGATACGAACCCTGGCTGCGTCGGGGGCAATTCCCTGCACCGCGGCAACTTCGCGCGCGAGATAGCTGTTGGCTGTCTCGAGCAACATGGACTCCTCGAAAGACAAACCGGACTGTTTCTTCCAGCGCGTCAGGTCGCGCACCACTTCACCAAGTTCGAGACAGGAACCGGAGTTGATGCGGCGCTCGATGTCTTTGCAGCGTTCGGCCCAATTGCCGCCGGTGACACGGCGCTTGCTCTTGGAGGATAAGATCTTGAACAGTTCCTTGAGTTTTTTGCCGTCCAGCAAGGGACGGATGCCGCTGCGTTCAAGATTGGAGCGCGGCACCTTGACGGTCATCTGGGTATCCTGAATGCGGATGACGAAACAGGACTCGACCTGACCGGAATGATAAATATCTTCGACAGCCAGGATAACGCCAACACCTGCGGAAGGATAAAAAACCGTATCACCAACCTTAAAGCGCGGACGTTTCGTCGCCATTCAGCCATTCTCCTGGGTTGTGTAGCAATGGTTTCCGTTAACTTAGAGTCAACTATTATTGATCTGGATTAGATTATGCCTGTAACTACTTCCCATGACAAGACTTTTTGGATTTTCATCCGCGGGCATCCCGACTGCGACATAGGGTAGAATAGCCAGCCTTGCCGCCTGGCCGGCAGGAGCCATGGACTCATAGCATCAAAAAAACACTTGGATTCGCCACTTAAGCCGATTCTGCCCACGCGTCCCGGGGAGAGCTACGCCTGGGGCGGACTGGCCGGCAGCGCACGCGGCCTGGCCATCGCTTCGGCCGCCGCAGGCCACACCGGGCCCCTGCTGATTATCACCGTCAGCAGCTTCTCCGCCCAGCGACTGGAAGACGAGATCCGTTTCTACTCCAGCGACCTGCCCATCCTGCCCCTGCCGGACTGGGAGAGTCTGCCCTACGATGTGTTCTCGCCGCACCAGGACATCATTTCCCAGCGACTGGAGACGCTCTACCGTCTTCCGGGCCTGACGCGCGGCGTGGTGCTCGCTTCCGTTTCCACGCTCCTGCATCGCCTGCCGCCGAGGGATTTTGTGACCGGGCACAGTTTCCTGCTCAAGCTCGGCGACCGGCTCGACATCCAGCAGTTGCGCGAGCAATTGATTCACGCCAATTACCACAACGTGTCGCAAGTCATGGAGGCCGGCGAGTTCGCCATCCGCGGCGGACTCATTGATTTGTTCCCGGCGGGCAGTCATCAACCCTATCGCATCGACCTCTTCGGCAATCAGGTGGATTCCATCCGCGAATTCGACCCCGCGACACAGCGTTCCGGCAAAACCATGAAGGTCATCCAGCTACTACCGGCACGCGAGTTTCCGATGACCGAAGAGGCCATCCAGAAATTCCGTCAGGCCTTCCGCGCGCGCTTCGAAGGCGACCCGCAAAAGGTCCCGCTCTACCGCGACATCAGCAAGGGCATCAGCCCGTCCGGGGCCGAATATTATCTGCCACTGTTTTTCTCAGGCATGGCTACGATCTTCGACTATCTGCCGAAAGACACGCTGTGCCTCATGGAGGCCGGCGCAGGCAAAACCGCCGGAAAATTCCGGCAGGAAACCATGCAACGCTACAGCGAGATGCGCAATGACATCGAACGTCCGCTGCTGGAACCCTCGGAAATTTTCATTACGCAGGATGAATTCGTTTCGGGACTGAAGGCGTGGCCGCAGGTGGAGTTGCTGGAATTCACCACTGAAGAAAATTCATCGGCGGGACAGGCACAGGAAAACAAGAAGGTGATCGCCTATGCTACGCGCCCGCCGGCCAGCCTCCCCGTCGATCACAAATCCGACGCCCCTTATGGCGCGCTGTTCCGGTACCTGCGTGATTTTCCAGGACGCATCCTGGTTGTCGCGGAATCCGCCGGCCGGCGCGAAACGCTGAGAGGTCTCTTGCAGGAACATCGTCACCTCCCGGAGGATGTCTCCGGCTGGCATGCCTTTCTCCAGGGCAACACAAAACTCGGGCTAACGGTAGCCGATCTGGAAAAAGGCCTGCTCCTCAGGGAACCCGGCATCGCGGTCATCACCGAGGCGCAACTCTACGGCGAGCGCGCCGCGCAACGCCGCCGGCGCATGCGTGGAGAACGCGAGCCGGCGGCGATCATCCGCAGTCTCGCGGAACTCAAGATCGGCGATCCGGTGGTGCACGAGGACCATGGCGTGGGGCGTTATCTCGGCTTGCAGACGCTGGATATCGGCGACGGCCCGGCGGAATTTCTTGCACTCGAATACGCCGACGGCGACAAGCTCTACATCCCGGTGCTGTCGCTGCACCTCATCAGCCGCTACACCGGCACCGACCCGGAGCAGGCGCCGCTGCACAAGCTCGGCGGCGAGGCCTGGGAAAAGGCCAAACGCCGCGCTCTCGCCAAGGCGCACGACGCGGCCGCGGAATTGCTCGAGATCTGCGCCCTGCGCGCGGCGCGTCAGGGGCATGCCTTCCCTCTTCCGGACGAGCATTACCAGTCGTTTGCCGGCGCCTTTCCCTTCGAGGAAACCCCCGATCAGGAACGGGCCATTCAGGAGGTCCTGCAGGACATGCAATCCACCAAACCCATGGACCGGCTGGTGTGCGGGGACGTGGGTTTCGGCAAGACGGAAGTGGCGATACGCGCGACCTTTCTCGCGGTCATGGGCAAAACGCAGGTCGTGGTGCTGGTCCCGACCACCCTGCTCGCGCAGCAGCATTTCCAGAACTTCCAGGACCGCTTCGCGGGCCTGCCGTTCCGCATCGAGCTGTTGTCGCGATTCCGCAGTCCGGCCGATCAGCGCAAGGTGCTGACGGCGCTCGCCGACGGGTCGGTAGACATCGTCATTGGCACCCATCGCCTGCTGCAGGAAGACGTGCGTTTCAAGCGTCTCGGGCTTGTCATCGTCGACGAAGAGCACCGTTTCGGCGTGCGCCAGAAGGAGCGTCTGAAAAAACTGCGCAGCGAAGCGGACATTCTGGCCATGACCGCCACCCCCATCCCGCGCACCCTGAACCTGTCGCTGTCCGGGCTGCGCGACATCTCCCTGATCACCACCGCCCCGGAAGGGCGCCTGTCGGTCAAGACCTTCATCAGCGAAGTGAACCGCTCGGTGATTCGCGAGGCCTGCCTGCGCGAAATCCGCCGCGGCGGTCAGGTTTATTACCTGCACAACGAGGTGCGGACGATCGACAAGGCCGCGCGCGAACTCCAGGAACTCCTGCCGGAAGCGGACATTCGCATCGCGCATGGCCAGATGCCGGAGCGCGAACTGGAACGCATCATGCTCGACTTCTACCACCAGCGTTTCAATACCCTGGTATGTTCGACCATCATCGAATCGGGGATCGACGTGCCGAGCGCCAACACCATCATCATCGAGCGCGCTGACAAGTTCGGGCTGGCACAGTTGCATCAACTGCGCGGACGCGTCGGACGCTCGCATCACCGTGCTTACGCCTATCTGCTGGTGCCGGACCTGCGCGCGCTCACTGAAGATGCGCGCAAGCGTTTGGAGGCTATCGAATCGCTGGAGGAACTCGGGGCGGGATTCACCCTCGCCTCGCACGATCTCGAGATCCGCGGCGCGGGTGAACTGCTGGGTGAAACCCAGAGCGGGATGATCGACGAGGTGGGGTTTACGCTGTACTCGGAACTGCTCAATCGGGCGGTACAATCGTTGCAGGCGGGGCGGTTGCCGGAGACGGACACGTCGCTGCATAGCGGGACGGAAATCAATCTGCACGCGCCGGCGCTGTTTCCCGAAAATTATCTCCCGGACGTGCACATGCGCCTGATTCTTTACAAGCGCATCTCTTCCGTCAAAGCGCTCGACTCTTTGCAGGAACTCAAGGAGGAAATCATTGACCGCTTCGGCGTGCTGCCCGAAGCCGGGCAATTGTTGTTCCGGGCGACCGAACTCAAGATTCTGACGACGCCGTTGGGCATCAGGAAAATCGACGCCGGCCCGCGCGGAGTACGCATCGAATTCATCGACAAGCCGGATGTCGACCCCGGCGTAATTCTGCGCCTGCTGCAGTCCGCGCCGAAAACCTACAAGCTCGACGGACCGAATCGCCTGCGGATATTGGGGGACATGCCGGAAGTGGAATCGCGCATCACCGCAATACGCCGGTTTCTCGATGCGCTTGTGCCCGAAGCAAAGGCCGCCAGTCGCCGCTGACTCCATTTGCGTTTGTTGGGGTTCGCGTTGCTCACCCCAACCTACCTCAATTGCGATAATGTAGATTGGGGTGAGTGAAACGAACCCCAACACACAACTAGAGTTCCTGAAACAGCGCATCCTCGAAACCCAGCAGGCGGATATCCCGCAGGCGCATGGGATACAGGATGCCGTCGAGGTGATCGCATTCATGCTGCACGACGCGGGCATGGAAACCGGAAACCGTGCGGTCGATGGGTTTTCCGTGCTGGTCGAAGCCGGTGTAGCGCAGGCTTTTATGACGCGTTACCAGTCCGCGCAGGCCCGGAACGCTGAGACAACCCTCCCAGCCCTCTTCCATCTCGTCGCCGATCGGTGTCAAGATCGGGTTGATCAGCACCGTGGTCGGCACGGGTTCCACGTCGGGATAGCGCGGATTCGACTCGACGCTGAAGATGGCCACGCGCTGCGACACACCGATCTGTGGCGCGGCAAGACCGGCGCCGTTCAGCGCCGCCATGGTATCGAACATGTCGGCGATCAACGCATCGAGTTCCGGGGTATTGAAGCCCTTCACCGGTTCTGCTTTCCGGTACAACAGCGGATCGCCCATCTTGAGAACGCGCCGGACGGCCATTTTCCACCCTCGATATTGCCCAGGGAATAAGAGATACTATTAAAAATTCAGCGCGAGGAAAACATGTGAAGCGGCTTCTCCTAATTTTTATACTGATATCCATCCCGGGCATGCCGGCGTATGCCGCGGCGCCAGCCACCAATGTCTATGAAATCGAAGTGGTTGTGTTTGAAAACCGGCTTCCCGACCTGGAGGGTGGCGAACTCTGGGCGCGCGATCCGGACAAATCCGCCACCGCGGACATGAACGAGGCGGTCAGCGTCGGGGAGAAGCCGGCCGCGGATTCCGCCCTGTCGGCGACGGCGGCCGCGCTGGAAAGCTCCGGCCGGCACCATGTCCTGGCGCATCTGCGCTGGCAGCAGAGTGCCGAGGCCAAATCGGTTTCGAAGCCGGTGAAGGTCGTGAGTACCGACGGAGCGCTGGAGGGGGCGCTGCGGTTTTATTTGAGCCGCTTCCTGCTCGTGGATGTCAATCTCACGCTGCGTGAAACGGTAAGCGGGGGAATGTCGGCGGGGGCGGGACAGATCGCGCCAGCGTACCGGCTGACCGAGGCGCGGCGCGTTAAATCGTCGGAAACGTATTACTTCGACCATCCGAAATTCGGCGCATTGGTGCGCGTCTCGCCGGTCAAGGCGAATTGACCGGACTCTTCAGGCCCTGACGATCAGGGGGATGGTCTGCTCCAGCAGGGTACGGACGTTGGCCATGCCCGTTTCCAGATTCTTTTCGATTTCCTTGAGGCTGATGGTCTCTTTGCTCTTCCCCGCCGCGGGGTTCACCACGACGCTGATCGAGGCGTAACAGAGCTCGAGCTCGCGTGCGAGCCCGGCCTCCGGCATCCCGGTCATGCCGACGATATCCGCTCCATTGCGCTCCATGCGCAGAATCTCCGCCGCGGTCTCAAAGCGCGGGCCCTGGGTGGCGCCGTAGGTTCCATGCCCGCGGGCATGAAGTTTGGCGCGTTTTGCCGCCTCGATCAGGACTTTCCGCAGTTCATCGCAATAGGGATAGGTAAAATCCACGTGCGTGACCTGCTTGTGTTCGCTGCCGAAAAACGTATGGGCGCGTCCATACGTGTAATCGACGATCTGGTCGGGAATGACCAGGGTCCCCGGCGCCAGGAAATCCGGGGAAATGCCGCCCACGGCGTTGACGGCAATGACTTTCGTCACGCCGGTCTGCTTGAGGGCCCAGATGTTGGCGCGGTAATTGACCTCGTGCGGCGGAATCGTGTGACCGGGCCCATGACGCGGCAGAAACACCGCCTCCCGCCCGCTCAGCTGGCCGAACACCATGGGCGCGGACGGTTCGCCATAGGGCGTACGGATCACCTCGCGCCGCGTGATGTGCAGGTTTTTGAGGTTGGTCAGGCCGCTGCCACCAATAATCGCCACGGTTGTCATAAATGTAGCCCTACTCGCTCCGCTCGTTCGTCTTGCCTAATCTCACTTCCGCCTCGGCGTAGATTCCCGGGACATTGCGCAGATAACCTTTGTAATCCATGCCGCAACCGAATACATAACGGTTGGGCACGCCGAGGCCGGAAAATTCGACCTTCACGTCATGCAAACGCTGGCGCTTTTTCACCACCAGGACCGCCTTGTAAACCTCGCGCGCGCCGTCGGAGCGATAGCGTGCCTCGATGCCGGCCAGCGTCGTGCCCTCGTCCAGAATGTCATCGACAAGCAGCACCACCCGACCGCGCGGGTCCTGATGCGGCCCGGACAGCCACTGAAGCTGACCGCCCTGCAATTGCTTGCCGTAACGTGTGGCATGGATGTAGTCGATCTGGAGAGGGAACTGGAGCCGGGTCAGCAGCCTGCCGAAGGGAACGACTCCGCCGGTCATGACGCATACGAGCAGTGGATCGGTGCCGGCGAGCGTCTGGCTGATGCGTGTAGCCATGCCGGCGAGCGCCGACTCCACCTGCTCAGGGGAGTACAGGCGATCCGCCTGCTGCAGAACTTCCCACGCCTGCTGCGCACTGATCGGGTTCAACGTTGGATCGTTTTATTTTTCGAGCGATTAATAGGTGAACGTGACAACGTCTTCATCCATCGCCTGGCTGATCACGTAGGCACCGCCCACGGTCTCCTCGATTTCAGGGATGAGCTCGTTGCCCCACAGCTCGAGCGTGGGTGTGCACACCTTGAATTTCACGCCCGCTTCGTGAGCGTCCTTGATGAAATCGTAAACCGACTTCGGGTTGCCCTCCTGTACCCGCAGTTTTTCCGCCACACCCCGGATCGCCAGTTCGCCGGCCCGTCCGGTCAGAATGACTTCCACCTCGTATTCCATTGCCGCGGCGACCGTCGCCTGGAAGAACGGCGCGCCCAGCTCGGAAGGATCCGATGGATCCGTATTTACCATCACAATCATCAGTTTGTCGGGCATACGGTTCTCCTGAGCACTGACAAAAATCTGAGTTAAGGACGTTCTGAATAATTTACTTTCATCGTGGCGCGAGATTTAGATTCCCGTGAAATCCACGCTATTTCACGAACCCATCAATGTATTAATCAGAACGTCCTTAACGATTCACCTGCCTGCGCGGATTATATTGCCCTTTGTCACGCAAGGCTACTTGCGATGCTGTCACCAATCAGGAAGGGAGAAGATAGTCATTGCCTTGACGCGGCCCGGTAAACGTCAAAGTTTAAGGCCTTTGAGATAGGCGAAGAACTTGTCTTTAAGCTCGGGATGCGTCAGCGCGTATTCGACGGTCGCCTGCAGGTAGCCGAATTTGCTGCCGCAATCGTAGCGTTTTCCGATGAACTCGTAAGCCAGCACTTTCTCATGGGATAACAGCGCGGCAATGCCGTCGGTTAGCTGGATTTCACCGCCCGCGCCAGGCACGACGTTTTCAAGCAAACCGAAAATCCGCGGTGTCAGGATATACCGGCCGACGACTGCCAGCGTGGACGGGGCCTTCTCCGGGGATGGTTTTTCCACAATGCCCTCTACGGCATGAATCCGCGGTCCCATGGATTTCGCTTTCACGATTCCGTACCGATGCGTCTCTTCGCGTGAGACATTCTGGACGCCAATCACGGAACACTGGCACGATTCATAGAGATCCACCATCTGTCTGAGCGCGCCCGGCTCTCCACTGATCAGGTCATCGGCCAAAATAACGGCGAAGGGGTCGTTTCCGACAACCTGCTTGGCGCATAGCACCGCGTGCCCCAGACCAAGCGCCTCGGTTTGCCGGATGTACACGCAAGATGTCTTGTTCGGCAATACATTCTGCACCATGTCCAGCAGATCTTTCTTTCCGTCGGCTTTGAGTTCCGCCTCAAGCTCGTAGGCCTTGTCGAAGTGGTCCTCGATGGAGCGCTTGTTGCGTCCGGTCACAAAAATGAGCTCGTCAATACCTGCCGCTATCGCTTCCTCGGCGGCATACTGGATAAGGGGCTTGTCGACGATCGGCAGCATTTCCTTGGGGCTCGCTTTGGTCACCGGCAAGAAACGCGTGCCCAAACCGGCGACGGGAAATACAGCCTTGGTAACTCTATTCATTTTTCTGATTCCGGATTTATATGAAAAAGGAAAATAAAACAGCGGCGCCGCGCACCATGTTGTTATATTTTTCGATCATGTCAGGCATCGCATGCCGCTAATTATAGTACCTGCCGCCAGCCGTTCAGCGCCCTATACCGCTGTATTCAAACCCGGCCTCGCGCAGGAATACAGGATCGTACTGGTTCCGTCCGTCAAAAATAATCGGCTTTTTCATGATTTTCTTGATGCGGCCGAAATCCGGGTGACGGAAAGGCTTCCATTCCGTGATCAGGATCATGGCGTCGGCGCCATCGAGCGCGCCGTATTGCTCATCCACCAATTTCAGCTGGCCGCTGTCAAACCATGCGTGGGGAAATTCGCGCTTGGCTGCCGGCATGGCGACCGGGTCATAGGCCTTGATCGCGGCACCCGCGCCGATAAGTTCGCTTAACAGGACAACCGAGGACGCCTCGCGCATGTCGTCCGTCCCGGGCTTGAAGGCCAATCCCCAGAGACCGAACGTCATTCCCTTCAGATTGACGCCGAAGCGGCGACCGATCTTCTCGAACAACACGTGCTTCTGCGCCTCGTTCCTGGCCTCCACGGCATTCATTACTTTTGGTTCATAGCTGTGGTCCTTGGCCATGCGGATCAGCGCTTTCACGTCCTTGGGGAAACACGAGCCGCCGTATCCGGCGCCGGGATAGATAAATGAATAACCGATACGCGAGTCCGAACCGATGCCTTGCCGGACGTTTTCCACGTCCACGCCCATGCGCTCACAAAGGTTCGCGATTTCATTCATGAATGAAATCTTGGTTGCCAGCATGGCGTTGCCGGCGTACTTGGTCATCTCGGCGTCGCGCACGCCCATGAAAAGAAGGCGTTCGTGAGCACGCATAAACGGGAGATAAAGATCACGCATGACCTTGTGCACCTTTTCGCTGTCCGTGCCGATCACGACGCGATCCGGACGCATGAAATCCTCCACCGCGGCGCCTTCCTTGAGAAACTCCGGATTACTGACAACATCGAAGGGGATATCAGCTCCGCGCCTGCCTAATTCCTCGCGAATAGCTTCCCTGACCTTGTCCGCAGTGCCTACCGGAACCGTGGATTTGTCGACAACGATGGTATAACCATCGATGTGCCGTCCGATGTCTCGAGCCACCGCCAATACATATTGCAGATCGGCCGAGCCATTCTCGCCAAGTGGCGTGCCGACGGCTATGAAATATACGTCGGATTCGGCGATGGGATCGGTTAACGATGTACAAAAACTCAACCGGCCGTTTTTGTAATTGTTCGCGACAACGGATTCAAGGCCCGGTTCGTAAATAGGCAATATCCCTTTCTTGAGTCCTTCGATCTTGTTCTTGTCGATGTCCACGCACGTAACGGTATTACCCATTTCCGCAAAACATGCGCCCGTGACCAGGCCGACATAGCCCGTACCGATAATCGTCAACTTCATGGATGTTGTTACCTGCTAGAGAAAGGAAAATGATTTGGTGTGAAACGGTAATTTGTCACTCAAGGCGATTTTGTCTGTTTCCAGGGGTAAATTACCGCACTCTTGTCTTTTTCGACGGTCAAAACCGCCAGTCCGGTATGTTCCGGAACCAGCTCAATCAGCATATCCCTTAATACAGACTCGTCACCCTGGTTGCACGCACGCTGCATGGCATCGAAGGTCTTCTCCAGAAGCTCCTTATCCATCTGACGACAATGGGCCAACAGGATTTTGGGATGGCTGGTCTCCGCCAGTTTTTCCGCGTCATGGAAGAGTTCTTCGTAAAGCTTTTCGCCGGGGCGCAACCCGGTATAGACAATCTCGATGTCCTCCCCCGGGGTTTTGCCTGACAGCCGTATCAGCTGCTCGGCCAGATACGATATTTTAACCGGTTCGCCCATGTCCAGCACGAATATCTCGCCCCCACGGCCGATGACGCCCGCCTGCAGAATCAGCTGGCAGGCCTCGGGAATAGTCATGAAGTAGCGGGAAATATCGGGATGCGTCACCGTGATCGGACCTCCCTGTGCAATCTGTTGCTGAAACAACGGGATAACGCTTCCCGAGGAACCCAGGACATTGCCAAACCGCACGGTGATGAAGCGGGTCTTGGATCTGGCATTCAAACCCTGGCAGTACATTTCGGCGACACGTTTGCTGGCGCCCATGACATTGGCGGGATTGACCGCCTTGTCGGTGGACACCATCACGAACGACTCGCATCCGTATTTGTCGGCGAGATCGGCCACCACGCGCGTTCCCAATATATTATTGGTTACGGCGGCGCGCGTCTGGTCCTCGAGAATCGGGACATGTTTGTAGGCGGCAGCGTGATAAATCACGGTGGGCGAATAATCGCGCAATATATTTTCCACCTGCACGACATCATTGGTATCGCCGAGCAGGCTGACAAGGGACAGGTCCGGGACGTCGCGCCGTAATTCAAGATCGATGTTGTACAAATTGAACTCGCTACGTTCAAGAATGACGAGTTTCCCCGGCTTGAGCCGGGCAATTTGACGGCAAAGCTCGGCCCCGATGGAACCGCCGCCGCCGGTGACGAGAATCGTCTTGCCGTGCGTCGCGTCGGTAATGGCGCGCCAGTCGAGGCTGACCGGCTCCCTTCCCAGCAGATCCTCGATTTTTACATCGCGCAAATCCTTGAGGCTCGCCCGGCCGCTGACAAGATCCTGTAGCTGTGGCAGGATGCGGAAAGGCAGATTGGCGGTTTCGCAAATCTCGACAATGCGCCGGATCTGGCGTGACGTTGCCGAAGGCAAGGCGATAATAATCAGGTCGATCCCCAGTTTCGTGACGATGCCGGGAATCTCGTCACAGGTTCCCATAACGGGAATACCATGAATTTCCTTGCCGATTTTTCTGGTGTTATCATCGACAAAAGCGACCGGATAGTAAGGACTGCTCTGTTCGCGGAGCAGATCACGCACCAGCATTTCACCGGCCTTGCCGGCGCCGACTATCAACGCGTTCTTAATTTCGTCATTCGCATAAAGACTGGAGGCATGGGCAGAGCGGTGCAGATGCCGATCCTTGAACCAGCGATAGACGAATCTTGGCCCTCCCAGCAACAGCATGAGTAGAATGCCATCCAGGATAAATACGGAGCGAGGAACACCCTCCAGACGAGTCAGAATAAAAATCACGGTGGCGGATATCACCACGCCGCTGGTAACGGCCTTGACGATGCGCATCAGGTCGGGAATCGAGGCAAACCGCCAAATCCCCCGGTATAGTCCGAAATACCAGAGCATGCCCCCTTGCAGGGACCAGACAACGGGTAGCAACATCACTGCCTGATTGAAAAAACCTTCGGCAATCGGATCGAGGTTGAAGCGGAGCCAGTATGCACCGAACCACGCGAACGGGATCATCAGCAGATCGTGCGTAAATACGGTGGCGCGCGAGCGGAAGAGCCAGATGAGTTGCTTCATCCTTTCATCCTTCGTTGTCTCTTTCCCTGGGAAGCTACGGGCCGCAGTATAACCAAAAGCACGTTTGAAGTCCTTACTTTTAAAGGTATTGACGGGCGGAAATCACGGCGCTCAGCCCTTGGAATCCCGGCGACCGCGCGCCGCCAAGCGCGACACGCTGAAAAAGAAAAGCGCGTAAAACACTCCCCAAGAAACCAGCATGGCCGCTTGAACCGCGCCCGACAAACGGGAACCCCACAGAGCCGTGGCACCGCAACCAATCATGATCATGTATTCAAGAATAACGGTTTTACGGTGCCCCCATCCGGCCAGCACCAGTTGCTGGTAATAGTGGGTTTTATGCGCCTTCCATACCGTCTCTCGCCGCCACAAACGGCGCAGCAAGGTCACCGTCGCGTCAGCCATGAAAGGCGAAAACACCAACACCGCGACCCAAAACGGAAACACACCGTCCCTGGCGCCCCACAGTGAAAAGGCTGCCGCGAGCAGCCCCAGGACTGAAGATCCGATGTCGCCCATGAAAATCCGCGCGGGGGGAAAGTTGAAACACAGAAAGCCCGCCGCCGCGGCCGCCGTGGCGGCGTTGACGGTCGCGTATTGGTCGTTGCCGGCCAGCCACCCGAAGATGGAAAACGTCACGAAGCCGCTGACGGCCATGCCGCCGGCAAATCCGTCCATGCCATCCATGAAGTTGTACATGTTGATCATCCACACCACGAACAACAGAGACAGGCACGCCCCAATCCAGGCGGAAGGGATCCAATCGACGCCGGGAAATCCGATGACTTGCAGGGAAAGGCCGCCCACCAGCAGCAATCCCGCAGCCACGATATGGGAGACGAGACGGTGAATGACGGAAACATGATAACGGTCGTCGAGAAAAGAAACCGTTGCCACGACAAAAAGCGCGAGCCCGCTCCAGAGAGACAGGCCTTGCGGATTCCCGGACCACCCCATCTGAAGCACCGAGCCTGCGATCACGGCGAATAATATGGCAATGCCGCCGCTGCGCGGCGTGGGCCGCACATGCAGGGACCGCTCGTTCGGGTGATCGACGATATAAAAGCGCGAGGCGGGGTTGGCGAACCGCCATGTCAGCCAGGCTGAGAGCAGGAAAGGAATGGCGATGATTATCCACGTCATGTCGGTCCATCGCATCTTATGAGTCGTCCGATCGTGACGCAGATCGTCCGGCAACAAACCATGAAACTGTCTCGCGCAACCCGTCCGTCAGACTGAACGGAGGTTGCCACCCAAGTGCAGCACGGATTTTGGAATCATCCACGGCCAGGGAATTCATCAATCGATCGATATCGGTGGATTTCCCGATCATCTTCGCCGTCCCACGCAGCAACGAGGACGGAAACGAGAACAAACGCGCTGGTCGCCCCATCAGTTCCGCCAGGCGTCGAATCAATTCGGATGTGGAGATGTCATCACCGTCCCTGACGAGATATGTCTGTCCCGTGGCGCTGGGATGGCTCGCACAATGGATGATGGCATCGACAAGGTTGCCGACGAACAGGAGGCTGCGACGGTTATTGAAATCTCGCAACGGCAGCGGCCACCCCGAGGCAACCAGCTCGAGCAAACGCAGAAAATTCCCCGGATTGCCGGGCCCGTAAACCAGCGGCGGACGCAAGATGACGATCTCGAGACCGGTTTCATCGGAGACGGCATGCAATACCTTTTCAGCCTCCCATTTTGAGAGCGTGTAGGCGTCATGTGGAGAAGGCCGGTCCCGTTCGGTGAAGACGCCGGTGCCGCTATGACTGCCGTTGACCCCTATCGAGCTGAGATAGACCAGGCGGCGCACGCCGCTTGCGGCCGCGCGCCTCGCCAACCGCTCGGTCCCGCGCACATTGGTGATTCGGTATTCGTTTTCCGGATCCGACGCGCCATCCTTGAGAAGATGCACGCGCGCGGCGAGGTGAACCACCACGTCGACACGGTCAAGCGCCGAATCCCAGTCCGTCGCCGGGCCGATGTCGCCGACAGCATAAATTCCGCCGGACGGTTCCGGTGCGCCTGGATGGCAACGCACAGCCTGTTTCACGTCGAATCCGCGACGCTCGAGGGTCGAAACCAAATGGCGCCCGATAAAACCGTTTGCGCCCGTTACCAGAAAACTGAGCATGAGTTAAACCGAATCGCCGTGTGGGCGCCCGCCTCTGTAACAATTTCCTCAAAACAGCGCAAGCGACTCTAGTAGGTTTCTGAAAAAATCCGAATTTGAAAAAAAATACCGGCCCACAGAACAATCAAACGACCAAGTGCCGCACCGCTCCCGGTCTTAAAGCTTTTCAGGCTCGCCCACGCATCGATCAAGCTACCCTCGGAGTCGTCATCAGAAAATAGCTCCCTGCCCTTGGCGATCTGTGTAGAGAGGATCACGCAATTTTACTGCGCGTGGCGATGCGCACAAACAGGGGTTTCAAGACCGCCGGAGACTCTTACAGAATACCTTAGAAGCGGGCAGGATTGGGGCAAACATCTTCCCTCAAGCTCAGATTTTCCATGTTCTCTTTCAGGTGCTGGTCCCAGGGAACCAGGCTTGGTATCAAAAAGAAGACGGCAACATCCCGATGTCTAATTTCAGGGTGCTTGGCTCTATGGACACAGGCCCAATTGAGAAACAGGATGCTCGTACCCTTCGGTCCTTCAAATACCTTTGTTGTGCTCGCGTCATTGAGTACATGGGCAAAACGGTCGTTTTTTGAGCGATCAAAAAATCCCTGGTCGAGCAACTGCGCCGAAAGCGGACGCGGCTTGAGACGAAAGGCACCGGTGTTTTCCTGCGTGTCAGTCAGGTAGACCATCAGTTTCACGACCTGCGGCGGGCAGTTGTCGACATGCCATAGAAAACTGGCGTCGGCATCCTTATCGGTTGGCAGCGTTCGATAAACCTGAACCCAATAGACCTTAAAAAAGCTCCCATAA
>Ga0209542_10011643_pt1 | contig 15566 bp, 13 predicted proteins | sample RifCSPhighO2_01_FD_184028 | JGI IMG/M metagenome (GOLD analysis project Ga0209542, IMG submission 184028) | Soil microbial communities from Rifle, Colorado - Rifle CSP2_plank highO2_0.1 (SPAdes) (version 2) | ecosystem: Environmental > Terrestrial > Deep subsurface > Rock core/Sediment ... | reverse complement strand
TGGCGCTCATGCAGCCGCCGGCCGTGCATGCTGCTGCGCCCACGACGCCCACTCCTATGAGCAACATTTTCTTGGTCACCAATGGCCAGAAGATTGCTCTCAAGGCAGAGGCCCTCCAGCGATCTGGCTGGAAGAAGGGTCTTGGCGGGCTCGGTGCTCTTGCTACTGCTTCACCCAAGATGTTGGGGGAGATCCGAGGGGAGCAGGCGGAGGTGCGAACCTCTTCTCGCAGGCCGGAATTCCTGCTGCCTGGTGATGCCTTCTTACTCGTCCGCTTGGACGAGAAGCAAGGGCACAGAGAGAGTGTGGTAGGCGCTGGAGGGCTGTTGGGCTCTCGAGGTGGGTTCGAGAAGAAGAAGCTGCAAGACTTCAACTTCTCGGCTGGCCGGGTCACGTTTTCCCAGGCCCTCGAACGCGGGGAGTATGCGTTCTACCCCGCAGACGCCTTCGAGGCGTCGGGGGAGTCCGACCTCAAGTTGACATCACCGGCGTTCACGTTCGGTGTCGACTAAATTCTTCACGCCACGGCATGGGTTCAATCCCCAGCGTGGCGTTTTTGTTTGGGCGAGGTATTTATTTGGCAAAATTGACTGATATGAATATCAGTGCTATATTATGCAAATTAACATAGGACGACTAGGAGACAAAAGTGAGAGTTGTAACTGTTGATGGTTTTTGTGAGATAAGCGATTTAAAAAAAGATGATCTTTTGGAGGTTATTCTGGATTATTCACATGTTGGAGGAGGTGTCAGGCTTGGCCTAGGTCTTTTTCAAGAATTTAATCCAACTTGTGATCTTCTATATTTCAGGAGACAACTAGACAGGCAGGTTCGGTACTGGTCATTGGTTACAATTAAGGAAATTAGACTTCTTGCCCGTGATGCCAGTCTTGCTTTTGATTTACTGAGTCCTTTTGCTCTGCTGTATTCTAATGATTGGGAAGATATAAAAAATAAGATTAAACGATAATATTACGGTTGAAAAACCGTTTTTGTTTGGTCACGTTTTTTTGTCTGGCCTAGATATTCAAAATTTTTATCAATTGGCTTGAGTAGTAACAAATAAATATTGATTTTTGATGTTTTTTGCTGATAAATAAAATTGGGACGGAGTGAAACAAAAACCCTTTGTAATCAAAGGGTTTTTGTTTCACGTAAGGGGTACGTTTTTTTATCTAGAAAAACGATAAAATCAATATAAAAATTGCCAATATCTAGGCCTTACTCTTCGTCGTATGTGGGAACAACTATCGGGTTGTCCATACTTCCGTAGCCCGTACCTGCAGGGATCAGGCGTCCTATAATTACATTTTCCTTGAGACCACGTAGTAAGTCTTCTTTTCCTGCAACAGCAGAGTCAATAAGTACCCTTGATGTTTCTTGGAATGAAGCAGCTGATAGGAAACTCTCGGTTGATAGTGAGACCTTGGTTATTCCAAGCAGCATTTGTTCGGATGTAGCTGGCTTGCCATTATTTCTAACTGTGTCTTCGTTGGACTCTAACAATGTGCGTTTTTCTACAACATCACCTGGCAAAAGTTCGGTATCTCCGCCATCCAAGATCTTAACACGAGAAAACATCTGTCTGACTATCAATTCGACATGTTTGTCATTGATGCCTTCTCCGGTAGCAAAATATATGCTCTGAACTTCACGTATGACATAACGAGCTACATCAGCTATGTTGCCTGCGGTTTCGAAGAGCTCTCTTAGGTCTATGTGGCCGTCGGATAATTGTTGGCCTTTGATTATAAGGTCGCCTGCAGAAACTGCTGGAGCGACTCCGGGCATGGTTGTATATTCTCGCTCTTCTCCAATATCAGAAAGTATTTTTATGAATGTTTGAGAGCCTTTTTCCTCTACGCTCACAACCTTACCATCAACCTCGGATATCAAGGCTTTTCCAGCTGGAGGTCTGACTTCAAAAATTTCTTGCACACGAGGCAAACCCATTGTGATGTCGCCAACGCTGGCCACACCTCCGGTATGGAAAGTTCTCATGGTAAGCTGAGTGCCAGGTTCACCTATGGCTTGAGCAGTTATTATGCCTACTGCTTCGCCGATATTTACCAACTTATTTTTAGAAAGGTCGTGACCATAACAAAGTCTGCATACTCCATCCTTAGATTTGCAAGTTACTAATGAACGTATCTTTATTTTTTCCAGTTCGATAGCGCTTATTTTAGTTGAAGTAACTCGGTCAACAAGCTGGTTTTTCTTAACTATTATGTTACCGTCTGCGTCTTTTATATCTTCAAGAATGACCCTGCCATATAGTCTCTTGCCCATGTTTTCTCCGCCTATCTTGCCGTCGCTGTCATACATAATGTATCCCTCTTTGTCTTTACAATCTTCATCATGAATAACTACGTCTTGAGCTACATCAACTAACCTTCTTGTTAGGTAGCCGGCAGTGGCGGTTCTTAGTGCGGTGTCAACCAAACCTTTTCTGGCACCATGGGTTGAGATGAAGTATTCCAGTACGTTTAAGCCCTGCTTGAAGCAGCTTTTTACAGGCAATTCTATCAACTCTCCATCGGGCTTAACCATCAAACCGCGCATGCCTGACAACTGGTTTACCGTTCCCCAGTTACCTCTGGCTTTAGAGTCTACCATCATGAACACAGCATCTTCTTTTTTGAATTGCTGGCTTATGAGTTTCTCAAGCCTTGATTTTGTTGAAGTCCATATCTCGATCGCTTTTGACTTCCTTTCATATTCGGTAAGTAGTCCCTGGTTGTAAAGAGATTGGTTTTCTTCAATAATTTTCTCAGCTTCTGCAATTAACGCATTCTTTTCAGGAACAACCTTAAGGTCGTCCATGCCCCAGGAGACTCCGGATACTGTCGCGTAGTGGAACCCATATTCTTTTATTTTGTCTAAAAATTCAACAGTCTCATCTTCTCCATATGTATGTAGGATCTCAGCTTCTATATTACGCAAGTCAGTTTGGTTTAGCGCCTTGTTTATAAATATATGATTTTGTGGCAGGGCTCTATTGAAAATTATGCGCCCAACGGAAGTTTCTATTAGCTTATCATTTGAATCTATCTCTCTTTCTGAAATTCGAATCTTAACGCTGGCCCTTAAGCTAACGAAGTCATTCTCGTAGGCCATTATGGCTTCTGATTCTGAGCCAAAAATTTTGCCTTTGCCTTCGGCTCCATCAGCTATGCTAGTCAGATAGTAGCAGCCAAAAGTTATATCTCTTGTTGCTATGGCAACAGGTTCTCCACTAGCTGGTTTCAATATGCCGTGAGTGGAGAGCATTAACTCTCTTGCTTCTTTTTGAGCCTCGGCTGTTAACGGAAGATGGACCGCCATTTGGTCTCCATCGAAGTCAGCGTTGAAAGCCCTGGTGGGTAGTGCTGGTATTTTTACGGCTTTACCTTCTATTAGTACTGGCTTGAATGCTTGAACTGATAGTCTGTGTAGGGTAGGGGCCCTGTTTAACAGAACCAACTTATCTTGGATTGCCTTATCCAATGCTTCCCAGACTTCTGGAATTTCTTGTTCTATTAAATGGTTGGCTGATCTTATGTTGTGAGCCAAACCTTGTGATTTTAAGTAGTGAATAATAAAAGGCTTAAAAAGTTCTAGAGCCATGTATTTGGGCAATCCGCATTCTCCCATCTTAAGATTGGGTCCGATAACGATTACACTTCTGCCTGAGTAGTCAACGCGTTTACCGAGAAGGTTTTGCCTGAATCTGCCTTGCTTGCCTTTTAGCATGTCTGCGAGTGATTTGAGAGCTCGCTTTTGTCCGGTTGATGCCGATACAAGGGTCTGGCCTCGGCGCATTGAATTATCTATAAGTGCATCGATTGCTTCTTGCAACATCCTCTTCTCATTTTTTGTGATTACCTCAGGAGCTTTTAATTCAATGAGGTGTTTCAATCTGTTGTTGCGGTTGATTACCCTTCTGTACAGATCGTTTAAGTCTGAGGTTGCAAAACGGCCGCCATCCAACTGAACCATAGGTCTCAATAGTGGGGGAATGACTGGTAGGACCGTCATTATCATCCACTCAGGTCTTATGCCATTTATAAGCATACGCTTAAGCATCTTGAGGCGTCTCAAGAGTCTTTTTTGGACAACTGGATTTTCAACTTCCTTTAGTTTGGCTTCGCTTAATTTTATTTCCTGTTCAAGATCCATTTCTTCAAGTAGTTTTCTTACTGCTTCAGCGCCTATGCCAGCTTCAAAAACCTCTCCATACTTGAGAGATAGATCTCTAAAATCAAGTTCAGAAAGTATCTGGTACTTCTTGATATTTTTGATGTTGTCCTTTTCTTTTTCTCGCTGCTCTTTTATGAGTTCCTGTTCACTTTCTTGAGGAGAATTTTTTATGAGTGACCTAAACTCAGATTCCATTTTTTTCATTGCCTCGGTTTTCAAGTCTTCATTTGCTCTCATTACAATGTAAGCAGCAAAATATATGACTCTTTCGAGATCTGGCAAGGAAACGTCAAGTATGGTTGCGATTCTTGATGGCATTCCTCTGAGGAACCATATGTGGGCAACGGGGCTAGCAAGTTTTATGTGGCCCATTCTTTCGCGTCTTACGATTGATCTGGTTACCTCAACTCCGCAACGATCACATATGATGCCCTTATATCTGATCCGCCTGTATTTACCGCAATAACATTCCCAATCCTTGGTAGGTCCAAAAATTGATTCTGAAAACAGACCTTCTTTTTCAGGTTTTTGAGTCCTATAATTTATGGTTTCCGGTTTGGTTACTTCGCCATAAGACCACTGAAGCATTTCTTCAGGAGACGCAACCCTAAGTTTTAATACACTAAAGTTCATTGTTTTTATATTTCCTTAAGCTCTACATTCAATCCCAATCCTTTCATTTCAGAAAGTAAAACCTTAAATGATTCAGGCAGGTGGGGCGCTCTTATTTCTTCGCCCTCCACTATTGATTCGTATGTTTTGGCCCTGCCTTGGACATCGTCAGATTTTATTGTAAGCATCTCCTGCAAGGTGTGAGCTGCTCCGTAACCCTCTAAGGCCCAAACCTCCATTTCTCCAAATCTCTGGCCTCCAAACTGGGCCTTTCCTCCAAGTGGCTGTTGAGTTATTAGGGAGTAGGGACCTATTGAACGCATGTGGAGCTTGTCTTCAACCATGTGCATCAATTTCATGAAGTAAATAACGCCGACTGTAGTTTTTTGCTGGAATCTTTTACCTGTACGGCCATCGTATACGTAAATTTTGCCGTCTTCAGGTAGGTTGGCTTTTCTCAGCTCATCTTTAATAATTTCTTCAGTAGCTCCTGCCATAGATGGCACAGCAACTTTGTAACCGAGTTTTGAGACTGCCCATCCAAGGTGTGTTTCAAGAACCTGCCCTATGTTCATACGGGAAATTATACCAAGAGGACTTAAGATCATGTCTACTGGGCGTCCATCTGGAAGGAATGGCATGTCTTCTTCGGGGAGTATGGTTGAGATAACACCTTTGTTCCCATGTCTTCCTGCGAGCTTATCTCCAACTTGGACTTTTCTCATCTGAGCCACGGAGACCTGTATGGTTTTTATTACTCCGGCAGGCAACTTATCTCCCTGATCTCTTGAGAAAACCCTGACGCCAACAACTCTGCCTATCTTGCCGTAATCAAGGGTCAGAGAGGTATCCTTTACGTCTTGTGATTTTTCGCCGAATATTGCCTTCAGTAGTCTTTCTTCTGCTGTAAGATCACTCTCTCCTTTTGGTGATATCTTGCCTACTAGAATATCCTGGGATCTGACCTCAGCTCCTATTCTTACTACTCCGTCTGGGTCTAGATTTTTGAGTTTTTCTTCAGAACGGTTCGGAATATCATAGGTGGTGATTTCTGGCCCAAGTTTGGTTTCACGCACGTCGATAGAATAGTCCTCAATATGTATAGAGGTGAAAAGATCTTCTTTAACAAGTTTTTCTGAAAGCACAACAGCATCTTCGAAGTTGGATCCTTCAAAAGACATGAAAGCGACTACCAGGTTACGTCCTAGAGCAAGTTCGCCCTCGCTTGTTGATGGACCATCGGCAAGAACGTCTCCTTTTTTTATTTTTTGTCCTGGTTTTACTGTTGGTCTCTGGTTTATGGCTGTAAAACTGTTTGATTTATTAAATTTAAGTAAGTCGTGTTCGATTTTTTCTCCGTTAGCAGTTCTAATCACAATAGAACGACTGTCTACATATTCAATCACGCCAGCGTCGCTAGCGATTATCATCATACCAGAGTCTCTGGCGACTCTTTCTTCTAGCCCCGTACCTACATATGGTGATTCCGGAGAGATTATTGGTACGGCCTGTCTTTGCATGTTAGAACCCATCAACGCACGATTGGCATCGTCATTTTCCAAAAAAGGTATCAATGAAGTGGCTACTGAAAAGGGCTGCTTAGGTGAAACGTCTATATAATCAACTTCAGCAGGGGATACCAAGCCAGGTTCGCCATGAATTCTTGAGGGAATTAATTTTTCAGTTAGCTTGCCGTCACCATCAACTTTAACTCCGGCACTGGCTATTATGTAGCGTTCCTCTTCTGTGGCATCCATGTATTCAAGTTTGTCGGTGATTTTGCCCTTCTCTACTTTAAAATATGGTGCCAGTATGAAACCAAGAGGGGATACCTTGGCAAAAAGTGAAAGGTGTCCCACAAGACCGATGTTTGGTCCTTCGGGTGTCTCTATTGGACATATTCTTCCATAGTGAGAAGGGTGTACGTCACGTACTTCAAAACTAGCCCTCTCTCTTGTTAAGCCCCCTGGACCCAAAGCTGACAACCTTCTCTTATGCTCAAGTTCAGCCAGAGGATTGACCTGGTCCATGAATTGGGACAACTGGCCAGAAGAAAAGAATTCCTTAATTGAGGCAACAAAAGGTCTGGAATTAATTAGTTGGCCAGGGACTATCGTTGTTGTATCAAGTGTGCTCATCCTGTCTTTTATTATTCTTTCCATTCTGGAAAAAGACAGTCTTAACTTGTCCTGAAGAAGTTCACCTAAGGTTTTAACTCTTCGATTGCCTAAGTGATCTATGTTGTCTGGCTGTGAAGCTGGATCATTGTTGAGCCTTATTATCTCGCGCATTACAGTTACCATGTCATCAATTTTTAGAACCCTATTTTTTTCATCAAGTTCATAATCCTTTTGGAATCTCTGGTTCATTCTGTAACGGCCAACTCTGGAGAGGTCATAGCGGGAAAAATTAAAAAACATATTATTGATCATCTGCCTAGCATTATCTACCGTGGCTGGATCGCCGGGTCTTATGCGCTTGTACATCTCAATCAGGCCCTCTTCTTCGTTTGAAGCGGCATCAGCAACTATGGTCGAAACTATGTATTGCATTTCTTTGTCGGTATCTATATCTTCGAACAACTTTTTTATATCTTCGTCTTTCCCGACTCCAAACGCCCTTAGTATGGATGTTGCGGGTATTTTTCTTTTGCGGTCTATTCTTACAGAAATAACGCCGCTTTGTTCTGTTTCAAATTCAAGCCAGGCACCGCGTGAGGGGATTATTTTAGCGCCAAAAAGCCGTTTATAACGGCTTGATCTTGATAAAGAGAAGAAGACACCGGGACTTCTTATTAACTGTGAAATAACGACACGCTCTACTCCGTTAATGACGAAAGTTCCTCTAGGTGTTATTACTGGGAAATCTGCGAGATAAATTTCTTGTTCGTCTACCTTACCGGTTGTTTTGTTTGTGAGAGCTACCTTGACTCGGAGAGGTGCTTCGAAGGTTATATTTTTTTCGCGGGCGACTCTTTCTGTGAATTTCGGTTCTTCAAGTTTAAAATCTAAAAACTTCAACTCGAGTTCCTTGCCTGTCCAGTCTTGGATGGGGGATATGTCGTTGAGAAGTTCCTTTAGTCCGACATCCAAAAACCATTGGTAAGAATCCAATTGAACTTGTACCAGATTGGGGGCTTCAAAAGTATCCGGTCTGAATTTGGATAAAATCTTACGCATATAAAGTAAAGATAAAATAACCTACCCCTCCAAAGAGGGGCAAACTAAAAAATTACGCTCTTTAATTGTGCGAGATATCAATTATTTCCACCCTAGAGTCAAAAACCTAACAACTATTATACACTAGCGACTAGATTTTTAACCCTTCAATGAATGCCTGGGCTATTTTGTGAGATGTGCTGTCCGGACCTAAATTACTAAGTATTTTATATCTTTTTACAGCTTTGAGGTCAAGTCTATTCCTTTTAAGTATCTTGTCAATGGTCATTATCAACACATTACTAAGATCATGATAATACTTTGCCACTTCAGTGTCAATGGGCATCCTCTTTTTCAGGATTCTAATGGTAAGTTGATTTGGGTTCAAATCTAAGATTATTTCCATAAAATAATTCAATGATCTTAAGCTTTAAGATAACAAGAATGTATTTTTTTATCAATAAAATAATTAAAAAAGTGAGCCTAGGCTCACTTCTGCTATCGTATAAGGTTTTTAACTAATTCTGGCCAGAGTTGCGGTCTTGTTGAGAATATTCTGACGGCATCTCTTAATGAGAATTTAGATTGAAGCATATTAACTACAAATTCTGGTGAGGTTTTTGATAATATTCTTACTGCAGAATCGAGACTCGCATCATCGCTGGATGAAAGACGTTTATTTATTATTCTGCCCAGCCACAAGCCGGTTCCATGTTTTTTCCTAATTATATTTTCATATTCCGACATTTTTCCCCGAGAGTTGATTGATCTTGATATGACTTCAGCTGCTATTTTACCGCTTTCCATTGATGTCCGTATGCCCTCGCCGGCAACTAATGACGCGACTCCTGCAGCATCTCCTATGGCTAAAATATTTCTGCCGCTAATCCGATCAGCAAATCCCTGCGATGGTATGAGTCCAAAATGATACTCGTTTATAATATATCCAGTATTGTCTATTCCCATTTTGGGCAGATCTTGCATAAGTAAATTTAGTTTTTCTTTCGGATTAATCTTTGTGTCTGGATGTATTAGGCCAACCCCAACTCTTACCCTGTTTTTACCCCATGGACCAACCCACGCATATCCTGATGGGGCGTATTTTTGTCCTACAATCAAAACAATCTCATCTTGTTTTATGTGTGGGGTAGTTATGTCATATTCTGCACCAACACCAAATCTTGCAAATCCTTTATGTAAACCGGAAGCCCTAGATATCTGTGCGCTATAACCAGTTGCGTCAACTATTACCTTAGGTCTTATCTGCAAGACCTGTTCATGATGTTGAATAACCACTGAACCCTTTGACATCCATTGAGTTATATCGGCCTTTGCGCCGGTCATCACTAGAGAGCCAGCGTTCTCGGCTCTTCGGGCAAGATATTGATAGGTACCTGTTACGTCTATGAGGCATCCTGGAGATTCTTTGTAAGAAAAAAAAGCTTCTTCGTTGGGCGAGTGGAAACGTATTCCGCATATCTTGTGGTAATAACATTCTGGAATCTCAAATTCTCGAACAGTATTGATTGATGTTACCCCAGTTGTTCGTACCGGAACACCTATTTCTTTCCTTTTTTCAACCAGTATTACATTAAGGCCTAGTTCAGCGGCAGTTCGGGCCGCTACTGAACCGGCCGGACCGGCTCCGACAATTAATACATCAATTTTTGTTTCTTTGTCCAAGGAACTTGTCTCCTATTTTTGTATCCTGAAACACTAGCACACCGACGGAGTTCCTTCAAAGTAGGCATAGTAATTTATTCGCCTTTTTATTGAAAATATGATTTTATTAATACATATAAAATAACTATTATCCGTATTGATATTTATTCTGTTTTTGTTTAGAACATATATAGAATAATATTAATATATATAAAAAATGGCTTTTGAAACTAAAAAAAAGGGGGACACTGCATCAATAAGAGAGGAAGTTGAAGCTGCTTTTTCCTGGCTTTCTTATTTTGAAGAGGGCATGAAAGATGTGGCCGAAGCTTACGAGTCTGGTTCCAAAGACTTTGACAAGGCTCGCGAAGCTAATTCTGAAAGAAGTTGCAATTTGCCAGCTCCTGGTTTTGCTAATATGACACCATTTGACAGATACTTCAAAACATTTCGAGAGGTTATGTTAAAACCGGAGGGTTCTTCTGGTGACGGTAGAGTCACTGCGCATATTGTTTCCGGAGAACAGTCGGCGGGGTATCGTCCTCCGAGGGTATTGCCTACTGTTCTGGATTTTTTGCATGCAAGAGCAAGGGGTTTTCAGGGTGAAGCAAGTTCAAAGGGTGATTTTACTGCCGTCGTCAGGATGATTGAGTTTCGTCTTCGCCACGCAATACAAACCAGAGAAAGCGGTAAAATACAGAGCGCTCAGGATAATGGTCTTGTGGCACCTGAAATGATAGCAGCTCTTAATAGGTCTGATCTCAGGTTTTTTAGCGCTGAATTAGATGCTCTTGCAGAAAATATTAACAGAGAACAATCTCCTGGTCCGGGGAGAGTTAGAGATGATTTATCCCTGGTGATGAATAGAATAGAAATTTTAAAAGGGGCTATTAATGCCGTAAGTGAGTATAGGGAAAAATTATAATTTGTTCGTTGTTGTTCGATGCTTTCTTTAGAAGCTATATAAACTAAAAGGCTCACTTAAGTGAGCCTTTTAGTTTATATGTCCCCTCGATGGGAATCGGCCTCGACTAAAATTTTGCCGTCGCAAAATTTTGTCTGGCCACCGCCTCGCATCGTTGCCTGTTGGCAACGATATGCTCCGGCGTTCGATTCCTCTACGCAAAACAATAAATTGTTTTGCTTTTGTGGCCAATCTCGCTTTACTCAATTGTCCCCTCGAGAGGCGATGATAATAAACTGCTTTATTATCATCCCGAATTTTAGTGAGCGTATATGTCAACGACATAGCGAACGTATAAAAATTCGGTAGAACTTGCCGAGCAAGGCTCGGCTAGGTTCGATTTGTCCGAAGGACAACTGATAACCAAAATATCCTTCCTACAGAAGGGTATTTTGGTTATCAGTCCCCTCGAGAGGAATCGAACCTCTATTACGAGATCCGCAATCTCGCGTTCTATCCGTTGAACTACGAGGGGTTAAAGCCCTAAGTTTCTTCCTAAAATCTCAATAAGTGAATCCTTGTGTTCTAATTCCGGCAAGAACTCTAACAGGGCAAGCCGAATTTGTACAGGATCCTGGCCTTCAATCGCCATCTTTATATAGGGACGATGCCATTTTTTGAATTGTAGACTTAGTTCTTTGATTCCGAGCTTGGGTTCATATTCTATCCAAAATGAATGTATTTCATGGTATGGATGATTGGTATCATTAATTTCCACTCCGGCCGGGGTTATTTTAAGTTCGTTTTGTTGTTGTTTGTTTTTGCTATTTAACATGATTACCAAGCCTATCATTCCAAAGAAAACCGTTGTAATTATATTTCTTGTAAATATTTGTACTAGCGCCGCTATGACAAAACAAATCACAGAAGTGATTATTATTGCCGATATGTTTGGGGTGCGAGAGGGGAACTCCCAAGATACAATTTTAGAATACTCACCTTGTTTTTGTTCAGGTTGCTTTATCTCTTCGGCGACGTCGTTATCTTGTGTGGTCCTATTTTTAAGATCAATTATATTTTTCAATTGAAGATAGGTTATTGTTTGTCGAGCCACCTTTTCTTTAGTGGCATTTTTCCCTAAATTATTTTTTTAAAACCCAAAGCTCTTTGAATATATCTGTATTTATCAAGAGTGGGAAAAGAATCTATAAAATAACGAGTGATGTTCCCAAATGGAATATAGACTCTGACATTGAATCCTTCCTTTGCGGACTTTATGGCAAGATCATTTCTAACTCCGTTGAAAAACTGTAACTCCGCTGATTTTAAATTGTGCTCCCTTATTATTTTTTTTGCCGTATCTACCAGCTTTAAGTCGTGGGTGGCGATGGCTGGCTTATTGCTATGAAGTAATACATATTCCATTAAATGAGCATAATTATTAGTTACATAGCTCCATTTATTAAATTCAGAATTATTATAATAGCCCTTAACAAATCTCAGCGGTATCCTATCCCTTAATATTTTTTTCATATCTTCCTCGGTTCTTTTTAGGTAAGCCTGAAGACACAAACCGGTATTTGGATATTTTTCATGTATCTCTTTAAAAACCAGGATGGTGTCATCTACAGTTTCTTTTGCCTCCATGTCGATCCACACGAAATTTTTCAAATCATGTGCACAATTAACAATTTGAGTGGCTGTTTCTTTGGCCAGTTGCCTACTGCCATAGATACCAAATTGATTCAATTTTATTGTTATGTCAGCATCTAGTTTTTCTTTCTCAATTATTTCTAGCAAACGATAATATTCTTCTGTGTCCGAGTGAATTTTTTCAAGAGCATGTTTTTCTACTGGTAAAAATGAAATACTACACTTAACACCATGACCGTTAAAGTATTTACATATACCAACGGTATCTTCTGGTTTATCCCCTGGAACATATTTTCGAATGATATTCATGTTCTAATTATTTTAGCAGTTTTTCCATTGAAATTTCTAATTCATTTATTTTTCAATTGGAGATTGTATTTTGTGAGCCTGCTCCGGGCATGGCGGAGGCGGTAGGATTCGAACCTACGACGGCTTTCGCCGGCCGCTTTTCAAGAGCGGTGCCATAAACCACTCGGCCACGCCTCCGCCATGCTAAGAGTTTTAGGCAGCCCTGTAAAACAGGATTAAGATTGCTGCTATGGTTAAAACTGCGAACACAAGCAAGGTCTTAAGAAATAGACCTAAAGATGCCTTTTTGTCTCCAGATGAGTAGAGCTGTATTGGTTGGTATAAGAATAGGTAACCCATAACAGCTGCCGAAAGAGTAAAAAGCGACAAAACCGCAATAGGTATAAATATTTTATTATCAGGCTCACCCAGAGTGGATACATGATTCATCAAAAAAACAATCGCTACTATATACAGTGCTGCAGCTATCGCATTTATAAATGGATTTTTGGTCATGGTTAAAATTTATTTAGCACTCGTATTATCTTCATAAATCCCAAATATGTTTCCATCAGGGTCTTTGCAGTAGGCGAGCCAAGCCATGCCTGCGATTGGCATTTTTGGTAGAGCAACACTCCCACCGGCGGACTCAACTTTTTTGAGGTACTCATCTACACTAGAGACACCTATTGTGCAAACGAAAGATGTTACAGGTTCGTTGCCCTTTGGAAGTGCTCCTTTCCTAAATACGATACCGCCATTGATGCCCGGATCTTTAGAATCTTTTTCAGCAGTCATAACTCCCCAGTATCGATTTTCAGGAGATATTTCAACTCCTTCCGGGAATTTCCATTCCTCTATTTTCCAACCAAAAACATCAGCATAAAACTTGCCTAGTTTTTCCGGATCAACTGCATGTATTTCAAAATGTACTACTCTATTCATGCCCTAAAGTATAGTTCAGATCAGATATTTTATCAAACTTGTATTATGTCTGATTAAATTTGGCTGAGATCGGACTTTTTCTAAATTTTTCATAAAGTTTTTTGCCTACGATTTTCTTAATCAAGAAGTTAGATCTTTCTTTGCCAAGAATCAAAATGAATCCTGGGAACACAAGCCAAGAGCCAGGAGTTAGAGGGGTGACAAGTGCGAGAAGGCCGGTGACTACAAGGATGGGTCCCAAAATATGTTTGAAATAAGTGTGGGCTATCTTGTGATTACGCATACTGATGTCATAGCCGCGTTTTTTGAATACAGGTAGTGTTATAGAGTGATGTATTACGTCCGAGATAAGTAGTGCCCAACCAATCATTGCTATCCAACCTATGTGAAGATAAAAATAATAAATCAAAAGCACTATTGCCCCGACGTAACCGTGGTGAATGCGGGGAATATTTATCTGTTTTTGCACTTCTTTGGATTTTAAATGATATACCAAACGCAGAGACATGGTAACAATCTCTATTATAGAGGCGATAATCAGAGAGGAGACGATCAGTAGTGTTGGATTCAGATTCATCTTAGTGCAGATTTTAATTTAAATATTTTAAAAACCAGAACAGGCACAACGGATCCCACCATGATTCCTGCTACCACATCTGTGAGGTAGTGTGCACCGAGAAATATTCTTGAAAAGCTGACTAGGACTGCAAAAATAAAGACGAGATAGACAAACCATTTTTTGCCATAAACCATAGCGATAGTTATGGCGGCGGCAAACGCAACCGTAGTTTGGCCTGATGGAAAAGAATAGTCTAAGAAATATTTGGAAACCACAATAACATCATTCAGGATAGCTGAAGGTCTTGGACGCTGTACTAGCACCTTGATTATAAGTTCGACTACCCAAGTTGTCAGCACTGTTCCAGAAATTATGAGAAGATTTTTGCGCTGTTTTTTTATTGTTGCGAATAAAATTATAAAAAGAACAATCCAGCCGATTCCCAGTGTTGTGGTGTAGTCGAATATTTTAAATAAAAAATCAGTTGCCGCATTGTGTGGCAGATGATTGATGGCGTAGAAGATTTTGATGTCTATTTCGTGCAAGCTGAATTATGTTAATCCCAACTGGCGGTGTTCCTCGGTCTAGAACCAACCGTGTACAAGCATTATAAGGCTTTCTGAGGGGTCGTTCCAGAGAATGGTTTGAGGTGTCTAGGTAAGGTTCAAAATGAGACAAATGAGACACTAGATCCACAGATCTAAAAAAAGATCAGCCAACTTTATAGAGTCGGTGTCGCCAAGCACAACCACCGTAGCCGGTTTTTTGTCAGCGGCATCTTTCAGGGAGGGACCGATAATGTAACCCCTCCCATCTACTAAAAGAAATCGGTCGTGAAATCGCTTGCTTTCTTTTTTCTCAAAATTATATTCTCTGGCAAATTTATCGGATTTTGAAACGAACCCTCCAGCGTCATTGCTATAAAGAAATCTGATTGGCACAGTCTTGGAGACTTCGTCTAAAAGGCTGCCGAAGATATTTCCCGCTACCCACGTATCTGCAATATCTACGTTTTTTGTTGCCTTCTTTAAAATACCCTGTAAAAATTTATCGAATGAATAGGCATTACCTTTCTTAAATATAAGAAGGCCGGTTTTAGAGGACACTCCTGGCTGAATCAGGGATTCTATATATTCAATTCCTTCATCTGTTAAACAGATTTTCCCTTTTGCGCAGGAATCCACATGGCCTTGAGCACGATGTGCAAACCCAGAATTATAAGCTTTTCCAGTCAAGGTCTTGCTCCAATTTTTTTGAACATCTTTTATATTAATCCTTGCCTTCTTTTGGCCAGTAGCAAGGAAGAAAACCACCGCTACAAAAACTTTTTCCCCAGTCATGTTCTTAAGAGGGAGCTGTTTTAAAAAGGTTTTTATATTCTGTGGCAGATTCATTTATTTAGAGATTCTTATAGGCTATCAGGGTTTTCTTATCTTTTATGAACTCTACTCTTTCTAAAATACCCCTGCGAACCATTTTTCTTAACACATTTACAACGCTTGCCCGAAGCGGTTTTTTTCGAGTTAATAATTTTCTTTGCAACTCAGCTACAACATCAAGATCAATCTTTGCTGCTTTGAAAAAACCATCCTGACTAAGCTTGTTT
>Ga0209542_10011642_pt1 | contig 15567 bp, 8 predicted proteins | sample RifCSPhighO2_01_FD_184028 | JGI IMG/M metagenome (GOLD analysis project Ga0209542, IMG submission 184028) | Soil microbial communities from Rifle, Colorado - Rifle CSP2_plank highO2_0.1 (SPAdes) (version 2) | ecosystem: Environmental > Terrestrial > Deep subsurface > Rock core/Sediment ... | reverse complement strand
CATCATCGAGCGCTTACTGAAGCGCTCGATGATGTCTGCGACCACCAAGCGCTCGTTGCCGGAGGCGCGCAGCGAGATGAACTGTTCAACTTCCTTGATGGCCTGTGGATTGCCTTCGTCACCATCGAGGGTCAGACCGAGTTGGCCAATGTCGTTGGTGTGCAGAATGGCGTGGAGCTCACGTTCTGGCTCCTGCTGTAATACTCGCAGATAGCCCAGTTTGGTGAAGGTGTTTTCAAGGAGGTACTGGCACACCTCGTCGAACTTGCTGATGATATTGTTGCTGTTGAGCTTCAGGTGCTGCCCCTGCGCATAGGCCTCTGCGCGCTCGGCCAGCTCTTCCAGTAACAAGCGTAGGCGTTTTTTACGCTCCTGATTCTCGCGTCCGCGTTCGGCGAGGATCTTGCCCAACTCAGGCTGGCTGCCGTCGTCGTTGAGGCGGATGAACTTGTTCGTCTTCAGCCAGGTACGCAGCTCGGTGAAGAAATCCTTGCTGTCAGGCAATTTGAACAGTGCCATGCCAGCAGGAGCTTCGTTGCTTTTATTGATGCAGCTGGCTTCACCATAAAGGGCGTAGTCGAGATCCAGTGGCGAGATCACTTCGACACGGAGGTCGTGCTCGTAACGGCCTTCCAGGCTGTGGCCGTCGAGGTAACGACCGATGCTGTAGTCGGTCTTGTTCACGCTGTAGCGGAACTTGTTCTTGTCCTTGAACAGGTCTTTGTAGATCAGGTCCGAGAGTGCCTTGTTCTCTTCTGAACCGGCGATCTCTGTGGCCTTGATCTTGCGGGTGATGTCGCGTTCCTCGTTGGTGAGGAAGACAAACTCGTCACCGTTGCGAGTGATCAGGCTTTCCTTTTCAAGTCGCTGGAGGGTTTCTTCGATGCTGCGACGTAGAGCCAGTTTGTCTTCGTCGACCTGTTCGATGGAGAGGGTGACGAGGTTGTCAAGGGTGCCCTTGATCAGGTCGACATAACGGATCATGAACAAGGTGCGCAGGATCTGTACGTCGAATGCGTCGAGGACACTGCTCTCACCCGCCTGGTCGATAGTGCGCTTCACGGCTGTATCGAGGAAGCCCTCGACGGCGCGGTAGAAGCTGTACATGGGAATCAGAGCGCCGAGCGGTTTATCCGCAATGGCCATGGCTGCCATCTGGAAGGCATCGAGCATGGAACGCTCGCCGTAGGCCAGGTGGGCCCCGGTGGCACCGACCTTGCGGATTTCCTCGAAGACCTTTTGCACAAGCTGGAAGTGGTAAGGCGCAAAGGGGTAGTTGCTGATGAAGCTTTCGGGACCATCGAAGTTCTTCAGGGTTGGGCCGGAGCGGTCGAAGGTGATCTGGTTGCGCAGGATGTCGCCTTTCTGTTCCCAGAGGGCGCGCAGCTCAGCTTCAGCTTCCGGTGTTTTGCGCAACAGGCGCTTCTGGATGACTTCGTCAGTGTTGGAGCTGGACAGCGAAAGTCGGGTTTTGAAGCGCCCGGCAATTTTCGAGAAGTCGTTGGCCTTGGAGGCGGACAGCTCGCCCAGTACGGCATCCATATCGGCTTGAGAGGTGACGATGATCCAGGCGCGGCCTTTGCAGATGGTGCCGAGGTTTTCGGTGATGGTCTGCAGGGTTAGCATCAGTTTGGTGTCGCTGCCGATGAACTGGCCGACTTCGTCCACCAGGAACAGCACGCGGTGTTTGGCTGGCTGGGTGTCGAGATATTCGCGCACCCAGTTGCAGAAGTTTTCGACCGAGACGCTGAACGTTTGTTCGGAGTCTTCGAACCATTTGTGCGCGGCATCAGCAGATAGGTCGAGGGCTGCGGCTACCGCTTGCTCAATGTCATCCTGGTAGAACTGATAGCCATCACGCTCCTCAGTCCAGTCCATCCCGGTGGAATCATTAAAGGCTTGCTTGAATTGCTCATAGACGCCGCGCTGGGCCAGATGACGCTCCATGTGGGCGATGTGGGGATGGTCGCCACTGAAGCCTTGATGCTCGTTGAACACCCGTAGGAAGACATTGAGGATCGGGTTGCCAGCATCGTTGGAGCTGGCTTTGCTGTCGATGTTAAACAAGATGACATCGGCACTGTTGGCAACGGCCTTGTCGATGTCGGCACGGATGGTGGCATCACGCAGTTTGCTCGCATCAAAGAAGGAAACAGCCTTGCGAGCATTGCCCTGGTCGTCGCGCGCTTCGATGTTGGCCAGTAGGTATGACAAGGTCTTGAGGAAGTGCGACTTACCCGAGCCAAAGAAACCGCTGATCCATACGCCCACGCGGTTGGCGATGGAGGGATCGTTCAAGTCAGTACTGTAGGACTCGAAGAAGCTGCGGAAGTGTTTTTCCAGCTCGTTGGTGACAACGTACTCATCCAGCTCCTGGTGCACGGTTGCGTCGTCGGACTGATCCGCCTTAACCACGCCGTTGATCGGGCGATCGAGTTCCTTGAAGAAAATATCTTTAATGCTCACGGCAATCGTCCTTATTGATCAGGGAACCAGCTTGAAGGCGCGGTAGTAGTTGTTGCTGGGAATGCGGTCGAACAAGGCGAGTGACTGCCCTGAGTAATGGCCGGGGTAAAAAAGAACCAGAGGCTTGTGGCCAAGCAGCGCGTGTAGCTTGTTGAGAAGGTTGTGGGCGCGAAGAACCGGCCAAACTGAGCCCACACCACTGATTAGCACCACGTCGTGTTGATCGGCGTCGCTGTGTTCCATTAGGAAGGGCGCGAATTTGTCCATATGCAGCGGTCCGGACAGTGCCTTGAGCAACGCGAGGTCACCTTTGGTTTGCTGCATCTGAATGGCTTTTTCAGTGAAGCTGCGTTGATCCAGATATTCGCGCATAGCCTGCAGCAAATTGATATGAGCCACTTTGAGCTGGCTATGCTTCTTGGCGAGGAACCCCTGCAGAAAACTGAGGTATTCGCGCACCTGCAGCTCATCCTCGGGGGCGTAGTCGAAGATCCAGAAACCGAGCTCATTGCCCAATCCTTGGCTCCTCAAGAACTCTTCGGTGAGGATCTTGTCTGGGATCTGGTTTAGCCGATCCTGCAGTTGCTGATTCATGCGAACACTCCTTATTCCACGCCTACTGTCCGGAGGCGTTGGATACTTCCAAGCAGGCTTTTAGGCGATAGCGGTCGCTGTCGTCCAGCAATACGCGGACCTCTGACCGAATCATCAAGTTTTGCAATTTCATGTTGCGGGTGCTTTTTAACAGGCCGACTTCGGCCAGCATGCGATAGACGACCTGCGCCATCTTCTTGCGACTCGACTCCGTCCAGGTGGTGATGGCGGAATCTCGATGGCTGCGCTCGTCCAGAAACTCATTCCAGTGGTAGGGTTCGAGCACGCCGGCGCGGGTGACGAAAGCGTCTTTGAGGACGGTTTCGATGAATTCGACGAGGAGCAGGTTGCGCTCCAAGGCCGAGCAGAAAACCACTTGGGTGGCGAGTTCATCATCTCCATCTCGAATCGCCTTCCAGAAAGGGGCATCCAGTCGCTCCAGTCGCTTGCGGATGGCGTGAGCCACACGCTTGGCCGAGGCAGGTGCGCGTTTCTGCAGCCGGTTCTGTTGCTGTATGGCCTCATGCCATTGTTCAGGGCTGGCGTCCTGCAACAGCAGGTCTGCAACGATGCGTGATTCACGCACCTGCAACGAGCCGCCGATTAAGTCAGAGCCGTAATGGAAGCTATGCATGCCTATTCCCCATCACTGCTAAAAAGGAAGGGAGTTAGTTTGGCGCGATCAGCTGGAAGCAATTGCAACGGATGCTCGCGTACTCGCTCGGCTTCCTCTGCGGTGATGGCCGCCTGATAGCGTTGAAGGGTGTAGTGGGCAAGTGCTGTGCGAACAGTCAGCTGTAGGCGTCCTTCTGGCATGCCGAAATCGCGTTCAACTAAAGACTTTTGGGCATCACTGAGTAGCTCATTAGGGATCAGTGTCAGGTTGACTTGGTCGTGCCAGCTACTGTCTGTACTTGATAATGGGGCGTGAGCGTCGCACGATTTTGGCGTGCGACAGATACGTGAGAGCAAAAAGTCGCGGAAGGCTTGGCGCTTATGGCACCAAGCGCGAACGTGCCAGCGAAAACCCGTATAAACGAGAGTGTGAGGTGAAATCACACGTTCATGAATTTGTGGGTTGGACATGGAGGCGTAGAGTACTTTGAGGCTGCCGGCATTGCGGCAAGCTCTGATTAACTCGCGAACGACTTCAGGGCGTGCTGCACGATCTGGAAGTTGGACAGTAGTGACGCTGGGGTGAGCTTCCAATATTTCAGACACGGGGTGATCAGATTGCTCGCCGATGAGTGTCATGTACTCATTTATGTGTCCAGCGCTCAATACGGGTTGAAAGCCAGCCGTCGGGACATAGCCTTTAACTGCAGGGCTGTGAATTAGCGAGCCTGGATTGAACTCGCTGTTATAGCGATTGATGTCGGAAGAAGCTTGCTGGCGGCTAATACCAAACCATGCCATCAACTGAGTGGTGATCAGGCGACCCTCCCAATAGCTGATTAGCTCTATCGCGCGTAGCCTGAGAAGGGCTTCGTGTTTGGGGAGCGGCATTGGCATTCCTAAATGTGAGCTGGTCCAGATGATGCCTGATACGAGGCAGCAGTGTAAATTTATTTACTGTAAGGTTTTTTGCGTTTTGATTGATATCGAGTGGATTGCTGATAGCGTCGGTGCCGGGTGCGTGAAAATTAACGCCGATCGATTATTAACGAGCGCAATTCGTAAGCCCTATTTACAAGTTCACTTGGCCGGGCCGCATTGTCAGTAGCTAGCTTGAACAGAGAAAAATAAAGGGCCCAATACTCTTGGATGTGGATGTGGATGTGGATGTGGATGTGGATGTGGATGTGGATGTGGATGTGGATGTGGATGTGGATGTGGATGTGGATGTGGATGTGGATGTGGATGCGGATGTGGATGCGGAAGACGGAGCTGCCGAGCGGGTCATCGTCGCCGAGCACCACATTCAGTCCCCACTAGGGCTTGCAGGCATTGTCTTTGGCCAGCGAAGGGCAGGGGAGTGACTTGATGCCATCCTCGCACTGGTGTTTGCAGGTTTCGCTATTGCCCACGTCGCGCGGTCGTCCCGTTGCATGGTCAGACAGGCTGTTGTACTCAGAACGGAAGTACAGATCCGGCCTCGCCCATCTGTGAATTAGCTATACAGCCATGGCTCCAGTTCAGTCAGATTTTTCACGACGATCTGTTGGGCTTCAGGTCGGGCTCCATTTTTGTAGGGGCGATCTGATAACGCTGCAATACATACTTCACAAGCGCCCTGCGCAGGTCGGAGTCAGCAGTTGGCCGTTCCAGGCGTTCAATAGCTAATCATCCTTTCGCCCACTGACCAAAGATCATCGAATCAATTCACGCAATAGCTAGACTGACGCGGCGGGTGAAGCGGGTATAAACAACCATTTAAGCGTCTGGGTACAAATGTCGGCGTTGTGCGGGCCAGAACTACGTACTTTGCTGCGGTTGAGCGAATGCGGAAGAGGCACGGCGGCTTCTCTTGATACTAAAGAGACACGATCATGGGCTGTGGGGGGGCGCGATGTGTCGCGGTCTATATCAAGATCGAAACAGCAGCAGATTTTCCAGGAACAGACTGTCACCGGAAGGGAGGTCAGATCGCTCGCGACTCATTCCGTTGTAGCCAGAAGTCACTTTTATATTTATTGAATGATCGCTGCTAATGGCTAATTGCTATGCACTAGAGCCTGCTGCATGCTGGCGCAGGATTTTTAGCAAGGATGTCGTCAGTGGGACGCCATGGGAAAGGTCATCGGTATGCTGAATAAAAGTGAAATGGGTTGGGTGGATTTTTCATCCGAGGACAGGGATCGGGTCAGGGATGTGATCAAGCAGCTTTCGGAGCCTGGAACCCTTGATGAACTCGGAATCGGTGCCTTGCGCGATGGTTTTGCCGACCTTATGTTTCCTGGATTTTCGACCATTCAAACCCGCGCTAAATACTTGATAACTATTCCACGGATCATTCGCGATTATCTGGCGCTCAAGCCAGCGCAACAACGTAGGCAGTCACTGCAGCAGTATCTTGAACAGCAGGAAAATCAGCTTGCCAGGGCTCTGACCCTGCAACACCAGAATGAGGGTGTGACCGGCATCATCGGCTCAACGATGAAGGAAGGCGAGTCGGTTGCGCGATTGCCATCGTCTGTTTATTGGGTGGCATTACGTACTTGGGGCATCATCAATACCCAAGCTTCGCTTAATCAATTCTTGAGGTCAGTCAAACCTCCCGAAAGCAGCTTGGGAAGCAGCCTGCCAGATGAGGCCGACGATGCCGATGGCGTCTCGACTGATAGCAGGGTTCACCTTGATCGATACGATCCGCAATGGATCGAGGATGCTCACATCACCTTGACCGAGTCCGAGGCGGTGTTTCTCAGCGACAAACTTCAAAACGGTCCGATCTATAGTCTGCCATCGCAGTTTGAGCTCAGTGGCCTGTTGAAAGAGGTTTTAGATAAGGATCTGGCGGGCTTCGCTCAACTTGCCGGGTGGGTAGCGGCAAAGCCCGACTTGGCTCAGCGCACCCGCGACACGGTAAAGATGGCTCATGCATTCAGTGAGCTGATCTACGGTGCCCATCTTCGCTTCAACATTCTGGTTGCTAGGAATAATCAGCGCGAGGATTTGCTCGAACAGTACGAGTCGCACTGGCTCAACTGGCGTAAGGTTCGTCAGGCTGGACCTGAACAGGTTCTGCAATGGCTGGCAGCCACCAACATCACGCTGAAAGGCCGGGTTGGGGCATTCTTGATGGAGTGGAGCGAGCACATTGCCAATAACGCGTCGGTAGTCGTGCTTGATGCTCTGGTTGAAAAACAGGCTCTGGGAAACAAAAAAGAGCGATCAATTCTGAAAAAACGTTTGCCTGATAACTACCGTTGGATCGGCATGAGCCGTCTTGATTTCCGGTGGTCTCAAGTGCGCACCATCCTGGGCGATATTCAGGAGGGTTTGCCATGTTGAATCCGAGCGTCGATCGTCTTGACTACGGCGAAAAGTTGCAGACCCCGAAAGGGTTTCAGCTGAGCTACGCGGTGGCAACCAGTTATTCACTGGAGCTCGATACCCTGCTGTGCCTACCACTGGCACTGTCCTTGAACGGCACGCTTGAGGGCAATCCTCATGGCGGCAAGCTGGCTGCGCTTGAGGGCATCCGTCAACTTAAAGGTCGACTTAAAGTCTTTTTTCAGCAAGGCAATATCAAGGTTCCCGGTGCGTTTACCCCACTGTTTACGCTCCTCGAACCATGTTTGGTGCCCATGGTTCCAAGCGGGGGCTTCAGCTCCTTCCACCCCAAGATATGGCTGCTGCGGTTCACCAATGACACCCGGCAGGTGCGCTACCGGCTACTAGTGCTGTCCCGCAATCTGACGTTTGACCGCAGTTGGGATCTGGCAGTCGCGCTTGAGGGGGAGGTGGCCACGGAAAGCAGTCGGGAGAATGATGGTCTGTTGGAGCTTTTGCAGGAGCTCGCACCTTTCGCTAGGCATAAAGACAAAGCGTTGGATTTCGCCCCGGCTTTCACTCTATTCAAGAAAGAATTGCCGCGTGTCGTCTGGCAAAAACCCAATGGTTTTCGAGAGCTAAAAACCTTGTTGGGTAAGGCACAGCAGGTTCCGCTGGACTTGGGTGGCTCCACGAACACTGTGCTGGTGATATCGCCTTTTCTGCATGCGGAGGCACTCGACATGCTCAAAGAGCGTGGCGAGCGCCATTGGCTATTCAGTCGTGCTGAAGAGTTGGAGCGACTTGGGGCTGAGAAACTGGCGTGTTGGGAGTGTTTTGCCCTTAGTCAGCAGGTGGTCAATGGCGAAGATCACTTGGATAACAGTAAATCGCAAAACCTGCATGCCAAGCTGGTTTTGGTCCAAAACGGCGCTACCAGTCACTGGCACGTGGGCTCCGCCAATGCGACCAAGGCAGCGCTTGGTGGTCTCAGGCAAGCACCGCCTCGTAACACTGAATTCATGTTGCGCCTTTCAAGCTCGAGTATCGCCCAGTCGGCCGACCAATTGAAATTGGAGCTGATCGGTAGCGAGGAAAATCCGACGGGAGTTTTCATTCCTCACACGTTCCAGAATGAAGAGCAGCAAGAGCAGAGCTCGGACGACGAGGGTTTGCGCAAACTTTTGCACACCTTGATTAAGGACGATTGGAGTGTCAGGGCAAAGGTCAATGCCGATTTCACTTACAGGTGTGAAGTTCACTGTTCAGCGCCGCTCCTTGCAGGCTCCGAATCGGTCCAGGTGCGGTTTCTGGACGTGCCTGGCTACCAGGAACTGAAGGCGACGTTGGTGTGGGATCGACTCAGCCTCTTGCAGGTCAGTGCCTTTCTGGTCGTGAAAATGCGGGTTGGCGACAAGGTTGTCGAGCGGGTAATCAAAGCCTCACTCATCATTGACGGTGGCGATGGTCGAGAGCAGAAAATTGTCAGCGATTTGATCGACAGTCCGCAAAAGCTGTTGGCGTACATACGAATGGTGTTGCAGCCCGATCATGAAAAAACTGAATGGTTCGCCCGCGACCCTGGCGCTTCAGCACTAGATGGCTCTGACGAATTGTTGAGCCATCTGATGGGTGGGCCCATCTACGAGTCGCTACTGCTGTGTGCGGCCCGGCAGCCCGAAAAGTTGCAGCGAATAGAGGCGGTACTCAGTCATCTGCGATCTGTAGAAGGTCGGATACCCAAAGAGTTCAACCAGCTATGGCATAACTACAAAGCATTTCTAGGGATGGAAAAAGCGTGAATACAAGCATCACGACGCGTGAACGCGCATGCCTGGAGTTAAGGTCCACGCTCTCTGGACTCAAGGATTTCCAACAGGCTACGGTGCAACGGATAACGTCTTTATTCAATGACCCCAACCATAACCACCGGATTTTGGTGGCTGATGAAGTGGGACTGGGTAAAACGATAGTTGCCAAAGGCGTCATCGCATCTTTGTTACTGGACTGGCATGAGCCCCGGCCGTTTCGCGTCACGTACATTTGCTCCAACCTCGCGTTGGCGACTGAAAACCGCTCCAAGCTTGCGGTTTTCAAGGACCCAAGCATGGCTAGCCTAGTGCGCGAGCCCGCTTTTTCGAGGCTGGCAGAAGTCGCGCTGCTTCCTGAACCGGATCTAGGCGACGGTGCCTTGCTGGAAGTTTGTACGCTCACGCCCAGTACTTCTTTTTCGATGACTTACGGCGCAGGCAACAAACGCGAACGGTTGGTGATTTTTGCGGCTCTCCTTCAACATGAAGATATCGTCCCACTGCAGGGCAAATTATCTGATCTGTTTCGCGATCGGGTGCAGGACGTCGAGGGTTGGGAGTACGGGCTTCAGGAAGTTCAAGTCCGCGGACTTAATACAAAGATCGTTGAGGACTTTCATCACAAGCTGATGGAAGTTGCTCCGGGTGAGGCCCGGTCAAACATGGAGGTGCTGACGAAGGTCGCCCAGACTGGCGTTAATCGAGACAGCCCCGAAGAACACAGCCTGTTGCGTCGGCTACGCGTGCTTTTTGCTGGATCTTGCGCGGCACACCTGCAGGCGGATTTGTTCATCCTCGACGAGTTTCAGCGGTTTGAAAGTTTGCTCGACCAGTCTGAGGGCAACGAGCACTCGATGATTGCCCAGCAGGTGTTCCGCAAGAACCGCCGCAGCAAGATCATCTTACTCTCTGCGACACCTTTCAAGGCACTGAGCACCATCCCCGATGACGAAAACGACGACGGACACCTTGCCAAGCTGGAGCAAATACTGAGTTTTCTGAATCTGACCCCGCTTACGGCCTATGAGCCTGGCCGCAAAATGCTGAAGTCGGAATTGCAGCGCCTGCGTCAGGCCGGCGTGAAAGTTGATGATCTGGATGAGCGCCCTCGCCAGCAGGTTGAAAGCCTACTGCGCCCGCTTATTGTCCGTACCGAACGAAGCCAGATAGCCGTCGACGTAAACCGCCTGATCGATGCGCCCCCTTTCGACTGCAGCGCTGAAGTGCGTACCGAGGACATCAAGGCTTACATAGAGCTGGATCGACTGGGGAGTTTGCTTGAGAAGGACCGCAACATGAGTTTCTCCCGGCAGATGATGGATTTCTACAAGTCAGCCGCATGGCCGCTGTCGTTTAGCACAGGCTACAAACTGCAAGATGTATTGCAGAGCAAGTTCGAGAGTGATCCCGAAGTGCGTAAGTGGGTAAAACGCAGCCAGAGCCTTTGGCTGCCTCGGGATCAGGTCAACGACTATAAGTTGAATGTCGCACGGGATGCTCCCAATCCTCGGGTGCGGTCGTTGACTACTCATTTGTTTGGTGACGGTAAGAAAAGTGGGCCGGAAATGCTGCTGTGGGTACCACCCAGCATGCCCCACTATCCGCTGGCAGGTGTCTTTATCGGCCACGAAACATTCAGCAAGACGCTGTTATTTTCTGCCTGGGCCATGGTCCCGCGGATGCTCAGTGGTTTGTTGAGTTATGAGTCCGAGAGGCGGGTGTTAGGTCGACGCCACCCTGAGGCTGATTATTTTCCGCGCAAGACAAGGAGTAAGGCGCGAGATGACTCCGCCAGCCATCATGATCTGAATCGTCTGATCCGGCTGGACGCTGGCGATCTTGCGTACTGGTCGCTGGTTTATCCGAGCAAACTGTTGATCGATGTCCCGCTGAAGCGAAGTGATGCATCGCTCAAAGATTTGCTTGCCGAGAGAATCAAACACTTTGCCGGACTGCTCAAACCGCTGGCGGCGGGGCATAGCGGAAGTCGCAATCAGAATCACTGGTATGTGCTGGGACCAATGTTGCTCGACCGCATGCACAACGACAATTGGTATGAGGACTGGATCGCGAGTATCAGCAACGGATCTGATTTTCACGAAAACACTCTAGGGCGAGTGGACGATATCTCTCAGCGGTTGGACAGCATTAAAGAGCTCGGTGAAATGCCTGCCGATTTGCCAGAGTATCTCGCCTGGTTGTCTGTTGGTTCACCCGCTATATGTGCTTATCGCGCACTGTCTCTGACCTATAGCGAAGATGATCCAACGGTGAATTCCGGGCATGCCAGCTCCATCGCTTTGGCGTTCGTCAGCTTGTTCAATGGGGTCAGCGGTAGCGCCGTCATCAAGCGCATCAGCAAACGACAGCACTGGCGAGGCATTGTCAAATACTGCGCTGAAGGGGGGCTGCAAGCGATGCTGGAGGAGTATTTCTACATGCTCTCCTCATCGAGCGGTGTCGATGACGCGGTGAAAGCCATCGATAATTCGCTGCGCACCAAGCCGTCCAGCGTGAAAGTCTGGAAAGCCGGTCCGATCGATGACAGCACTCACTTGCGTTGTCACTACGCAGTGCAACTCGGTACGCAGAAGGCCAGTGATGAAGCAGGTCAGGAACGGGTCGTCAGTATCCGTGAGAGCTTCAACTCGCCGTTTCGTCCGTTTGTTCTCGCCTCGACATCGATTGGTCAAGAAGGGCTGGATTTCCATTGGTATTGTAGTGATGTCGTGCATTGGAACCTGCCAAGCAATCCCATCGACCTGGAACAGCGTGAAGGACGAGTGAATCGCTACCAATCATTGGTCGTGAGACGGCGGGTGGTCCAGGCGCTTTCCAGAGAGACCGACTCGTCCCAGCGGTGGGCAGCACTCTTTGAGACCGCTGCAAAAATGCCCTGGAAAACCGACCTAGTACCTTACTGGCATTATCCCGAAGGCGATGCTCAGATTCGTCGTCTGGTTCCAGTCATGGCGATGAGTCAGGAGCAACAACGCTATCCGCAGATGCTGAAAATCTTATCTCTGTATCGCCTGGCATTCGGCCAGCCTGGCCAGAGTGAGCTGCTTGAACATCTCAAGTCCCTCAACCTGTGCACCGACGACCTGGAGAAGCTGAAGCGGCGGCTCATGATTCAGCTGGCCCCTATTCTTTATCAAGATGAAAGTCAGGACGTTCCGGCATAACATTTGGCGGGGTTGTGCTGGCCTTCATTTGATCACGACCGACAGTGGCCAACCGTCAACAAAACGCACACAACAATGGATCTCCGCCCGCCGTATGCTGCTTTTTTTCCTGTCGGCACGAGGAACCTGCTGCAAAACTTGACCTGTATATCCGCCCAATATTCCCCTGTAGTGTTTAACGACATATCGTCTGCGTGTTCGGAATTTTGGCCCCGATCGCTGGAGCCTAAATCAAGGAGGATTTGATGTTTGCTATGTCATGCAGATCATCGCCAGGCGGGCGAAAGGGGGTATGGAGTTCAGTCATCATGCCGTTCAGCGCTGTACCCAGCGGGGAATTCGTGCGCTTCAGGATGAGTGGTTGCGCAAATTTGGTGTGCGAATCTGGAAGTACGGCGCCGAGATTTATCTGTTTGATCATGATGTGTTCGATGGCCTGCTTCAAAGCGTGTGCAGCCAGGACCGACAACTCGCCGAAAAATCCCGCAACAGTTATGCGGTGGTGAGTGCCGATCGTGTCATTACGGTCGGTCATCGAAACACCTCTTTTTGACTCAAAAAACCGGTCTGCACTCAGCAGCTGCGCTTGGCCTGGTTCCGATTTTGAAGGCGTTCAGGGCGAATCTGGCCCTGGTGTACTAACAGCTTTTCCGATGCCGGCACCCAGGTGTTGGCGACAGTCTAAGAATGTGGGAGTGGTTTATGCAGGACGCTGACGAGTTGAAGCCTGGCTTCATGATTATCCACAGCAATCGTCTCGATGATTTGCGAGCCTTGGCTGTGAATTGGATGCAGCGTTATCCGCTGGCACCACTGGAAAACGAAGTGGTGCTGGTGCATAGCAATGGTATTGCCCAGTGGCTCAAGCTGGCCCTGGCCGATGACCCTCAAGCAGGCGGTTGCGGCATTGCAGCTGCGCTGGACGTGCAGTTGCCGGCACGTTTTCTGTGGCAAGCCTATCGATCAGTGCTGGGTAAGGACTCAACACCTGAAACCTCGCCACTGGACAAGACTCCCCTGAGCTGGCGGCTGATGCGCTTGCTGCCGCAGCTGATGAGCAAGCCTAATTTCCAGAGCCTGCAGCGGTTTCTGGAGCAGGACGACGATCTTCGCAAGCGTCATCAGTTAGCCGAGCGTCTGGCCGATTTGTTCGATCAGTACCAGGTGTACCGTGCGGACTGGCTGGAAGACTGGGCTGAAGTCCGCGACCAGCTCAAGCAGATCAATGGCATGCCCAACCCGCTGGATGCCGATAATTTTTGGCAGGCTGACCTGTGGCGCGAGCTGTTGCTGGATGTCGGCGAAGGCGCGCTTGAGCGCAGCCGAGCAGGTGTCCATAAGCGCTTTGTTGCCCGCTTGCAGTCGGTGGAACAGGCTCCGCAAGGTCTACCTCGGCGCATTGTGGTGTTTGGTATTTCGTCGATGCCGGCTCAGGTGCTCGAAGCCCTGGCGATACTCTCGCGTTTCAGTCAGGTGCTGCTCTGCGTGCATAACCCCTGTCGTCACCACTGGATCGATATCGTGGCCGACAAGGACCTGCTGCTTCACAGCTATAAACGTCAACAACATAAGGCGGCCAGCCCGACGCTGGCAGATCCGCTGCATCAAAACGGTCAACCACTGCTGGCTGCCTGGGGAAAACAGGGCCGCGACTATATCAATCTGCTAGACAGCTACGACGACCCCTCCAGCTACCGGCATCTGTTTGCAGACGTGAACGGCGGACGAATTGACCTGTTCAGTGAAGATGAGGCACCAACGCTGCTATCGCAATTGCAGGACGACATTCTGGAACTGCGCCCACTGGCTGAAACTCGCGAACACTGGGCGCCGGTACTGTCGGACAAGGATCGCTCGGTGCGTTTCCATGTGGCGCACAGCCCCCAGCGAGAAGTGGAAATCCTCCATGACCAGCTGCTGGCCCGTTTCAGTGCAGACCCACGGCTCAGCCCGCGTGACGTGATTGTCATGGTCCCGGACATCAACGCGTATGCGCCGCACATCGAGGCAGTCTTCGGGCAAGTGCCTTACCACGACCCGCGTTACATCCCGTTTACTCTCGCCGACCAAGGGCAGCGTGGTCGCGAGCCGCTGTTAATCGCGCTGGAGCACTTGCTCAAGCTGCCGCAGAGCCGTTTTGCGGTCAGCGATATTCTTGACCTGCTTGATGTGCCCGCGCTTCGTGCCCGCTTTGGAGTCACCGAGGCCGATCTGCCTACGCTGCATCGCTGGATTGAAGGGTCCGGTATTCGCTGGGGACTCGATGGAGCGCAGCGTGAAAGCCTGGACATGCCAGCCGGGCTTGAACAAAACACCTGGCGCTTCGGCTTGCGCCGCATGCTGCTGGGATATGCCGCGGGCAAAGGCCCTGCGCTGGACGGCATCGAGCCTTACGACGAAGTCTCCGGCCTCGAAGCCGCGCTGGCAGGCCCGTTGCTGACCCTGCTCGATCACATGGAAATCGCCCGTCTGGACTTGCAGCAACCCACAGTGCCGAAGGTTTGGGTTGAGCGTTTACAGTCGCTGCTCAAGGTGTTTTTCCGGCCCGTTGGCGAGGCCGATGAATTGCTCGTCAACCAACTGCTGAAGATTCTCGATGACTGGCTGAAAACCTGCAACGAGGCTGAGTTTGATGAGGCGGTGCCGCTGAGCGTTGTCCACGAAACCTGGCTTGGCGGCATGGATCAGGGCGGCCTGTCCCAACGCTTCCTGGCGGGCGCGGTGAATTTTTGTACCTTGATGCCGATGCGTGCGATCCCCTTCAAGGTGGTGTGCCTGCTTGGCATGAATGATGGCGACTACCCTCGCCAGCAGTCCCACGTCGACTTCGACCTGATGCGCCATGACTACCGTCCCGGTGACCGTTCCCGCCGTGAGGATGACCGCTACCTGCTGCTTGAGGCACTACTGTCGGCCAGGGATCAGCTGTATGTCAGTTGGGTGGGGCGCAATATCCGCGACAACAGTGAGCGGGTGCCATCGGTTTTGATCGGGCAACTGCGCGATCACCTGTCGACCGGTTGGCGACTGAGCGGTAGCGAGGAGAATCCGAAGGCGCTGATTGACGCTCTGACCCTGGAACACCCGCTGCAGCCCTTTAGCCCTTCGTACTTTGCGAATCTGTCGGGGCCGGACGGTCTGTTCACCTATTCCCATGAGTGGCGCAACGTTCATACGGTTGCCGAGGCAGTGCTGGCGCCGATTGAGCTGACACCGCTCCAGCAAGACACGCCTTTGAACCTGCGCCAACTGGCGGGTTTTCTGCGCGATCCGGTGGCTGCGTTCTTTCAACAGCGCCTCAAGGTACATTTCGACAGTGATGAAATGGTCAGCCGCGATGAGGAGCCTTTTGAGCTGGACGCGCTGGAGAATTGGCAGCATCAGGAAACCTTGAGCCAATCACTCAAACGCTGGGTCGAGGAGTCCTATCAGCCTGAGCATATGGACGTCCAGCTGGAACAGCATGTGCAGCGTTTGCAACGGGAGGGCAAATTGCCCTTGGCGGCATTCGGCTCACTGAGTGCGGCCAAGCTTGCTGGACCGCTTCCTGATCTGATGGCGCGTTACCACGCGGC
>Ga0209542_10011640_pt1 | contig 15567 bp, 19 predicted proteins | sample RifCSPhighO2_01_FD_184028 | JGI IMG/M metagenome (GOLD analysis project Ga0209542, IMG submission 184028) | Soil microbial communities from Rifle, Colorado - Rifle CSP2_plank highO2_0.1 (SPAdes) (version 2) | ecosystem: Environmental > Terrestrial > Deep subsurface > Rock core/Sediment ... | reverse complement strand
AAGGAAACGACCGAGCTGTCTCCGTACCTCCTCATTTTCAAGTTTTGGATTATATTTTTCCACATTTTCAATCAGCGTAAGAGCGGGATCGATGATTTGATACTTTTGATCCACATATACCACACGCGCGTCGGGAGAACGTTTGACGCATCCTACGAGTTCCACTGCGGCATCTTCTCCGGCAATGGATTTTGCAAGCGAACTTTTTCCTGAACCATTTTTGCCGACCAACACCATACGGTCGCCATACACGATACGAAGATCAATATCATCTATGAGAGTTTTCTCTGGTACGCCGAGGGTCCCGTCATTGATAGCGATCAATGTTCTTCGCGCTCCTGAAGTGTCGTGGTCGAGTATGAAACGCAATGGACGTTGCTTCTCTTTTTGAAGCGATGCCGCTTGTTCGTCTCTTTGATGCCTTGTTTGCATAAAATCCTTTGAGCACCGGCGGCATATTATTTGCGAACACTTCTTTTCTCCCCACGCGCTTTGAGCGGTCTGCGCGCTTTTGCTCGGCTTCTATGGATTTTTTGACTCTCTTTAATTTTTTCTTGGTTGCCGTGTAATCACGCCCTCGCGCATCTTTTTTAAACTGTTTTTGTTCGGCATAATGCGTATAATTTCCTCCATACTCCGCAACGCCCCCTTCTTCAAGTTCCCAAATATGATTTACAACAAGATCAAGAAAGAACGGATCGTGAGAGACGATAATGAATGCTCCCGAGAATATTGTGAGAAATTTCTTCAAAATATCGATCCCTCCTGCATCGAGGTGGTTCGTCGGCTCGTCAAGAAGCAAGAGATCAGGGTTGTGCGTCTCGGCGATCGCGAGATTGAGTTTCATCATTTCACCCCCGCTTAATGTTTGAAGTTTTTGTTCGGGTTTGATTTCATTTTCTTTAAACCATTTGCGGAACCCTGTATTAAGAGCGGACCACATCACTCCTTGGCGGGAAACATACTCTTCTATTTTGTCGGTGCTTCCAAAAAGCGAGAAATCCAGTTGGGGGAGATAGTACGAGGAACCCTTGGTTTCGATCACGCCCCTTGTTGTTTCTATTTGTCCCGCGAGCAATTTCAAAAGCGTGCTTTTCCCACTGCCGTTTTTCCCAACCAATCCAACGCGGTCACCCTGTTTTACGGTCAGATCAAGTCCCTTAAAAAGAGTTTTATGTTGAAGTTCAAATGATGTATCTTTTGCTGAAAGTATTACTTTTGCCATTACAGAGTAAAATACCACACCAACGGGAAACTTGATAGGTAATATCCCCACAAAGGCGTTGACCCGGTAGTGAAATTTAACAATGATTTGCATCGCGCCCGTGGCGCATTGTTAAATTCTACTACGGGGTTGAAAAATCGGGGGATTTTTTGGGGTTATTGAGAGGGGTATTTTTATTGACTTGCAATTACTATAATATAGTACTAGGATATAGTATATGACTACTATTACCATACCCATCAATAAAGACCTCGAAAATTTTATTGAAGAGGAGATTGCTCACGGAACAAGCGAGAGCAAAGCGCATCTCGTGCGGTTCGCCCTTGAACGTCTTCGCGAAGAACGGGCGCTTATGCGAATACAAGAAGCAGAAAACGATATTAAGGCAGGCCGTATCTATAAGGGCAATCTCAAAAAATTAGCTGGTCGAAGTAAGTAGTAATAATGGAATATCTGTATACCGCCAGATTTTTGCGTTCCCTTCGAAAACTACCCCTTGCGGTTCAAGATGATTGCTATCGCACTCTTGTGCTGTTTAAAAATAGAAAAAATGAGGAGAAAATAAAACTCCATAAATTGCATGGAGAATTAAAAAAATACCATGCTTTTTCTGTGAATTTTGCTTATCGAATCATTATAAAAATAGATAAGGAAAAAGTATATTTTATGGATGTCGGTTCTCATGCATTATACAAATAATCATATCCCCACAAAGGCGTTGACCCGGTAGTGAAATTTAACAATGATTTGCATCGCGCCCGTGGCGCGTTGTTAAATTCTACTACGGGGTTGAAAAATCGGGGGATTTTTGGTATCCAAAGTATTTAAAATTTTATCCCTTGACAGCTGTATGCCTATGGAGGTAATATTACTTTGTAATACAAATTATTACAAAGTAATACATAACTATGCGTACTATCATCAATATTTCTGTTCCCGAAATAACCGCCAAAGAAATCCGAAAAGAGGTGAGGGTAGGGGGGTTTTCTTCCACGAGTGAATTTTTTCGCCATCTTTTGCGTGAGCAAAAAGCAAGAAATCTTGCCACATCTCTAAAAAGTGATCGAGTTCAGTTTGAACACGGAAAAGGAAAGAAGCTTTCTTCGCTTAAGGACCTGCGCTAGACAATGGAAATTCTTTATTTACCGAAGTTTGCCAGGCAATACAAGAAACTCCCATTGCAGGTTAAAGAGCGCGCAATAAACACCAACAACTAATTCCTGTACCCGATATCTCTAAAGCAAAGCTTCCAGTTTCCTTGTTAATTCGTATACAAACTTTTTACTTCTTGAGGTATCACAGGTATCCAAGAATTCACGAATACTCGCTATATATTTATCGTTGTTTGCAAATTTTGGGTAGAGATGTTGTTCGCCCCTTTCGTATATCTTTGCGAAGTTTTGTAAATGTGAAGCAAAATCGGCCATTTTGATCAATTTTGCGCCTAAAGATATTGTTTTGATTCTCTCATAATATTCGAGTTTCTGTTCCTGACTACAGTTTTTTGGATGAGAAACTTCTTGTACCAAACCAGCAACTTCTTTTGAAAAAGTTTTTTCTATTTCTTCGTATGTTGCCGAAGTATCCTCTAAGGTATCATGGAGAAGTCCTCCCACTAAAATATCCTGATCATCTACATTAAACTTGTTTTGAAGTATTCGAAAAACATCAAGAAAATGGTTCTTTCTTCCTGCTTCAGTAAATTTTTGTTCGGCGAATTTTTTTGCGAGTTCAATTTGATTTATACCCATAATTTTTTTTGATTAAATCTAATATTTTTTGTCTTCTTGTTTTTAGCTATTTGTTATCTATTATATACACATGACAGAAATAGTATAGAAATTTGCCGGAACCCTAATTTAGCAAGCTTTTCTTTATTCGGAAATCTGATTTGAATTACTGAAATTTATCCAATATCCCCACAAAGGCGTTGAAAAATCGGGGGATTTTTGGTATTCTGGGGGTGTAGTTAGGCAAGAAATAATGGTTTTTCTTGTTAAATTTTCTTAATAAAAATGGAAACTATCTCTCTTGCAATATCTAGCGTTGCGGATTTAATGGTACGTTACAAGCCATGGCCAACTAACCCAGCGGGTTTTGCGTTTTTTGTTTGACATATATCTACATAAGGAATATTGTGTAGATGGGTAATTTTGCCCTATTGTATAGGAGAAGTATCATGGGTTGGTTCACTGATTTCGTCGGTGCGTTGACTGGCGATAGTGGAAGTAAGGTGTCACATGCCCACCATGATGCCCGCGATCATTCTGGCGTTCGTGAGGGTAATGACAAAAGTAATTTCGACAAAGCCCCGGACTGGGCTGACAAAACAACCGATTCGGGAACTCCTCTGTTCCCCGACGGAAAATGACATGGCGTCCAAATCGAAAGAGGGGTCTTTATTGCCCCCTCTTTTTTTGGTATTCTAAATACATGGATCAGGTTATTATCACCCGGCATATCGATGCTTTCTACTCCGAAGAAAAAAAGCTAAGTAGCAACAAACATATAACTCACTATTCTCTTGGGAAACTCGTCTCTACTTCTAGAGATTTTATTGTTGTTGCTTTTGTAGAAAAAAATAACATTCCATGGAGAGGGCTTTTATTGCCACGTGAAGCTATTGTTTTGAAAAAGAATAGAGTACCTGAATCAACCAGGATAAAAAATAAAATTAAAAAAATAAAAAAGAATATTTCCATCGGTATTTTTTGGAAAGATTTAGTTTATTTTGAAAATGGAGTCGTGCCGCCCTCTTATTCATTGATGTATACGGAAGGGAAGGTGCATTCTGTAACAGATAAGGCAATAATCATTAAAAATTCTCAAACGATTAGAGTAGCGCCGAAAAAAGTTACGAATCACCCAAAGAAAAAGATCGATATATCCTTCCTGATCATACCGAGATGTTTTATAACTGATATCGAAATTTATGGTAAATGACTATAAAAAAGGTGATCTTATTGTGCTGACATATTTGATTGACAATGAGAAGTTTCGGAGTAGCGGGGTAGTTCTTGGTATATCTGATGCCGTTTTGACTATCGGGCATAGTTTTAGTCATACATCCCCAATTGATATCACTAAAATCCAAATCAAAGATATTCTTGAAAGTAAGAAAGTAGTTCCCAAAGAAGTTAATTCACCTAATGATTTAGATGTATAGGTAGCTTATCCAATATCCCCATAAAATGATTGAATTTTATGGGGATTTTTGGTATTCTGGGGGTATGATTACGCAAGAAATAGCAGCTTTTCTTGCTAAATTTTCTTAAGAAATCTCTAATAAATCTAATGTTTATCTGAATGAGCGCATACCCACTAAACATCATAACCGATAATGATTCGCGGCTTGGCTACGAGACCAATGGTCCGTTGAAGAAAATTTTTAATGTCATCCTTACGCCGCTTCTCAATAATTTTCCACCAAGCCTTCAGGGGTTTATCAAAAAGACACACCATTCTGCTAAAAAAGTTATCGAAGATGCAGTTTGAGACCAAAGAAAAAGCGGCAAAAATCTCTCAAAAGATAATCGCCGCTTAACACAACTATAAAGTATTATTATTTCCCCAACAAACCAAGTAGCGTAGAAAGAAGCTGGTCCTTCGGTAACCTTGTTTGCTCACTAGTTGCAAGGTTTTTTATTCCTACTTCCTTTTTTCCTTTTTCGTCGGGTCCATATATTATGCAGTAGAGTGCGCTCCGTTCAGAAGCAAGCCGAAGCTGATTAGAGAGTTTCTTACTTCCCCCAACATATACCTCGGTCGATATATCCTTACTTCTTAGTTCCGATGCGATTTCCAACGCATCTCCCTCAAACGACTTATCCCAGACCGTAACAAATACTTGAGTGGATATCGTTGGCGGTTCCCCATTACTAAGTAACGCCAAAATCCTCTCAACCCCAAGTGACCCACCACAAGCCGGGATTTGCTTTCCCGTAAATGACCCAATGAGGTTATCGTACCTTCCGCCACCAGCGACCGCGCTTTGTGCCCCCGGCACAAAGATTTCAAAGATAGGCCCCGTATAGTAATCTAGCCCCCTCACGAGAAACGGAGAAAATTCTATTTTCCCAATTTTAAGCAATGGATCAACCAAATTTAATACGTTCCACATTTCAGAAAGACCGATTCTCCCAGTTTCAGATTTCTCAACTCGTTTGATAATATCTGATACGGGGCTTTCAATGCCTTTCACAATTTGTTCAACGATTTTTTCCGGAACGCTTCGTTCTAGGAGCTCATTTTTTACACCCTTAACACCAATTTTATCTAGCTTATCGATAGTGACTAAGACCCCCTTTCGCAGTGCTGTTGGGACGTCATATATTTCAAGTAAACCGCCAAGTACCTTACGGGAGTTTAGTTGCACCGTAAATTCCTTGAGGTTTAGGCGCGAGAGGGCTTCCGTCAAGGCAAGTATCACTTCCGCGTCTGCAAGCGGTGATGCACTATCAACTACATCAATATCACACTGATAGAATTCACGGAACCTGGCCTTGCCAGGGCGATCTGCCCGCCAGACCGGTCCTATTTGGTATCTACGGAAAATCTTCGGAAGTTTATCTTGATATTCAGCAACAAACCTTACAAATGGGATAGTTAGATCGTACCGTAAGGCCAAATCAGTTTCTCCGCTTAGTGCCTGCTCCCCCCTTCGTAAGATTTTAAACATCAATTTATCGCCATCCTCGCCGTATTTTTCGTTCAGTGTTTCGATGCGTTCAAATGATGGTGTATCCATGGGAAGAAATCCGTAATTTTCAAACACCTCCTTTATTGTGCTGAAAACTCTATCACGAGATTTAACGTCTTGTGGTAAGAAATCTCTTGTCCCCGATGGGGGTTTTGTGTTATTACCTTTCATGTCCAGTTTGCTCCTAATTAGCTAAATAAGGGAATAATTGTGAAAATTTCAAGGTTCAAATATTGGTTCTTTTGAAATTTAAGCATAGATAGTAAAAAATGTCAAATTATAAATAAGTTATAGTTTATGGCTGGTATACTATTTATTAACTAATAAAACACCCAATCTTATCCTAAGTCACTGTTTTATTAAGCCATTTAATGATAATATAACAAAAAGCTATTAGAAATTCAAACTTCTTTATTTTATGGACAATCGCTTCAAAGATAAAAATATTCGTGAGCCATTACAAGGATTTCATGATACTTTTGGACAGGAGGCAAGAATTAAAAATTTTTTATCAGCAAAGATTTCTGAAACATTTCAAAAATGGGGGTATGGTCAGATTATTCTTCCTACTATTGAAAGGGGGAGTAGTTTTAGCGAAGAAGTTATCGGGGGTTCTCCGTGGCCAGAATGGAACAAAAGGGGTATTTTTTATTTACACATACATGATTATTTTACTTCCTATGATGAACTTCCTCAACAGACTCCCGCTCTTTTAATACCAGAAGGGACTATCTCTGTCTCAAGATGGCTTAGTAGAGAAATGAATGATAAATTATTATCTAAATCACTAACTTTTTTTCCAAAAAAGGTTTTTTATATCGCCCCATGCTTTAGAAATGAACTCGTTTTCAAACTTTCAGAGATTAAAAAACGAGAGTTTATACAAGTTGGGCTAGAAATACTAGGAACTAATAATATTCTTTCCGATATTGAGTGTTTTTTATTACTGTATAATGGTTTTCGATCAATAGGTATACAAAAAAAGACATTCTATTTCGTTTTGGGAACGTTAAACTTTTTAATTCTATGTGCGATGAATCAAATATAGATGAACATTCGCGGATTATTTTAAAAGATAAGTTAGATATTCTTGCAGAGGTTCATGCGGGGAAACAAATTAAGCGGGGGAAATCGGCAACAAAATCAATTTTTGAGATAATTAATGCCAAAAATTTACCACAAAAAATGATTGAAAAATGGAAAACTATTTGTAATACCTACGTTGATAAGATTGATGAGAAAACTCGCAAAACTCTTGCTAATAATGAATTTGTTGATGAATTAGAATACATAGTTAATGTTGCGAAAAACATGGGTATTAACAGCGTCATTGATTTTTCTGTCGTGCGCAGTCATGAATATTATACTGGCATAGTTTTTGAGGTTGATTTGAAAACAAAGGAACAATCTTTTGTTGAGGTAGCTGGTGGGGGGAGATATAACAAATTAATAAGTAAATTTTTTACACGCAAGAAATCTCAAATCCCTGCTGTCGGATTTGCTTATGGTCTTGATAGGGTATACGAGTTTTTAAAAATAATGAATAGATCTAAAAATAAGACTAAAAAAATTAATTACTGGGTCGATCAAAATGACACAGATATTGTTATATTTAAGAAACAAGCTTCAAATATTAGTATAGGAAATTTATTTAAGGTAGCAAACAAACTCCGCAAGAAAAACAAGAGGATTGATGTTTATGTTGGAGATAAAATAGATTTAAAGAATATTCGTGCTTATACTACTGCACGAAATGCCAAACTAGTTATAAAGTAATTGTTTTCTAAGTGGCAATAAATACATGAGTCATAAAAAAATTTTGATGTGCAACCCAAAAAATTTTGAAGTAAAATATGATATTAATCCATGGATGCAAAACATTAACAACGTTGACAATAATCTTGCGGATACACAATGGAATTCGTTACTAAAATTATATCAAGACCTGAATATTAAGGTTGAGCAAATTAAGGCAGAACCAAATTTACCAGATATGGTTTTTACTGCAAATGCGGGACTCGTGTATAAGAATATGTTTTTCCCAAGTAATTTTCGTTTTAAGGAAAGAAAACCCGAGCAAGCGCGCTTTATTGATTGGTTTAAAAAATTTGATTATGTGCCACACGTCACAGTTGCATTTGTAAAAAAAGACTTCGATACAAGTAGGATTGCTTATAATGGCCCCCAGTTTTTGCGCGTCAAAAAAGCCGTACATCACATAAAAAACAAGGATTAGGGTCGTACTGATATCCCCACGAAGGCATTGAAAAATCGGGGGATTTTTGGTATTCTGGGGTGTAGTAAAAAGAAAATTACTCAAAAATTAAATATTGACAAAATTTTAAAAGAGTGCTACTATCAGTTGAGTCAAATATTTTATTTTAGGTTCTTTTCATTAATTTATAGGAGGGTGTCATGAACAAGAAAATCTTCATTGGTCTTGCGTGGCCATATGCAAATGGGTCACTTCACTTGGGGCATGTATCAGCATTTATTGGTGCTGATATTATCGCACGATATCATCGCCTGAATGGTGACCAAGTACTCTTTGTTTCTGGGAGTGATTGTTATGGTACACCGATTGCTGTTGAAGCTGCGGAAAGAGGTATTAGCCCGTCTGAAATTTCAGATCGATATCATAATGAATTTGAAGAGACGCTAATCGAGGGTCTCGGATTCTCATATGATATCTATACTCGCACAACAACTGAGCACCATGCTAAAGTGGTGCAAGAACTTTTCCTTGATTTGTATAAAAAGGGATTTCTTTATATAAAAACAGAAAAGGCGCTATTTTCTCCGTTTTTAGGAAGATTTCTTCCCGACCGTTTCATAGAGGGTATTTGTCCTAAGTGTAATTACCGGGGAGCTCGTGGAGATCAGTGTGATGAATGTGGTTCACTACTTGATTCTCTTGAGCTAAAAAACCCTCAAATCAATCCCAAAATCCTCAGGCGACGCGGAGAGTTATCAAAAGAAGACCTGCGTCTTGAAACACGAGAATCAGAACATTTTTACTTGAAACTTTCGGCACTTGAGGAGGTGCTTACGAAATGGGTTGATGCGAAAAGCGAACCATGGCGTGCAAATGCAAAAAACTTTGCAAAGAGTTTTCTTAAACAGGGATTGCATGACCGCGCTATAACTCGTGATACTGATTGGGGTGTTCCTATCCCGCTTCCTGGATATGAAAATAAAAGGATTTATGTTTGGTTTGAAGCGGTGACGGGATATCTTTCAGCAAGTAAGTTGTGGGCGAAGGGAAAAGGTGATGAGGATAAATGGAAGGATTATTGGCAAAACGACGAAGCTATCCATTATTATGTCCACGGGAAAGACAATATTCCTTTTCACACAATAATTTGGCCAGCAATTCTTTTTGCTGAAGGCTCATTACACACTCCCGATCGAATTATTTCCTCAGAGTACTTGAATCTCGAAGGGAGGCAATTCTCTAAGAGTCGGGCTTGGGCTGTGTGGCTTCCTAATTTCTTGTCTCATTTCGACCCTGAGACACTTAGGTATTTCTTGGTTGTTAATGGGCCTGAAACTAGTGATGCTAACTTTGTATGGTCTGAGTATGCACAGCGGGTTAATGGAGAACTCATCGGAACATTTGGGAATCTTGTTAACCGCGTGCTTTCCTTCACAAAAAGGGAATATCCCAACGGTGTACATTTCCCAAGTTCGTTAGATGAAGAGTCTGAGCAACTTCTGAATCTCGCACGGGATACGTTTCATGAGATAGGAAGTCTTATTGAGGAGGGTAAGTTTCGTGCTGCTTTTAGGGCGGTGTTGAATCTTGCCGAGCACGGCAATCGCTTTGTTCATAAAAGAGAACCATGGAAGAAGATCAAGGATGAAACAAGGCGAGATGAGATTGAAGCCGATCTTGCTGTACTTGTTCAGGTGATTCGAGTACTTGCCATACTCGCAAGTCCGTTTTTACCCAGAACTTCTGAGAAGGTATATGATTTTCTCGGGCTTACATCATGGGAAGTAGTTTGGGAATACCCTGAGCCTCACAAGGTTCAGAAAATTGTTTCAGTTTCACCACTTTATAAAAAAATAGAGGAGTCTGAAGTCAAAGAGCAACAATCTAGTCTAAGGAAAGCTCACGTAGAGATTAAGGTTGCCAATGCATCATAATTAACGGGGGTGGGGGGTTGGGAGTATGATTACTCTTAATCCCCCTTTTGTTGGCCATAAGAAAGATATGAAAATATAAATGGGTAAACAACTTTCATTAATTGTCGGTGTTAGAGATCATTCAGAAATAACAAATCTGCTTAGTTCAATAGACGAAGACATTGAGGTTGTTTTGGTATTAAATAACACTGAGCCTTCTTTAAGAAAGACTATTCAAGATTTATCTTTCGATAAATTTACATTGAAAATTATAGAAATACCATCGTCAAGTCTTGGCACAGTAAAAAATGAAGGGATAAAGAATTCCTTAAGCGAAAATTTATTATTTTTAGATGCGGATTGTGTGCTTGAATCTGGTACACTCCGTAAGGTTATTAAGTGTCTCGGGAAATATGAAATTGGGAAGCTTAACCTCGTGATTAAAGAGTACGGTGGTATAACTAAAATTCTTGCCAATAATCGTCTACCTGGTAAAATTAATGCAGCTTATATGCCTGGAATCTTCTTCAGAAAAAGTATAATTAGTAAAATTGGCGGATATTTTTACCAAGATGATTTATATTGGCGTGAGGACTATGAATTTAAGCAAAGGATAGAAAAAAGTCACATAGACATCCATTATTTGAAGGACGCTATTGTATATCATCCACACTATAAAATTTTCCATGATTTGAGAACAGCTTTTCGTTGTGGAGGAGGACAGCAGATTGGTTGCTCAAAGGGACATATCATACCAACACTCAAGTGGGGTGGTGGTCGTAATATTTTCTCAGCAATTTTATTTGACATATATCGTTTCCCTTTTCTTATTACCGTCTTATGTTATCAAGATTATAAAAAATTTGGTATTTTTTCTGCGATGTATAAGTTTGTTTGGAAATTTATTTTTACGCTTGGTTATTATTCACAATTGTTTTTTCGATTTCTAAAATCATAAGGAATTATTGATAATATGAAAAAAAATATAAAAAATAAACACAATTATGTCGCATCACTTATTGCGCGTAAGATTTTAAAATACAATAGTAAATGTATTATTGCTATTGGTATATTTGGGTCAGTAGCAACCAATACGCACAATTCTTTTTCTGACATTGATTTAGTTGTTATCACTAATAAAAAAATAAAACAGTCAAGCAAGTCGTTCCTTATTAATTCATACCCCACTATCAATAAGGAATATTCTCAATCTTACAAGGATCAAAAAGTTACTATTCTTATTAAGTTTGACAAAGAAGTAACCAAACAACTTTTTTCCGTTGGCTTAAGGTGGACGGTTGAGTCCGCGTCATTGTTGTCGGTTAAAGTTTTGTACGATCCAACAAATTTTTTCTCAAGACTAGCGTGTTCTTTTAAGGATAAAAAAAACAGAAGACTTTTAGATCATCGGTTTAACATTCTTGCTACACGATGGCTTTCTATCGCATATGAATTTTTAGGGAAACTCCACGGGGTTGAATTTACGGGCGCCAAAGCTTATATCTATGGAAAAGAATTTATTTTTTGCATTGCAAATGTCATTAAAGCGGTTAATCAAGACAGCTTTCAAAATATTTATAATTTTGTAGAAGAATCCAAGTTTGCTAATGAGAAACCAAAATTGTATTACGAATTAGCGAGTAAACTTTTAAAGAACAATATGAATAAAAAGATTATGAAGGAAGCAGTTTTGCAATTATGGTCCGATGCAATTAGTTTCACAGATAAGCACGATATACGCTTGGAGGTTCTCCGTATAAAAGATTTAGATAGTAAATTACTCAATATATTCCATGAAAATGAAGCGTAAAGATATTTATATAGTCGTTAGTTTTATGACTACTAAGTTTACTCTTTTAAAACAACACTGGGCAAAGCATACTCAATCAAAATCTGAGACATCTTTTGACACAGATAGGGGGCTACCACCTCATCTTGGTGGAAAACTCATTATACTTAACTGGATAACAAAAAAAATTGTATGGGATATTGATGTTGATATCCCGTCCGGTATTTTTTTAGATACAGAGCTTTTATTTGTTAATTCTTTCAAAAATGAAATTCTTGGTATAAGTCCTAATGGTAAAATTGAATACTGCTTACGGCATTCTAAATTTAATGCCTTACATTCATTACAGAAAGTTAATGATAATTTTCTCGTTACGAGTTCAGGGCTTGATCTTATACTTGAAGTTGATTCTTTTGGCAAAGAAATATTTGAATGGTGGGCAACAGATCGTGGCTTTAATCAAACGCCCACCGGAGATATCAGAGAGATTAATAAGACCAACGACCACTCAAAGAAAATTTACCCTACCATTAAACAAACCACCCACATTAACTCTGTAATTCCATATGAAAATGGAACACTCCTCGCCACTTTATTTCACCAAGGAATGTTAGTAAAAATAAATAAAATTGATAAAAATTTTACGATCCTAGCGGGCAAATTATCAAATCCTCATAGTGTTTATAAGATATCGGATTCCGTTTTACTTTCTGATACATCCCACAATCAGGCACTTGTGTATGACAAACAATTTAATGTAATAAAAATAATCAAAAATGAATTTAAGTGGGTGCAGGACACCATTCTATTGGCAAATGGGAATTTTCTTATTGCTGATGCTGATAATAATCAAATCGTAGAAATGCAGGAGTACGGGGATAGTTTTAAGATGGTTGATTGTTACAATTTTAATAAAGAGTGGAGAATTTTTCAATTACTTGAAGCATCACCCAACCACAAGTTTTTTACAGGTATCTTATGAGAAAAAAGAAATATACATTCTTAGGGGTCGATATATTAGGGATTACTGCAGAGTCAAGGGCTAATCCCCGAATTTTTCAGTGCACCTTTTTACATCTTAGATATTTACGAGATGTTTTGTTGCATGAAATTAATATTTTACCAATTAAAGATAAAAAAAATGAACAAATACTTATTGATGTGGGAAGTGGTGATGAGCCCCCATATCAACATTTTTTTAATGGCAAGGTTGGTAAAATATTAACAATTGACCCGCACACATATTCAGTAAACATAAAAGCATCAATTGAAAACATCCCTCTTCCAAGTAATTCAGTTGATTATGTGCTTGCAACGCAAGTATTTGAGCACGTTGCAGATCCACAACGTGCATCCCGAGAGGTATTAAGGATATTAAAGAAAGGGGGTAAGGCGTTTATATCTACCCACGGACTCTGGAGTATTCATAGATTACCAAAAGATTATTGGCGATTTACACCCGATAGTTTTAATTTATTGTTTCATGATTTTAAAACGATACGTATAGTTCCGAACGGGGGCTCAATTATCTGTATTGGTCAACTTATCAATCTCGCGTTTTTGCCATTATTTAGACATATTTTTAAATTACCGCTTATAATTTTTTGGTTCCTAATCAATATCTTATTTTTAATTTTAGATATCTTAATTCCAAGAGATAATCACCTTATTATTAATTATTTGGTAATTTTGGAAAAATAACATATCCCCACAAAGGCGTTGAAAAATCGAGGGATTTTTGGTATTCTGGGGGTGTAGTTAGGTAAGAAATAATGGTTTTTCTTGCTAAATTTTCTTAATAAAAATGGAAACTATCTCTCTTGCAATATCTAGCGTTGCGGATTTAATGGTACGTTACAAGCCATGGCCAACTAACCCAGCGGGTTTTGCGTTTTTAGTACACCCAAGGAATATCCCTGATATTTATCGAAAATATCCGCTTTTACGCTACCTTCCAAAAAGTTTTATAAAATTCATGTTAGCGCACTTTTTTTGGCCAGTTACTGTTTCAGAAATTACTGGGCACATAAAATTAAATAAACGATATAAAGATATAAAGGGGTGGGTAATAAGCATACCGATTACTGCCGAGCAGATGTTAAACGACCGTACGCTCGCACTCAAATTTATTATCAAGGCTTCAAAACTTGCGGAAAAAAAGGGTGCAACAATGATTGGTCTAGGTGCACTAACGGCTTCATTAACCCGCGGTGGCCTTGATATCTTGCCTCATGTTAATGTGGGTATAACCACCGGAAGAATCTATACTTCAAAAATTATACTAGACACGGTTGAAGCTGTTTTAGGAAAATTAGATATCAGGCGAGATAATATCAAAGTAGCTATTGTAGGGGCAGCGGGTTCTATCGGGACTGGTTGCGCACATATCCTAGTAAAAAGAGGTTTTAAGGATTTACTTTTGGTAGATTTACCGCGTAAACAGGAAAAATTAGAAATTTTGAGTCAAAAACTGAAAGTCCTTAATTCCGATGTTAGTGTTCAAAAAGAAGATAAAATTGAATCAATTAAGCTTGCTGATGTCGTTATTGTTGCAACAAATCATCCCGATGCCATAATACAGTCAGAACACCTTAAGGCAGGTGCGCTGGTCATTGACGATGCGCAACCCTCAAATGTAAATCCGGATATAATTTTTGATCGTGACGATGTTATTATTTTAGAGGGCGGGGTTGTTCATGCCCCAGGCATTGATCCACATTTTAATTTTGGTCTTAAACACAAAGAAGATATCTTTAGCTGTCTCGCTGAAACAATCATCTTGTATGTAAATGGTTACAACGGAAGTTTCCAAGTGGGTGAAATTTTTGATTTTGACGACGACATGTTGCGTGTCATGGATAAACATTCGAAGAGATTAGGATTTCGTATTGGGGAGTTTCAGAATTTTCATAAAGTATATTCAGCTAAAGACTTTGAGTACGTAAGAAATCTCTTAAGCGAGAAAAATGTTTGATATAGATATCAAAAGCACATTTATACTCTTGGTTACTGTTGCGAACCTGATCTTTGGTTCCGTAGTGTACCTACGAAACAAAAAGAATCTAACAAATCTTCTATTTTTTGGTGTAACACTCAGTGTCGTCTTCTGGTCTCTCTCAATGGTTTTCTTTAGAGGTGTTAGTCATATCGACATTGCAACACTTTTTTCTAGAATACTATATTTTACCGCCGCTATAATACCAATTGTTTTTCTTTATTTTACCTTTGTTTTTCCGAACGAAACGTTTAGTTTTAAGGGTTGGCAGAAATATCTGCTTCCCGTTCCTTTTTTACTAATTCTACTAATCTCACTTTTGCCAGATGTATTAATACAGGAGACAAAATTTCCTTCCATGGGTGAAAGGGAGATCGTTTTTAATCAGTTCTACCATGTAATTTACGCCCTTTATATTGTTGGTTATTTTAGTTGGGGGTATTTGAATCTCTTACTAAAACTAATTAGTAACAAGGGGGTTATCCGAGCACAAATAATCTATATTATTATTGGTACCCTTGTCTCAACAATGATTGGTGTGGTAACTAATCTTATAATGCCTTTTTTGGGTATTTTTACACTCAATTGGTTTGGACAGATTGCCACTGTTGTTATGATAGCTTCTATTTCGTATGCGATATTAAAACTCCATCTGTTTAACGTTAAAGTTATTGCAACAGAAGTTCTCACTTTTTTTATCTGGTTCCTCATTCTTCTCCGCATGCTTACAA